>OKFF01000094.1_pt1 | contig 15354 bp, 10 predicted proteins | sample 1611481 | NCBI WGS metagenome assembly OKFF01 (sample SAMN04436747, study PRJEB24849) | human gut metagenome | biome: human gut; feature: NICU; material: stool | host: Homo sapiens | place: USA: Saint Louis, MO | collected 2011-01-06
TTTTCGATTATCGGGGGGAGCTCACATCACTGAGCGATCAGTGGTGCTCTACCGGGTGGCTGTGTTCCAGGTCCTCGTTCTTCTTGCTGAAGCGGCGGCGAACCACCACGAAGAACACCGGTACGAAGAAAATCGCCAATACGGTCGCGGTGATCATCCCGCCCATTACGCCGGTACCAACCGCGTTCTGTGCGCCGGAGCCTGCGCCGCTGCTGATAACCAGCGGCAGAACCCCGAGGATGAAGGCCAGGGACGTCATCAGGATTGGACGCAGACGCATACGCACTGCTTCCAATGTCGCCTCGATCAGGCCTTTGCCTTCTTTTTCCATCAGGTCTTTGGCGAATTCCACGATCAGGATGGCGTTCTTCGCCGATAGACCAATGGTGGTCAGCAACCCTACCTGGAAGTACACGTCGTTGTTCATGCCGCGCATCGTCGCGGCCAACAACGCGCCGATAACCCCCAGCGGCAATACCAGCATGACCGAGAACGGCACGGACCAGCTTTCATACAGCGCCGCCAGACACAGGAACACCACCAGAATCGAGATGGCGTACAGCGCCGGCGCCTGGTTGCCCGACAGACGTTCCTGATAGGACATGCCGGTCCAGTCGTAACCGATGCCGCTTGGCAGTTTGGACGCCAGTTGCTCCATCAGGTTCATCGCTTCACCGGTACTCTTGCCCGGTGCGGCCTGGCCCAGAATTTCCATCGACGGCAAGCCGTTATAGCGTTCAAGACGCGGTGAGCCGTATTCCCATTTCGCCGAAGAGAAGGCGGAGAATGGCACCATCTGGCCGCTGGTACCGCGCACATACCACTTGTTGATGTCTTCCGGCAGCATGCGGAACGGCGCTTCGGCCTGTACGTACACCTTCTTCACACGACCGCGGTCGATGAAGTCGTTGACGTACGAGCCACCCAGCGCGGTGCTCAGCGTGCTGTTAATGGTGGTGATGCTCACGCCCAACGCCTTGGCTTTCTCCTGATCGACGATCAGTTTGAACTGCGGCGTATCTTCCAGGCCGTTCGGGCGCACGCCCACCAGCACATCCGGATGCTGAGCAACCATGCCCAACAGCTGGTTACGCGCTTCGGTCAGTTTTTCGTGCCCCAGGCCGCCCTGGTCAATCAGCTCGAAGTCGAAGCCGGTTGCGGTACCGAGTTCGATAATCGCCGGCAGGTAGAACGGGAACACCAGGCCTTCTTTAATCTGCGAGAAGGCGCCCATGGCGCGACCGGCGATCGCTTCTACCTTGTTCCCGGCCCCCGGACGCTCGCCCCAGTCTTTCAGGCTGACGAATGCCAGGCCGTTGTTCTGGCCGTTACCGTTGAAGCCGAAGCCCGCGACGGTAAACACCGAAACCACGTTGTCCTTTTCCTTGTTCAGGAAGTAGTCAGAGACTTCTTCCAGCACTTTGTTGGTGCGGGACTCGGTGGCGCCGGCAGGCAACTGCACCATGGTCAACAGGATGCCCTGATCTTCGTCCGGCAGGAACGAGGAAGGCAGGCGCAGGAACAGCAGGCCCATGCCAACCACGATCAGCAGGTAGATGATCAGATAGCGGCCGGTGCTGCGCAGGATGTTGCCCACGCTGTCGGTATAGTGATGCGTGCTTTTCTCGAACATGCGGTTAAACCAGCCGAAGAAGCCTGTTTTAACCCCGTGATCGCCTTTCGGGATCGGTTTGAGCATGGTGGCGCACAGCGCCGGCGTCAGGATCAAGGCCACCAGCACCGACAGCGCCATCGCGGACACGATGGTGATCGAGAACTGGCGATAGATGGCGCCGGTTGAGCCGCCAAAGAACGCCATCGGCACGAATACCGCTGACAGCACCATGGCGATGCCCACCAGCGCGCCCTGGATCTGGCCCATCGATTTACGGGTGGCTTCTTTCGGCGGCAGCCCCTCTTCGGACATGACGCGCTCGACGTTTTCCACCACCACGATGGCGTCATCCACCAGCAGGCCGATCGCCAACACCATCGCGAACATCGTCAGGGTGTTGATGCTGTAGCCACAGGCATACAGCACCGCGAAAGTGCCCATCAGCACCACCGGCACGGCGATGGTCGGGATCAGGGTGGCGCGGAAGTTCTGCAGGAACAGATACATCACGAGGAAGACCAGCAGGATCGCCTCCAGCAGGGTTTTCACCACGTCGGTGATGGAAGCCTTCACGAAGGAGGTGGTCTCGTATGCGACCTTATATTCCAGACCGTGGGGGAAAACTGCGCCAGCTCATTGAGGCGATTGATCACGCGCTCCGCGGTGGCCATTTCGTTGGCGCCGGAAGCCAGCTTGATCCCGAGGCCTGAGGCCGGCTGGCGGTTGTAGCGGCTAAGATAGTCGTACTTCTCCGCCCCCATCTCGACGGTGGCGACATCGCCCAGCGTCACCTCTGAACCATCCTGATTGACGCGCAGAGTGATATTGCGGAACTGCTCCGGGGTTTGCAGCAGAGATTGCGAGTTGATGGTGGCGTTCAGCGCTTGCTTATCGACCGAAGGCGTCCCGCCAAGCTGGCCGACGGCAATCTGGGCGTTCTGCGAACTGATGGCGTCGGTAACATCCTTGGTAGTCATCTGGTAGCTGTTGAGCTTCGCCGGGTCGAGCCAGATGCGCATTGAGTATTGCGAACCGTAGGCGTCGATATCCCCCACGCCGTTGACGCGGCTGAGCGGGTCCTGGATGTTACTGGCGACGTAGTCGGCGATATCTTGTTTATCCATACTGCCGTCAGTGGAGACGAAGGCGAGCGTCAGGATATTGGTATCACCGGTCTTGCGTACCGTCACCCCCTGGTTTTGCACCGCCTGCGGCAGCTTACGCATCGCCGACTGTAGCTGGTTCTGAACCTGCTGCACGGCTTCATCCGGGTCGGTACCGGCGGTAAAGCTGAGGGTGATCGTCGCCTGGCCGGTGGCGCTGCTCTGGGAGGACATATACATCAGGTTATCTAGGCCGGTCATATTCTGTTCGATAACCTGAGTGACGGTATTCTCCAGGGTTTGCGCGGAAGCGCCGGGATAGTTGGCGGTGATCCGCACATTCGGCGGGGCGAGGTCGGGATACTGTTCAACCGGCAGCGACAAAATGGCAAGGGTGCCCGTCAGGCATAACAGGATTGCCAGCACCCATGCAAAAATGGGGCGATCGATAAAGAAATTCGCCATCAGAATAAAAACCTCATATGCACATTTTCTTGTTATTGCACAGCCTGTGCCACTTTAGCGCCAGCCTCTCCGGCAATCGTGGAGAAATTAAGGAGATAGTGTAATTTATCATGTTGCTTTTGCCGTATCGTAAAGAAACCTCGAGCTTTCCTGCCAGCAGGTAGCGAGTCTGCTTCGTCACCGCAGACCGGCGCATTATCCCTTGCCGGTGTGAAACCTCATTTCATTTAAGTCAAAAAAATTGATCCAAAACGGATTCTCTCCAGAAAAAGTTTATCCTGGGCAATTGGACATTGTTCCGGCGTCATCTTGTCGGGTAATAAATAGGCATGCGCATTTAGGGGTTATTCACCAAGAAGACAAAAGGAAGCCATGAACCACTTTATTTTGAGCGATAGCCGAAAGTGCATCGGCTGCCAGGCCTGCGAAGTGGCCTGCGTGATGGCGCATAACGAGGAGCAACACGTGCTGACCCCGCAGCGCTTTTTGCCACGTATCACCGTGATCAAAGCGGAGGGCCAGCGTAACGCCATCACCTGCCGCCACTGCGAGGACGCCCCCTGCGTCCGCAGTTGTCCCAACGACGCCATCGCCCAGTCCGGCGACAGCGTTCAGGTCCGTCAGGAGAAATGCATTGGCTGTAAATCCTGCATGGTGGCCTGCCCGTTCGGGGTGATGCAGGTGGTGGTGACGCCGCAGGCCGCAGGCCTGGTGAAAGCCAGCGCGCACAAGTGCGATCTATGCCAGGGCCGCGAGGCGGGGCCGGCCTGTGTGGAAAACTGTCCCGCGCAGGCGCTGACCCTCGCCGACGATGAGACGTTGATCACCCTGGCGAAGCAGCGGCGACTGCGCTCGGCATGCCAGGAGGTGCAGCCGTGGCAGCTCGCTACGCCGCTCTGCAGCCAGCCCAATGCTGGCGCGAAGGTCAGGCAAATGGCGATGACGCCCCCGCGCGGGGAGCCGGATAAGCTGGCGGCGGAGGTGCGTAAGAGCCACTTTGAGGAGATCTATCAGCCGTTCACCCCGGAGCAGGCGCAGCAGCAGGCCGCCCGCTGTCTCACGTGTGGGGAGCACAGTATTTGCGAATGGACCTGCCCGCTGCATAACCATATCCCGCAGTGGATTGAGCTGGTTAAAGCGGGGAATATCGCCGCCGCGGTCGCGCTTTCCCATCAGACCAACTGCCTGCCGGAGATCACTGGCCGCGTCTGTCCCCAGGACCGGCTGTGTGAAGGCGCCTGCACCCTGCGCGATGAAAGCGGGGCAGTCACCATCGGCAATATTGAGCGCTATATTTCCGACCAGGCGCTGGCCAGCGGCTGGCGTCCGGACCTTTCGCAGGTTAAGCCGAGCGGCAAGCGGGTGGCGATTATCGGCGCCGGGCCTGCCGGGCTGGCCTGCGCCGATATGCTGGTGCGCCACGGCGTCCAGCCGGTGGTCTTCGACCGTCATCCGGAGATTGGCGGTCTGCTGACCTTCGGCATTCCGGCGTTCAAGCTGGATAAATCGCTATTGGCCCGGCGGCGGGCGATCTTCAGCGAGATGGGTATCCGCTTTGAGCTCAATTGCGAGGTGGGGAAAGATATCTCCATGGCGACACTGCTGGCCGATTATGACGCAGTGTTCGTCGGCGCCGGAACCTATCGCTCCATGAAGGCGGGGCTACCGAACGAAGAGGCCCCCGGGGTCTACGATGCGCTGCCGTTCCTCATCGCCAACACCAAACAGGTGATGGGGCTGGCGGCATCGGCGCAAGAGCCTTATGTCAACACCGCCGGGCTGAACGTGGTGGTGCTGGGCGGCGGCGATACGGCGATGGACTGCGTGCGCACCGCGCTGCGCCACGGCGCCCGCCAGGTGACCTGCGCCTATCGGCGAGATGAAGCCAACATGCCGGGCTCGAAAAAAGAGGTCAAAAACGCCCGCGAAGAGGGGGCGCTCTTTGAGTTTAACGTCCAGCCGGTGACGCTTGAGCTGGACGAGAACGGGCGGGTTAACGGGGTACGCTTTTTGCGCCCCGAGCTGGGCGCGCCGGACGCCGGGGGAAGACGCCGCCCGACGCCGATCCCCGGCAGCGAGTTTGTTATGCCGGCAGATGCGGTGATCATGGCCTTTGGCTTCCACCCGCACCGCATGCCCTGGCTGGAAGCGGCGGGGGTGGCGCTGGACAGTCAGGGGCGTATTAAAGCCGGAGTGGAGAGCCGTTACCGTTATCAGACCAGTCAGGAGAAGATCTTTGCCGGCGGCGATGCCGTGCGCGGCGCAGACCTTGTAGTGACGGCGATGGCGGAAGGCCGTCACGCGGCGCAGGGGATCCTGGACTATCTGGCGCGGAAAACGACGCCGCTTCACTGACGACAAACCCGGCTCCGCAGCGTAGTATGAGGGCGTCCTTTTACGCTGTGGGGTCGGTATGTCACTCAATATTCACGTCATTAAAGATAAAATCCTCTCTGAGAACTGGTTCGTACTACGCAACATGACCTATGAGCTGACGCGGGCGGACGGCAGCGTCGTGCGCCACAAGCGCGAGGTCTACGATCGCGGCAATGGCGCCACCGTGCTGCTGTATAACCGCCATAAGCAGACGGTGGTCCTGGTGCGTCAGTTCCGTGTCGCCACCTGGGTCAATGGCAATCATGACGGCATGCTGATTGAAACCTGCGCCGGGCTGCTGGACAACGACGAGCCGGAAGCCTGCATTCGTAAAGAGGCGGTGGAAGAGACCGGCTACGAAGTGGGCGAGGTGAGAAAGCTGTTTGAGCTGTTTATGTCGCCAGGGGGCGTCACCGAGGTAGTGCATTTCTTTATCGCCGAGTACAGCGACGCGCAGCGAACCACCAGCGGCGGCGGGGTAGATGATGAAGCCATCGAGGTGCTGGAGCTGCCTTTTAGCCAGGCGCTGCAGATGGTCGCTGACGGGGAGATCCGCGACGGTAAGGCGGTCATTCTGCTGCAATATCTGCAAACCTCCGGCCTGATGTCGGGGAACTCTGACAAATCCGATTGAGTAACCCGCTGCCGTTGTCCAGGATAGGCGCCGTGGTCGGGTTTATCTGGGGTCGGGCGGTTCATGCTTTTTCGCGTCATCTTTTTCCTTTTTCTGGCGGTGCTGCCTTGCTCGCAGGCATGGTCGGCACCGACGCAGCAGCGCTTCAACGACTGGCTGGTCACCTGTAACAACCAAAATTTCTGCGTCACCCGTAACGTGGGGCTGCATCATGGCCTGGTGATGACCCTCAGCCGCAGCGCTGGGGCAGTCACTGACGCCAGTCTGCGTATCGAGCTGGGCGGCACCGGCAATCCAGTGGCGACGCTCGCGCCGATAGCGCCGCGCCTGCTGCTGGATGGTAAACCGCTGTCCCTGACCGACAAGCGCTGGCACATTGAAGATAAGCTCATTAAAACCGCCGACAGCGTGACGATCGATGCGTTTCTCCAGCAGGTTCAGGAGGGTAAAGCGCTCTCGCTGGCCAATGGCCTGCAGACCATCTCCCTGCAGGGGTTGAAAGCGGCTCTGTTTTTTATCGACGATCGGCAAAAGCGGGTAGGTAGCGAAACGGCCTGGGTCGGCAAAGGGGAAGAGCCGCCGCTCAGCGTACCGCCGGCGCCGGCGCTGCGCGCGGTGGCGAGCGCGGAAACGGCGCAGTCGCCGCTGGGGCGTGAGGAGCTCAACGATCTGATGGACTACGGTAATGAGCGGATGACCAACAGCCACTGCTCCCTCGATCCCTTCCGCCGTGAAATTCGCGTTACTGCGCTGACGGATGACAAAGTGCTGCTGATGACCAGCTGCGAATCCGGCGCCTACAACACCGTCTGGCTGGCCTGGCTGGTCTCCCGCCAGCGCCCCTATGTCGCCCGTCAGGTGCGGCTAACGTTGCCATTTCAGCCGCCGGGCGAGGCGCCGCGTGAGATTGAGCTGATCAACGCCAGCTATGATGACCGCCGCCATGAGCTGGTGACCCTGGATAAAGGCCGCGGGGCCGGCGATTGCGGGATCCAAACCCGCTGGCGTTTTGACGGCCAGCGGTTCAGCCTCTCCCGCTACGCGCAGCAGCCGACGTGCGACAACTGGCAGGGGCCAGATGCCTGGCCCACGCTGTGGATCACCCGTTAAGCACCTGTTCGGCGGTGGCGACGATATGGTCGACCGTAAAGCCAAAGAACGGGAACAACTGCTCTGCCGGGGCGGATTCGCCATAGCCGGTCATGCCGACGATCTTGCCTTTTAAGCCGACATATTTATACCAGTAGTCCGCTATCCCGGCTTCGACCGCCACCCGGGCGCTGACGTCCGACGGCAGCACCGATTCGCGCCAGGCCTCATCCTGGGCGTCAAACACATCAGTGGAAGGGAGCGAGACGACCCGCACATTTACCCCTTTGGCCAACAGTTTTTCCGCGGCCAGGACGGTGATCTCCACTTCCGAGCCGGTGGCGATGAGGATCAGGTCGGGCTTGCCGCCGGCATCCTTCAGCACGTAGCCACCCCGGGCGATATCCTGCACCTGTTCCGGGGTACGCGGCATCTGCGCCAGGTTTTGTCGCGACAGGATCAGCGCCGTCGGCCCGCTCTGTCGCGCGATAGCCGCCTGCCAGGCGACGGCGGTCTCCACCTGGTCGCAGGGGCGCCAGGTGCTGAAGTTGGGCGTCAGCCGCAGACTGGCCAGCTGTTCCACCGCCTGGTGCGTCGGCCCGTCTTCCCCAAGACCGATCGAGTCATGGGTATAGACCATGATCTGCCGGGCCTTCATCAGGGCCGCCATGCGCGCGGCGTTGCGGGCGTACTCCACAAACATCAGGAAGGTCGAGGTATAAGGAATAAAGCCCCCGTGCAGGGCAATGCCGTTGGCCACCGCGGTCATGCCAAACTCGCGCACCCCGTAGTGGATATAATTGCCCGCAGGATCTTCTTTAATCGATGTCGATCCAGACCAGATGGTCAGGTTACTCGGCGCAAGATCCGCAGAACCGCCCAGCAGTTCCGGGAGGTGCGGGCCGTAGGCGTTCAGCGCGTTTTGCGAAGCCTTGCGGCTGGCGATTTTCGCCGGCTCGGCCTGCAGTTTCGCCACGTAGTCGCGGGCGATCGCGGCAAAGTCTTCCGGCAGGGCACCATTCATACGTCGGGTCAGCTCACCGGCCAGCTCCGGGAACTGCTGCTCGTAGGCGGCGAATTTCTCGTTCCAGGCGTGCTCCGCTTTTTCCCCGCGCGGACGCGCATCCCAGCCCGCGTAGATCTCTTTCGGGATCTCGAACGGAGGATATTTCCAGCCAAGCTGCTGGCGGGCCAGCGCTACCTCTTTTTCGCCAAGCGCCGCCCCGTGAGACTCCTCTGAGCCGGCTTTGTTGGGCGAACCGAAGCCGATGATGGTCCGGCAGATAATCAGTGACGGTTTATCTTTCACCGCCTGCGCTTCCGTTATCGCCTGTTTGATAGCCTGCGGATCGTGGCCGTCGATATCGCCTATGACGTGCCAGTGATAGGCGCGGAAGCGTTCCGCCGTATCATCGGAAAACCAGCCTTCGGTTTTGCCGTCGATGGAGATGCCGTTGTGATCGTAAAAACCGATCAGCTTGCCCAGTCCGAGCGTGCCGGCCAGCGAACAGGCCTCATGGGAGATCCCCTCCATCAAACAGCCATCGCCCATGAACACCCAGGTGTGATGGTCAATGATCTCATGGCCGGGGCGATTAAATTGCGCCGCCAGCGTCCGTTCGGCGATGGCCATCCCAACGGCGTTCGCCAGCCCCTGGCCCAGCGGGCCGGTGGTGGTTTCCACCCCAGGGGTATAGCCATGCTCCGGGTGGCCGGGCGTTTTAGAGTGCAGCTGACGGAACTGCTTGAGTTCAGACAGCGGCAGATCGTAGCCGGTCAGGTGCAGCAGACTGTAGAGCAGCATCGACGCGTGGCCGTTGGACAAGATAAAGCGGTCGCGGTCCACCCAGTCAGGGTTCTGCGGATTGTGCTTGAGAAAATCGTTCCACAGCACTTCGGCAATATCAGCCATCCCCATCGGCGCACCGGGATGGCCGGAGTTGGCTTTCTGCACGGCGTCCATACTCAGGGCGCGGATGGCGTTGGCAAGCTCTCTTCGGGACATATTTTTCTCCGTGAGACTAAAGTGACAGTTTGGCGGCAAGCAGATCTTCCAGTTTGCGCTGATCGACGGCGAACAGGCGGATCCCCTCCGCTAGCTTTTCGACCGCCATCGGATCCTGATTATGTTCCCAGCGGAACTCCGCTTCACTGAGCGGCACCGGACGCGGCAGGATCTGGCTGGCAGGGATCAGTTTGCGCACCACCGGGGTATCGCTGGCCTGCAGCTCTTTTAATAAAGGCGGGGCGATGGTCAACCGGTCGCAACCGACCAGCGCCAGGATCTGCTCGGTGCGGCGGAAGCTGGCGCCCATCACGATGGTGTTGTATTTATGCTGTTTGAAATAGTCATAGATATTGCGCACCGATTTCACCCCTGGATCTTCCTCCACCACGTAAGGCTCCAGCGGTTTGCGCGCCTGATACCAGTCATAAATACGCCCAACGAACGGAGAGATGAGATAAACCCCGGCCTCGGCGCAGGCCCGGGCCTGGGCGAAGGAAAACAGCAGCGTCAGGTTGCAGTGGATCCCCTCTTTCTCCAGCACCTCCGCGGCGCGGATCCCCTCCCAGGTGGATGCCAGCTTGATCAGGATCCGCGACTTATCAATGCCCATCTCCTGATACAGCGCCACCAGGTGGCGAGCCTTCTCGATACTTTTCTCGCGGTTGAAGGAGAGCCGGGCGTCCACCTCGGTGGAGACCCGCCCGGGAATGCTTTTGAGGATCTCCGCGCCAAAATTGACCGCCAGCTTATCGCAGGCGTGAGCCACCTGCGCTTCGCGGCCGCCACCCTGTTTTTTGGCCCAGGCGATAGCGTCGTCGATGAGGCCGCTATAGGACGCCAGGCCGGCGGCCTTCAGCAGCAGAGAGGGGTTGGTGGTGGCGTCTTCCGGATGGTAGTGGCGGATGGATTCGATGTCTCCGCTGTCGGCGACCACCGTGGTGAACTGCTTGATGCTGTCTAACTGATTCATGGATAAGTCCTCCTGGAACAAGGTGTTACATGAGTGCTTGCCGGTATACGGTATAAACATTGATGAGGTACATAACCAAAAAGCATAGCAGACAGGGCTATTATTGGCGGCGAATCCGGGTAACATAACCGCTATAAATTGATAACAACAAAATCATAACGATGGCCAGAGTTTGGCGGTGTTCAAAGTTTATCGCCCCGCCAGGAGGGATACTGTCTGCCACTGAAAGGTGAACGACAGGATGGTCATCACGCTTTTCCCCTACGAACGATACGTGAAAGAAAGGAATAGAAAATGGATGAGCAGTTAAAACAGAGCGCCCTCGACTTCCACGAATTTCCGGTTCCCGGAAAAATCCAGGTCTCGCCGACCAAACCTCTCGCCACCCAGCGCGATCTGGCGCTGGCCTACTCGCCGGGCGTCGCAGCCCCCTGCCTGGAAATCGAAAAAGATCCGATGGACGCCTACAAATACAATGCCAGTGGCAACCTGGTGGCGGTCGTCTCCAACGGCACCGCGGTGCTGGGGCTCGGCAACATCGGCGCGCTGGCCGGTAAGCCGGTAATGGAGGGCAAAGGCGTCCTGTTTAAGAAATTTGCCGGTATCGATGTGTTTGATATCGAAGTCGATGAGCTGGATCCGGACAAATTCATTAACGTCGTCGCCGCCCTCGAACCAACCTTCGGCGGTATCAACCTGGAAGATATTAAAGCGCCGGAGTGTTTCTACATCGAGCAGCAGCTGCGCGAGCGGATGAATATCCCGGTCTTCCATGACGATCAGCACGGCACGGCGATCATCAGCACCGCGGCGATCCTCAACGGTCTGCGCGTCGTCGAGAAGAATCTGTCCGACGTGCGGATGGTGGTCTCCGGCGCGGGCGCGGCGGCGATCGCCTGTATGAATCTGCTGGTGGCGCTGGGGATGCAAAAGCACAACATCGTGGTCTGCGATTCGAAAGGCGTTATCTATAAAGACCGTGAGCCGAACATGGCGGAAACCAAAGCGGCCTATGCGGTGGAAGACGACGGCAAACGCACCCTCGATGACGTGATCGACGGCGCCGACATTTTCCTCGGCTGCTCTGGCCCGAAAGTGCTGACTCAGGAGATGGTGAAGAAGATGGCGCGGGCGCCGCTGATCCTCGCCCTGGCCAACCCGGAGCCGGAAATTCTGCCGCCGCTGGCGAAGCAGGTCCGCGATGACGCCATCATCTGTACCGGCCGCTCCGACTACCCTAACCAGGTCAACAACGTACTTTGCTTCCCGTTCATCTTCCGCGGCGCGCTGGACGTCGGCGCGACGGCGATCAACGAAGAGATGAAGCTGGCGGCGGTGCATGCGATTGCCGAGCTGGCCCATGCCGAGCAGAGCGAAGTGGTGGCCTCCGCCTACGGCGATCAGGATTTAAGCTTTGGTCCGGAGTACATCATTCCGAAACCATTCGACCCGCGGCTGATCGTCAAGATCGCCCCCGCGGTGGCGAAGGCGGCGATGGATTCCGGTGTGGCGACGCGCCCGATCGCCGATTTTGACGCCTATATCGAGAAGCTGAGCGAGTTCGTCTATAAAACCAACCTGTTTATGAAGCCTATCTTCTCTCAGGCGCGCAAAGAGCCGAAGCGCGTGGTGCGGGCGGAAGGGGAGGAGACCCGGGTGCTGCACGCCACCCAGGAGCTGGTGTCTCTGGGACTGGCCAAACCGATTCTGGTGGGGCGCCCGAGCGTGATTGAAATGCGCATCCAGAAGCTGGGCCTGCAGATCAAGGCCGGCGTTGACTTTGAGATCGTCAATAATGAATCCGACCCGCGGTTTAAAGAGTACTGGAGCGAGTACTACCAGCTGATGAAGCGCCGCGGCATTACCCAGGAGCAGGCGCAGCGGGCGGTGATTAGCAACACCACGGTGATTGGCGCCATCATGGTTCATCGCGGTGAAGCGGATGCGATGATCTGCGGGACTATTGGCGAGTACCACGATCACTACCGCGTGGTGCAGCCGCTGTTTGGCTATCGCGACGGCGTCAGCACCGCCGGGGCGATGAATGCGCTGCTGCTGCCGAGCGGCAACACCTTTATCGCCGATACCTATGTCAATCACGATCCGTCGCCGGAAGAGCTGGCGGAGATCACCCTGATGGCGGCGGAAAGCGTGCGTCGCTTTGGTATTGAACCGCGCGTGGCGTTGCTGTCGCACTCCAACTTTGGCTCTGCCGACTGTCCGTCAGCCAGCAAAATGCGTAAAACCCTGGAGCTGGTGAAGGCCCGCGCCCCGGAGCTGATGATCGATGGCGAAATGCATGGCGATGCCGCGCTGGTGGAAAGCATCCGCAACGATCGCATGCCGGACAGCCCGCTGAAGGGGGCGGCCAATATTCTGGTGATGCCGAATATGGAAGCCGCCCGGATCAGCTATAACCTGCTGCGCGTCTCCAGTTCGGAAGGGGTGACCGTCGGGCCGGTGCTGATGGGGGTGGCGAAGCCGGTGCATATTCTGACGCCGATCGCCTCCGTACGCCGGATCGTTAATATGGTGGCGCTGGCGGTTGTTGAAGCGCAAACCGAACCGCTGTAATTTTCTATTTCCCCCGTTAACGCGCGGATCCGTTTCCGCGCGCAATATCAGGCAGGCCGGTGAGTAAAAAACGCTGAGCCTGCCTTTTTAATTCCACCGCAATATTATTTTCTCTCCTGAGTGATCCACTTCACCTTTTAACCCCACTTGCCGAAATTTGTTATTTGCCGCGCTGAAATGTCGTCACCATGAGGACAGATTTCAGGGGGCAATCGGTCATGGATAAAGAACGCATTATTCAGGAATTCGTACCAGGCAAACAGGTCACGCTGGCGCATCTGATTGCCCACCCGGGAGCGGAGCTGGCGAAAAAGATCGGCGTACCCGAATCCGGCGCGATCGGCATTATGACGCTGACGCCGGGAGAAACAGCGATGATCGCCGGCGATCTGGCGATGAAGGCCGCCGACGTGCACATCGGTTTTCTCGACCGGTTTAGCGGCGCGCTGGTGATCTACGGCTCGGTCGGCGCGGTGGAAGAGGCGCTTCTGCAGACCATCGGCGGATTAGGCCGCTTATTAAATTATACCTTGTGCGAATTAACGAAAAGTTAATTGAGAGCGACCATGAAGCGTATTGCGATTGTCGGCGCCGTCGGTGCAGGAAAAACCACGTTATTTAATGCCCTGCAGGGGAATTATTCCCTCGCCAGAAAAACGCAGGCGCTGGAATTTAACGATCGTGGCGACATCGATACACCCGGGGAATATTTCAGCCATCCGCGCTGGTATCACGCCTTAATTACCACCTTGCAGGATGTGGACACCCTGATTTATGTCCATGCGGCCAATGATACCGAAAGTCGCCTGCCACCCGGGTTGCTGGATATTGGCAGCCGAAAGCACCTTATCGTGGCGATCAGCAAAACGGATCTGCCGGATGCCAACGTCGCCGCGGTGCGGCAGCTGCTGGACGGGATGGGGTTTCAGGCGCCGGTTTTCGCCCTCAACGGTTGCGATCCGCAAAGCGTTGCGCCGCTGGAAAATTACTTGAGTGAGCTCAGCCAAAAGGAGGAAGGGCCAGGTGAAGAAACTCATTACCGCTAACGATATTCGTGCCGCCCACGCGCGCGGCGAACAGGCGATGTCAGTAGTTCTGCGCGCCAGCATTATCACCCCGGAAGCGCGCGAAGTCGCCGAGCTGCTGGGATTCACTATCACCGAAGACGATGGCGCCGCGCCGGCGGCGACAGCGGCGGACAGCGACAAAACGGAAAGCCAGCGGATCCGGGAAACCATCCTGGCGCAGCTACCGGAAGGCCAGTTTACCGAAAGCCTGGTGGCGCAGCTGATGGAAAAGGTGATGAAGGAGAAGCAGTCCCTGGAACAGGAGGCGATGCAGCCGGGATTTGAGGCAGTGACCGGCAAAGGCGGCATCAAAGTGATCGACGGCAGCAGCGTGAAGTTTGGCCGCTTCGACGGCGCCCAGCCGCACTGCGTTGGCTTAACGGACCTGGTGACTGACCAGGATGGCAGCAGCATGGCGGCCGGATTTATGCAGTGGGAGAACGCCTTCTTCCCGTGGACGCTGAACTACGACGAAATCGATATGGTGCTGGAGGGCGAGCTGCATGTGCGCCATCAGGGGGAAACGCTGGTCGCCAAAGCGGGGGACGTCATGTTCATCCCGAAAGGCTCCAGCATCGAATTCGGTACCCCGTCGACGGTGCGCTTCCTGTACGTCGCCTGGCCGGCAAACTGGCAATCGCTATGAACGATTTCATTACCGAAGCGTGGCTCAGAGCGAATCATACGCTCAGCGAAGGCGGTGAAATCCATCTTCCTGCCGATGCTCGCCTGACGCCCTCGGCGAGGGAACTGCTGGAAAGTCGGCATCTGCGGGTCAAATTTCTCGACCGCCAGGGGCGCCTGTTTGTCGAGGATGACGAACAGACGCCGCAGCCGGTGCATGTCCTGACCAGCAGCGACCATCCGCCCCAGGCCTGCTGCGAGCTTTGTCACCAGCCGGTGGGCAAAAAGCCGGACACCTTAACTCATCTGACGGCCGATACCCTGGTGGCGAAAAACGATCCGCGGCTGGCCTTCCGCGCGGTGCTGGACAGCACCATCGCCCTGACGGTGTGGCTGCAAATTGAACTGGCGGAGCCCTGGCAGCCGTGGCTGACGGATATCCGTTCGCGGCTGGGCAACATCATGCGCGCCGATGCGCTGGAGGAACCGCTGGCGGCGCAGTCGATAGCCGGATTCAGCGAGGCGCAGCTGCATCGTCTGTCCCATCAGCCGCTGCGTTACCTGGGTCACGATCACCTGGTGCCGGAGGCCCGCCATGGGCGCGATGTCGCGCTGCTTAATTTGCTGCGCGGCAAAGTGCGCGAGGCGGAGGTGACCGCGGCGCAGGTGTTTATTACGCCGCAATTTGCGGTCCAGCGCGCCGATATTATGCAAGCGCTCAACCGCCTTTCCAGCGCGGTCTACGTGATGATGATCCTGGGCGTGACCCGCGATGCTGTTCGCCATCCCGCTGGCCTTGGCCGGCGCCATCTATACCGCTTACTTTATG
>OKFF01000118.1_pt1 | contig 13644 bp, 12 predicted proteins | sample 1611481 | NCBI WGS metagenome assembly OKFF01 (sample SAMN04436747, study PRJEB24849) | human gut metagenome | biome: human gut; feature: NICU; material: stool | host: Homo sapiens | place: USA: Saint Louis, MO | collected 2011-01-06
GGATGCGTGATCTGATCCTTCAACTCAGCAAAAGTTCGATTTATTCAACAAAGCCCCTTCGCTGTCAGCCGCATACGCAGAAAAATTTGTTCAAGTCCTGATAAATGCGCGGTGTATTTGTCGACATCGCGTATTTATAGACATCTGAAGCGCGACGTTAGCGTTATTGCTTCATGCCAACACATCACGTCCCGCTCCCGATCGGCTATCGGGAGCTGAACATCCGCAAATACGTTTTTTCAGCCGGCCTACTCGTTTCGCCAACGACATGATGACCTGACGATCAATTCACCGCTTATTTGTAAGTGACGCCCGGCACTGTCGGGATACTGTAGTCTGTCCAGCATCGTGAAAACCGCATGTCGCGCAATGTCATTGAACGGTTGCTTATAGGTTGTTAGCGGAATACCCAGCAATACAGAATATTCATTGTCATCAAATCCCACGACATTTATTTTTCTGCCGCTCTGAGTACAAACCGACAGTAATTTCATGGCGGTAAAATCATTCGCGCAAACAATATCTACGGCGCCGTTTTCAAGGAGTTCCTCAATAAAAGCACTATCGCCCACATTACCTTCATGCTCCCAGTGGGCCTGAGGCACGATCCCGGCTTCCAGCAGCGCCAGTCGGTAACCCATCTTACGCATATTGACGGTATTCGCCGAAAAGCGTTCACAGAGGAAATCAACGCGCCGTGGGTGATTGTTTAGCAGATAAGTCGTAACTTCCTGCCCCGCTGCGACGTTGTCGATACCGATAAGATCCCAGCGACTGCGTTTCGGCCAGGCAACAACATCACTATCCAGTAGCACCACGCCAAGACCATCCCGATCCAACTTATTTAAAATCAACTGATTAATCTCGGCGGCAAAGGGATGAAATTCTATCGGAATAAAAAAGACGCCCTTAACGCTGCTCCGCAAATAGCGTTCAATGACATTATCAATTTTATTCAGGATGGCCTGACGGGTGGCCCCTGCTCCCAGCGTCATCACTCCATTCCAGATCAAATCGAAATTAAACTGCTGCGACAGTGAAGCGATAGATTTGAAAATTTGTTCAAACAGGAAGCCGCTTTCATTCTCTTCCATCCGCGGAGAAAGAATGCCAAATGTTTGCACTTCATGCTGGATGGGGGCTCGGGCAGGTTCACTCTCCTGCCCCAGCAAATAATGCCCGGAGCCCTGCGTACTGCTAATCAACCCCTCTGAACGGAGCCTTGCCAGGGCTCGTGAGATTGTGGGTCGCGAGGCCGAAAATTCACTGCATAAACTATTTTCCGTCGGCAATCGTTGCGCCTGCGCGTAAATACCGCTGCGGATACGCTGCGCGAGTTCCTGATAGATAGTGTCCAGTTTGCCTGATTTCGCCATGTTATCTGTTCGCATATTCCCAAAAATTTTTACCCGTCATGTCACTCAACGGTGCCGGCCGATGGCCAGTATAAAACAGTCGTGGCCAAAAGTGGATAATAAGTAAAGTCAAACCTAATAAAAAGAAGCAAATTTGTAAATCGCAAGAATGACGTCTTCATAGCCAATAAATGGTCGTCTTTCACCCTACAAAGAGAATATTTGACAAAAATCGTGACCAACCTCACTTTTAAAACAAAAAATAGCGCATTAAAAAGCCATGATGCATGAAATGTGATCAGAACCAAATAAAATTGTAAAATAACGGATAGGATATTTAACAGCCAGCACCAGATGGCTTTGCAGATTTGTAAAACAAAGATGTAAAAGATAGCTTTCTAACCTTCTCTCTGCGCCTATCCGAGGAATTAGACATGTATCAATATCACGATCTGGTTGAAAAGGTCATAGCAGAAAACCGAACAACGTTGCTGAAAGTGGATGAACGGGAAATCGAACAGCTGATCGAAGAGATTCGTCAGGCCAAAACCATTCAGCTCTATGCGATGGGCAGGATGCAACTATCCGTCCGTGGATTTGCTATGCGGCTGAAACATATGGGATTTGATAGCTATGTTGTGTACGACACTACCTCCCCTTACCTCGGTAAAGGGGATCTGCTGATAGTACACTGCGCGGTAACCAACGTTGAACTTAACATCATTAAGCTGGCGAAAGAGGCCGGCGCCCGAATCGTGTTACTTACCGCGCACCCGGAAAATGAGCATGGTCGGTATGCCGATTTAGCCGTACGCGTACCCGGACAAATTTTTGGTGGCGAAGAGGAAGTGCCCTCGATTCAGCCGATGTCCACCCTCCTGGAGCAGTCGCTGCTCTTATTCACCGACATTGTCACCATGATGATGATCGAACGCTGCAATATTTCGATGGAAACCATGAAAGCCAGCCATACCAACCTTGAAGGTCTACCCCATAAATTTGCCTGAGGGCCAGTTCATGAAAGACGGCGATATCATTCAAATTGCTCATCTGGTCGCAGACCTGGATACTGCAATGAAACACTACAGCGACGTATTTGATATCGGACCGTGGGATGTTTATACCTACGGTCCCCATAACATTAAGCATTCACTTTATCGTGGAAAACCGGCCGAACACATTTATCAAATTGCCGTGTGCTGGATTAACGGCGTGCAGATGGAATTAATGCAACCCGTTTCTGGCTATAGCATTTACGACGAATACATCGAGAAACATGGCTACGGTCTGCATCATCTGAAACTCTATTTTGCCGACTGCGAAAAAGCGCTGGCGCGCTATAAGGCACGTGGTTACGACGTCGTACAGAGCGGTAATATTGGCGACGATGTTTTCTACTACCTTGACACTGAAGAACAATTCCAGGGCGCGGTCATCGAGATCGGCAATGCTGGTGCAATTCCGCAACCTGAACGGCGTTATCCTGCCTGAAAAAATGCTTTGAGGACGACATTATGAAAATTCGTAATACACTGGCCATTGCTGTACTCATCGGTTTTTCAGCGCTTTATACCACGGCGCCCGCATCCGCCGCTGACGAGACCTATTCGATGGTCGGTATCCCTAAGCTTCGTTCGGCCTGGTTTAATGATTATGAAAACGGTCTGAAAAAAGCGGAAAAGGACTTTGGTATTAAGACCTACTTCCAGGCACCGGCGTCTGCCGATGAACAGCAGCAGGTGGGCGTAATACGCGACAGCATCTCGCAGGGTAATAACGCGCTGCTGGTTGTGCCCAATAACGCCAGTTCTGTCGAACCGGTCTTTAAACAGGCCCGAAGCCAAAATATCGTGGTGATCACCCATGAGTCAGTTAATCAGAAAGAGGCTGATTATGACGTTGAAATGATCGAAAACCAAAAATTTGGTAGCTATATGATGGACCAGTTTGCTCAACATACCGGTGAAAAAGGCGAATTCGCCATTTACGTCGGCTCGTTGACCGTACCTGCGCATAACATCTGGGCCGATGCCGCTATCAAAAGGATGAAAGAAAAATATCCCCAGATGAAGCTGGTAGCTGAACGTTTCCCGGTCAGCGAAGACCGCAACGCATCCCGGCAAAAAACCCTTGAGCTGATTTCAACCTATCCGGACCTGAAAGGCGTGCTGTCCTTTGGTAGCCAGGGGGCTCCGGGGGCTGGACAAGCATTAAGAGAAAAAGGCCTGGTCGGAAAACTGACCGTCATTGGTACCACTTCGCCAAAAGAGAGCGCCCGCTTCCTGGAAGATGGTTCAATCACCGAGTCGATTCTCTGGAGCCCAGGCGACGCCTCTTATGCCATGGCATATATCGCCAAAATGGTGCTGGATGGCAAGCGCGACCAGATCAAAACGGGCCTTGATATTCCCGGGCTGGGCAAACCGGAAATCGAGGGTATGAATATCATTTTTGATAAACCGCTGACCGTCACCAAAGAGAATTACAAAAAATACGACTTCTAAACCCTAAATATTACGTCAGCAACTAAGTCAATCCCTGGCGGGCTGAGCGAGGCCCGCCATCAGGCATGCCGCTTGAAGCATGACGGCAATTAATCCGCCCCCGACTGTCGGGGGCTCATCAGCCTATACCAAGGGGAATTATGCAATTTTTATCCATTGAACACGTCAGCAAAACTTTTGACGGCGTGGTGGCGTTGAATGATGTTAGTTTCGATATTAACCAAGGGGAAGTTCATGGCTTGGTCGGTGAAAATGGTTGTGGTAAATCAACGCTGATGAAAATTATTGCCGGGGTGCTGGAATACGATCGAGGTATTCTGACAATTCGCGGTCAGCAGATTGAGAAATACAACGCCATTGAAGCTGCGCAGCATGGTATTGGTATTATCTATCAGGATCTGTCGCTGTTTCCCAACCTGACGGTGCTGGAAAATATTTATATTAGCCAAATGCTGAACGATAAAAAACCGCTGGTCTTCTCTGGCCGATTTAAACACAAAGTCCAGCAAATTATCCAACAGTTGGGTATTACGCTGGATTTAGAAGCGATGGTAGAAGAGCTGCCGATTGCTAAGCAACAATTAGTGGCCATCGCTCGCGCGCTGATTAACGACTCGCGGCTGATCATTCTTGATGAACCGACGACGGCCCTGACCCGGACAGAAATAAACAGCCTGTTTACTCTTCTGTATCGCCTGCGTGAGCAAGGGATCTCATTTATTTTTATCAGCCATAAGCTTAATGAACTGCTGGAAATATGTGATCGCATTACCGTTATGCGCGACGGCAAGCTGATCGATACGGTTCCGGTCAATAACCTCACCAGCAGTCAGATTGAGAATATGATGTTGGGCTATGAGCTGGCATTCTCCGCTCATGAATCGCACGCCAGCGACAAGGTGCTCCTGAGCGTGCGCAACCTCTCGAAGCACAATAGCTTTAAAGATATCAGCTTCGATCTTCATCAGGGCGAAGTCCTGGGAATTACCGGTCTGCTCGGCGCCGGACGAACAGAGCTGGCGATGGCGCTATTTGGCGTAGAGCCAGCGCAGTCTGGAGAGATTCAGCTAAATGGCCGCCTTATTCGCATCAGAAGTATCCAGGATGCGGTGAAAAACGGTATCGCCTATGTCCCCGAAGATAGGTTGCTGCAGGGGTTGATCATGGATCAAAGCATTGCCGCCAACGCCGCTATCTGCACGCTGGATCGCTACCTCAACCCGCTAAAACTACTGGATAGCAGCAAGCTGCGAGATGCGGTAGCCGGCTATCTGAAAGGGATGCAGGTGAAATTTGATAACCAGTCCCGGCCCATTCGTATGCTCTCTGGCGGCAACCAACAAAAAGTCGTCCTGGCAAAATGGCTGGCGATGAAACCGAAAGTATTCATCCTCGACAGCCCAACAGTCGGTATCGATGTTGGAGCGAAAAGCTATATCTATCAGACCGTAAGGGAAAAGGCGAGTGAAGGAATGGGCATCATTTTCATCTCTGACGAACTGCCGGAGCTGCTGGTGAATTGCGACCGCATCATTTTGATGCGCCGCGGTCGGTTTGGCAAAAGCTGGCTTACAGCCGACGTAGATAACGATGCGCTACTGCGTGAAATGGAAAGCCATTAATCTGGCGTCAGTTCGAGGTAACTTTGATGGGCGTATTCAATCTCTTCAAAAATCGGGAAGCTCTGCTGCTGGTATTAATCGTGCTTCTGTCGATCGTAATTACCAGTATCAATCCCTCATTTATGACTTTTGATAACATTACTGGCCTGCTAAAAACCTGGACAGTATTAGGTATTTTTGCGCTTGGTGTAATGCTGGTGCTGCTCTCAGGCGGTTTTGATGTTTCCTTTACCGCCATCGCGCAGGTGGTGCAATACGTCATTGTTTTCTGGTTCCTGCAGGCAGGTCTGGATAATATCTGGCTGGCGATCGCCTGTAGTCTGATCCTCGGCGCAGTGATGGGGTTGCTGAATGGCGTGCTCATTTACTACTTCAGAATCACGGCGATTATTGTCACTATAGCCACCAATAGCTTGTTCTATGGCACCTTATATGTCGTGACGCAAGGTAACCTGATCTACGACATTCCCCCCTCTCTGCTGCAGCTGGCCGAACTTAAAGTTTTTCCGATGCAGGCGGCCAATGGCGCATGGTACGGTCTGAGTCTGGTGACCTGCCTATGGTTCCTGCTGGCCATTTTTCTGCATTTTTTCCTCAAGCATACCGTGCTGGGGCGCAGTATTTTCGCGGTGGGCGGCAATGCGCTGTCGGCTGAGCGGGTTGGCTTTAACCTGTGCCGCACCACGTTATTTATCTATACCTTTGTCGGGGCGGTATCCGGCTTCGCCAGCATTATTCAGGTATCGATAGTACAAACGGTCATTCCTAACTCTATCGTCGGTTCTGAGCTACAGGTTATCGCCGCCGTAGTGCTCGGAGGCGCCTCCGTCACCGGAGGCCGGGGCAGCGTGCTGGGGACACTGCTGGGCGTGCTGCTGTTTGCCATCCTGAGCAACAGCCTGACGCTACTAAAAGTCTCGCCGTATTACTACAACGTGTTCACCGGTCTGGTGATTCTGATCAGTATCACGCTGAACGCCCTGCAAATACGGCGACAAAAGCGGGCCCAGATCAGAGTGGTAGTTGAATAATGAGGAATGGAACCATGAAAACCTATACGCCGGCAAAATTGCGTCTTTCGGCAGTTGTTTCGGAGAATCTATCGCTTTATCTGGTCCTCATTGGCGCTTTTTTGCTGATGTTTGCGCTCAATGGAGAACGCTTTATTCGCCCGCAAAATCTGATATCGATGGCCTATCAGCTTCCCATTATTGGGCTTTTAGCTATCGGTATGATGATTTCTATGCTTTCCGGCGGGATTAACTTATCGATTATCGCCACCGCTAACCTCAACGGGATTGTGATTGCGCTATGCCTACAGTATTTCTCCCACGGCCAGATGGGCGCCGCCAGCAATGAAATTATTGTGCTCGCTATCGCCCTTGGCGTACTGAGCTGCCTGCTCGTCGGGGTTATCAATGGACTCCTGATTTCACTACTTAAAATCCCGGATATTCTGGTGACGTTAGGCACCATGACGTTAATCTCCGGTATAAACGTCGTATTAACCAAAGGGTACACGCTATCTGGCTTTCCCGACATTCTGCTCAATATTGGTAACGGCAATAGCTTCGGCTTGCCTAATGCCCTGATTCTGTTTCTGCTGGCCAGCGTAGCCGCCGCCATCATCCTTAATAAGACGCGTTTTGGCTTTAGTTTGTACATGATGGGTTCGAACCCCACGGCCACGCAATACTCCGGCGTCAGCCTGGTGAAAACGAGCGTGATGCAGTACACCTTCTCTTCCTGCTTCGCCGCACTGACATCGCTGGTGATGATAGGCCAACTCAACTCGGTGAAGGCCAGCTATGCCGACTCCTACCTGCTGGTCGCCGTGCTGGCGGCATTTCTTGGAAAAGTTAGTCCGTTTGGCGGGTTTGGCCGCATTTCCGGCGTGGTGCTGGCGGTGATCATTTTACAAATCATCTCCAGCGGGCTCAACCTGATGCGCCTCGATCCCTTTACGATCACCACCACCTGGGGCGCGATTATTATCTTTATCGTTGTCTTCCGGAGCCTGTTTTCGTGGTTAAAACGCAGGATGAAAAATAAGGAAAAAACATCATGATGATCGGTATCGACCTCGGGGGAACCAAAACCGAAGTTATCGCGCTGGATGATCGGGGTGTGGAACACTTCCGTCATCGCGTCCCGACCCCTAAAAATGATTATGCCGCCACGATACGCACTATCGCAGAACTGGTATGGCTGGCAGAAAAGAGCACAGGACAGCAAGGAAGCGTCGGGGTTGGCATTCCGGGCACTATTTCACGCCACACCGGGAAAGTAAAAAATGCCAATTCGGTATGGCTGAACGGCCAACCCTTAGACCGCGATCTTTCCGCGTTGCTAAAACGTCCCGTCGTGGTGGCGAACGATGCTAACTGCCTGGCCATATCCGAGGCCGCTGATGGCGCGGGCGCTGGGTATAAGGTGGTCTTTGCCGTAATCATCGGTACCGGCTGTGGCGGGGGGCTGGCGGTAAAACAGGGCGTTTACGTGGGTGATAACGGCGTGGCGGGTGAATGGGGCCATAATCCGCTCCCCTGGCCTGATGAAGAAGATCTGCGCTATATGCGCGATGTCCCCTGCTATTGCGGCAAGACGGGGTGTACTGAAACCTTTATTTCCGGCACCGGCTTCGAGCGAACCTATCAGCGGCTTAGCGGGGTTCATCTAAAAGGAAAAGAGATAGTTTCACGCCTGGCGCAGGGGGAAACGTCCGCAGAACAGGCGATGCAATATTACGAACGGCGATTATCCAAAGCGCTGGCCGCGCTGATAAATATTCTTGATCCCGGCGTGATTGTCCTGGGCGGCGGTATGAGCAATGTTGATCGCTTATATACCACCCTACCGCAGCTGCTACCGCAATATATATTTGGTGGCGAATGCGACACTCCCGTTCGCAAGGCGTTTCATGGCGATTCCAGCGGCGTCCGCGGCGCGGCCTGGCTACCGCTGCTGTCGCTGTAGGGACTAAAATGCCACACGCTATTATCGTCCATTACCGGGCGATAATAGCGCGGTGATAGCCGCCAACATCCCGGTAAAGATCCGATGGCCGCCGAAAATCGCGACGGCGCAGCGGATCTACCACACGAACTTATTTGAAGTTAAAGCTCTGCGGGTGGTTATCCAGACTGCCGCTCAGCGCGGCGAAAAGCACCGTTTTGCCATCGATCGTCAGCTCATCGGGAACATTCAGCCAGCGAAGCTGCTGCTCCGCGCCATTTTCAGCGGTGGAGGAGAATACCCCGGACATTTTTTTAGCCTCCGGCGAGTAGAGCACCGCAATACTTTGCGCTGCGCAGTCATGAGGCTTACATGATTGCAGAACCTGGTAACGGACGCCGCCGATCGTCACCTCCTGCGTTGCCGATGAGGTCCCGCCCTTTACCACCCAGTCAGGTAGCGTTTGATGCCGGGTCATCTGCGTAAACAGGGCCTGAGTCTGCTTATTTTTCGCCAGATCGCTGACCGTAAACTCATTGGCACAGGCGGAAAACGCCATAACGGACAGCAGCGAAGCAATCAGGATTTTCTTCATTTCATGAACTCCTTTTCGGTTCAACACGTGCGACAACCGCACCCGGAATAATTAAAGCATATCCCCGGCCGGGAACAAGTTTTCAGGCACGGCGGCAAAGCGTTCCTGATAGAGTGCGGAAATTGTCATCCTCGGGAGAGCTCCCCCGCCGCGACGGGCGCGGTTAGCGCTGGCCCGCGATCTATTCCCGCCGAGCGAAAAGCGCGCCGCCCCGTTAACGATAGTGATGTTTGTTCAGACCAAACTTTTTCATCCGCAAATAGAGTTTTTTGCGCGGGATCTGCAGATATTCGGAGACATCGTTAATGCGGCCCTGGTGGATATTCAGGGCCTCGACAATAATCTGCCGCTCGTAATCTTCGACCCGCTGGTCGAGCTGAACGGGCTCAACGGCGTGCAGCACGGGATTCGGGATATCGGCCAGCGGCATCACCCCGACGGCAAACAGCTTGGCGGCATTGGCCAGCTCGCGAACGTTATTCGGCCAGGGGCGCGCGATCAGTCTCTTGGCCAGCGCCGGCGGAAGTTCGGGTACAGGGTTATTCAGGCGCAAACAGGCCTGTTGCAGGTAGTGCAGGAACAGCGGCTCGATATCGTCAAGCCGCTGCGCAAGCGGCGGGCAATGCTGCTGGGTCATGGCAAAGCAGTAGTATAAATCGGGGATAATGCGGTTATTGCCGGCCATGGCGATCGGCGGCTGTAGCCCGATGCCGACCAGGCGAAATGGCGGCACGTCTTGCCCCTGCAGATGCGCCAGCATATGCTGCTGAGCCTGGGTCAGGAACTCGATATTGCGCAGAACCAGCGTCCCGCCCTGCGCCTGAGCTATCCATTCATTGAGCGGCGCGTCCTGATCTTCGAGGATGTCACCGAAGATAATCGGCTGCGCATGGCGTGAGCTGAGGCGATGCATGTAGCACGCCGCCAGCGTACGCCCGGTACCCCGTTCGCCATGCAAATAGACCGCGATATCGGTTTCTGCCAGCTGCCGCAGCCTGTGCCGCGCCTGCATGACCCATTCGCTACGGCCGATCAGGTTGTCCTCCAGCTGCTCCTTTTGCCACTGCCGCCGCACGACCTGCGCCTGGCGCTGGGCCAGCGCTTTATCAACCAGGCCTAACAGCTGCTCCGGGTTAACCGGTTTTTGCAAAAAATCCCATGCCCCTTTTTCGACGGCGTCGACGGCCTTCGGGACGTCGCCGTGGCCGGTAATCAGCATCACCGGCAGATGAGGGTCATGTTTCAGCAGGATCTTCAGCAAATCGATACCGGAACAATGCGGCATACAGACATCGCTCAGCACGATACCCGCCCACTCCTCGCTCACCAGATCCTGCGCCATCAGCGGATCGCGACAGGCATACACCCGGTGTCCGGCCTCCGTCAGCAGCTGGGCGTAGGCATCCAGCACGTCGCTGTCGTCGTCAATCAGCAGAATATTATGTTGATGTGTGAGCATGGTTGACATCCGTTGGTAAGAATTGCAAAACAACGCAGGCATGCTGGCTCAGCGTCGACGCCAGCCGTAAATGCCCGCCCATCTGCCGCATCAAGGATTCGCTGATCGACAGACCGATCCCCAGCCCCAGCTGCTTACTGGTGACAAACGGTTTCAGCAGCGAGTCGGCCAGCTCCAACGGCCAGCCGCAGCCGTTATCCGCGATCGTGACCGTCCAGCCCTCCGCTGACGCTTCCCATGCCACCCTAATGTCGGGTGCGCCCTGCGCCGCATCCAGCGCGTTGGTCAGCAGGTTGACCAGCACCTGCAGGATCCGCACCTCGTCTCCCAGCACCTGCGCGGTGCCTGGCGGCAGATGCAGCGCGCCGTGCAGCGGCTTATGCCGCAGGGATAACAGCTCCCAGGCAGCGGTAAAAGCGTGGCGCAGATCGACGGGGCTGGCGGGGGCATCGGCCTCCGGTCGGCGGGTAAACTGCCGCAGATTGCGGATAATGGCGTCAATGCGGCCAATCAGCCCCTCGGCTTTACTCAGCGTCTGACCGGCGCTATCCGCCTGCCCGTTTCTGATGGCGCTGCGCGCGCTGTAGAGATACATCGACAGCGCGTTGAGCGGTTGGTTTATCTCGTGCGCCAGGGTTGTCATGGTCTGGCCAACCACCGCCAGCTTGGCGGTCTGTACCAGTTCATCCTGGGTGGTTCGCAGATGCGTTTCCACTCTTTTTCGCTCGGTAATTTCCCGCTCCAGCAGCTGACGCTGCTGATTTAACTGGCCGAGAGTATGGCGCAGGAGTTTACCAATGCGTCCCAGCTCATCCTCGCCGTAAACCGGAATATCGGCGTTAACGTCGCCTAACCCGATGCGGACCACCGTCTGGTTAAGCTGGTTAAAGCGTTTCACCAGCCGCGAGCGGATAAAATAGTGGTTAAGTAAATAGGCGAGGATCAGCGCCAGCAGCGTGGCGACCAGAATCAGGCTCCCGCTGAACCACATGGTATGCTCCAGGCGCTGATTGAAGGCGCGCATTTTGCCGTGGCTGTCGCTGAGCTGAGATTCCAGCTGGGCGCGAAAGCGGGCCAGCGTCGTTTCCTTATCCTGCGTCACCTGCGTCACCTGCGACAGCACGCGCTGCGCGCGAATATATTCGCGGATCGCCGCCGGCACTTTATTTTCGGCAATCCCGATATCGAGGAGTTCATCAATCGTCTGGCGCAGGGTTATGGTACTGGGATAGCCTTCCAGCAGGTGCATGTTGTCGTCGGCGGTTTTTTTCAGATAGGACAAATAGCGGATATGCCCTTCTATATTGCCGCTGCCCTCCGTGCTGGACTGCACCTCGGTGAGGCGGTCGCGCAGGTCGCTGATAATCTGATTTTCAATACGCGCCAGGGTATAGACCTGCTGCTGCTCTCCCTGCACCGCCCGCAGGTTGGCCTGCAGCCGGGGGATGGCGCTCCCCGGTTTTGCCTCCATCTGATCGAGCAGCGCGCCCTGCTGCCAGCTGAAATCCTGCACCAGAGAGTTCATCTCGGCGGTAAAATCCTCATGCAGCCAGTTAATCCGCGCGGTGGTCTCGTTGACCTTCTCGCGGGCGATAAACATGCTGCACAGCGAACGATCGAGCCTGGTGAGGAGCTGGCGACTGTCCCTCAGCGTCAGTTCGATCTGCCGGCGCTCCGGCGCGTCGAGACGCTGGCTGAGCGCGGCAATTTGGTCGAGGTGCTGCAGGATCTGGTTGCGCAGCTGCAGTCGCGAGGTGGTATTGGCCGCCAGCAGAAATTCGTTAAGCTGATCGACGACGGTGTTCAGGTTGTTTTCAATCAGAAATGAGGTTTGGATCCGCGGGAAATAGTCATTCAGGGCATAGCGGATTTGCGAACTTTGCTCGTGCCAGGAGTAGAGGCTAACGCCGCTTACGATTAGCGTCAGCAGGGCCCCGGCGAGGAAGGCGCCGCGCAGGCTGGCGCTGATGGTCAGGCTTTTAATAAAATCGGGGAGCCTCATTTCAGATTCTCCAGCTGCTCAATCGCCTGCCGCTGCTGCTCCTGAAAAAAAAGCTGCCACTCCATCATCAGCTGCTCGGCCTGATCTTTATTATCCAGCTGCTCGAGGTAGCGCCGATCGCTGCTTTGCCGGGCGCTTACCGGCATGGCGGTCAGCAGGGCGCGGATCTCCGGCAGCGGTCGCTTAAGCCGGGCTTCGGCATTATGCAGCGCGCGCCAGGCATCTTTCAGCTGGGACAAGCGGAAGCTGATGGCGGTGTCGAACAGCGTTTGCACCAGGCTCTGGCGCTGCAGGATCAGCTGATAATTGAGGGAGGGCTCGCTCAGTAGCTGATGCTGCTGCCGCGCACGCGCGCCGTTGCCAGGGTCCGGGATAATAGAATACTTCCCGGTATTGGTATCCGACAGCGCCTGCTGCCCCTCCGGGCTCAGCAGAAACTGAATAAAGCGCCGGGCCTCCGCCGGGTATGGGTTATGGCGGATCAGCGCCACATAGGTTGGCGAGGCGGCCGAGTGGGGAAAGTAGCGAAACGTCAGGTTTGGGTCGTCAAGCAGCAGGTTCGCGTAGTTATCAATGACCGGACCGACCGAGCCCAAACCGCTTTTAATTTTATCCGCCACGCCAAAGCTGCGGCTGGAAATGGTTATCAGGGGCTTTGTTGAATAAATAAGATTTCTTGCGAACGACCCTGTAGCTGGCTGGATTTTCAGGCAATACGCACGCTTTCTGGCATCCCGGCCTTTGTCATCCTGTTCAACGCACGCACCATGGCCATAGCTTCCGCTACCTGACCATCGTAGTCACGCAGCGTCAGTGAATCTCCCAACAACTGCTTCATTCTGTACATTGCCGTTTCCGCTATCGAGCGACGGTTATATTCCGTTGTCCATTTCCACCGTGCATTGCTTCCGCTCAGCCGCTGATTAGCAACGGCACGGTTGCGGTCTGCGTACTCACCGGGCCAGTAACCTGCTCCTTTTCGGGGAGGAATAAGCGCGCTGATTTTTTTGCGGCGCAGTTCATCGTGACAGAGCCGGGTATCGTAAGCCCCGTCTGCCGCGGCTGCCCTGATTTTTCTGTGAGTCTGCCGGATAAGGCCCGGGAAGGCTTCTGAGTCCGTGACGTTATTCAGCGACAGGTCTGCACAGACAA
>OKFF01000125.1_pt1 | contig 13238 bp, 17 predicted proteins | sample 1611481 | NCBI WGS metagenome assembly OKFF01 (sample SAMN04436747, study PRJEB24849) | human gut metagenome | biome: human gut; feature: NICU; material: stool | host: Homo sapiens | place: USA: Saint Louis, MO | collected 2011-01-06
CGGCACCCGGTAATTTAATATACATTTCGTGGCTCAATGGCTGGCCTGTCAACACCCCTGTCAACGCTTCGCCCCATACCTCGCGGTATGCAACGCATGACTCGGGGACCTTGTGGATTGCTGGTCCTTCAATGGTCGGGGACTTTCACCCCTTGATCTCTACCGGTCTCCCGGCGCACACTGGTTATATATACAGTGTTTTAAGTGATCGGAGGTTGTGCCTATGTTCTTAATTCCAATGGAAAATCCTGAGAAAATCGCCATCCCTTTATTTCTCGAGCGGTGTGCAGCTGGCTTCCCCAGCCCTGCCCAGGATTATACTTCCAGTGAGCTAGACCTGAACGATTATTGCATCAGGCATCCATCCGCAACATATTTCGTGCGAGCTCAGGGAAACAGCATGCAGGATGTCGGTATGCGTGATGGAGATTTGCTGGTGGTGGACCGTTCTCTGCGTCCTCAACATCGCGATATCGTGATCGCCGAGGTGGACGGCGGCTTCACTGTTAAACAGCTCCAGACCACTCCCAGACTGGCCCTGTTGCCTATGAACAATGCTTATTCACCAATTTACCCAGACCCCGATGAACTGACAATTTTTGGCGTGGTGACTCATTGGGTTCATCGTGCCCGGGGTAATCTGTAATGTATGCTCTGGCGGATGTGAACAGCTTTTATTGCAGTGTTGAGAAATGCTTCAGACCCGATTTACGCGATAAACCAGTGGTCGTCCTTTCTAACAACGATCTGAGTGGTGAGAAACGTTAGTTAGTCCTATGCTGTTCACATCATCTTATTACTGATGGCCTGTGGCGTGATATGAGGCTTGTATTTGCAACAAAAGTGAATCGCCCCCATTATTGCAGGACCTTATATATGAGTATTGAGAAAGAAATTTTTGTATCGGTAGATGTGGAAGCTTCAGGCCCTATTCCAGGAAAATACAGCATGCTTTCCATTGGCGCATGCGTGGCTTTTGATCCCTCCCTTCACTTCTCATGCTATCTCAAGCCGATATCTGATGAATTTATTCCTGAAGCAATGGAGGTGACTGGATTATCTCTGGAACAGCTTCAGAAGGAAGGGTTGGAACCTATAGAGGCTATGAAGCAGTTTAAAAACTGGGTCAACTCACTGGTTAAAAATGACGAGACGGTGGTTTTTGTTGGTTTTAATGCTTCATTTGACTGGAGTTTTATCAATTATTATTTTCATTCATTTCTGGGGGGGAATCCATTTGGCATTGCGGCTCTGGATATCAAATCGATGTACTTCGGAACAGCCGAGGTTTCCTGGAAAGCGACACGTTCCAGTGAAATCGCGAAAATTGTCAAGCCAGAAAGTTTTGGAGACCATGATGCATTGCATGATGCGAGATACCAGGCAGAGCTTTTTCGCCTAATTTATGAGTTAAATAGAAAATGAGACATTATCGCTGATTTTTATTGTTAGTGAATAATAGTAACAGAATAGTACTGGCTGAGTGTGTCATTTTCTCAGGTCCCCCTTGTTAAATAAAATGGATTTAATATACATATGAGTAAAAACGTAAGTTTTCCCAGTGAATATGTCTGGCGATATTTTGAATTGCATGCACAACAAAGAATGACAGTGTTCAACTTTTACATTGCGATTACTGGTCTTCTGGCTGCAGGCATCGGATTTACCCTTCAGCAAGGAGGGCGATTTGCTCTTTTTACGACATTGATGGGGGTATTTATCTCGTTTATTTCATTCATTTTCTGGAAACTCGATCAGCGCGTGTCAATATTGATAAAAATGCTGAGCGGGCACTCCAGGATATTGAAGATCAATTTAATAGTGCCAACATGAAAATTATTACCGGAGATAGCGAGAACTATGATTTAAATAAAGGAATGTTTTCTATCTGGACCTATGGTAGATGCTTTCGGCTATCATTTTTCATCGTTGGGGTTGCGGGTTTAATGTTAGCTATCGCCCCCTTTCTGATGAAATCCTCAGGTGTCTGAGGCTGTTCTCGATACTGTTTATTTAAAATGCGGACTTGGCAAAGTCCGCTGTTGTTACGAAGCAGTTAGATGTGGGCATTCGAACTACTTTGAATGAGGAGGCGGTCACATTGCTTAATCATACTAGGTAATTTCCCCTGCAATTTGAACTGTCTCCTCTCCGGTAGGCGATCCTGTCTTGGATATGGTCAAGTAATTTGGGAACGGGTTGGGGGGTTGAGGTCCAACGGAACGGAAACGTACGATAATGGTATTAACATGTTGTATTTAAAATGTTTTTTACTTGGGCTGACGCTCAGTGGAACGAAAATTTACGTTAAGGTTTAATTGTTAAAAAGGATCTATTATGGATCCTTTTTAGGGGCTACTAAGTGGGTTGACGGTCAATGGAAGCAAAACATACGTTAAAAAACCTAACTATATGATTTTATTATGACAATAGTTGAAAGATGAAATAACTTTAATAAATATCGCACTGAGTAAATTATTAATACTCAACCGGAATTATGAAATAATAACCCCCATCCTTCTAAGGATTTTAAAACCGGCATCCTGAGGGATTTTTATAGAAGAAATCTTATTTATTTCATGATTTATATCAAGGCCATCAGTCGATGAAAAGTCACAGCGAGATAAATCACAATGCCTGAATTCGGTATTATAAAATTCCGACCCGGTGAAATCAGATTTACGGAGATCAGTTTCTTCAAATAAACAATCTCTGAACTTTGTAAATAAAAAACTTGATTTCTGCAATCGCAAACCGACTAAGTCAATAAATCTCATTTCGCAATTATCAAGAGAAAACGTACAGGGGAACATAATATCAGAGACATTCACACCCTGTAGTAAACAATTTTTAAACTCACAATCAATAAGTTTAAAAAAATCGAGACTCAAGGTTTTTAATGAGCAGTTTATAAACAGGCAATTTTCAAACTCACAATCGCGAAGGTTTATATTGTCTAGTTGAATACGTTCAAAAATACAATTATAGTAGCTAGCATTCGATATTTTCGCTTCATTCAGTTGCCTTTTTGTTATTTTTTTACCATTAATCTCCATCAATCAACCCTCTGCTCCCATAATTTCTTTGATAAAAGCCTTTTCTGGCGTATTTTCGTTGTTTACATGCATGAAATTATCCATATCAGTATAGTGCTTAATACCATTCCTAGACAACATATAGAATGGAATACACCCCCTGGTAAGTTCATCAAATATATGTGTTGAGAAAAAAATAGTTTTCCCATTAGCGGCAATTTCGCTAATAAGATCCCACAACATCATTCTGTATTGAATGTCAATACCAACCGTTGGTTCATCCAGCAAAAAGAAACGGGCATCCTTACAGAGAGTTAACATCAGGGATATTATAAGCCATCGTTTTTCACCATAACTTACCGTATAGGTTCTTTTATGTCTTATTTTTTCATACCGGATAAAAAAATCATCATTCCACTTACTGTTAAGTTCTGCCCACGCCTGTTTTTTAGTCAATTTATTAAAACAGCAAATTAGATCAAAAACCTCCTCATTTCTAAGCGTCCCGGAAAGATTTATCACTTGAGGCAGACTTACCATTTCACCACCAGTGAAGTAACGTTTGACAGAACCTTCATAATTGTCGCTCCCCCCTTTTATTATGTTAAAGAGGGTAGTTTTCCCGGCCCCATTTTCACCAAGCAGACCTATCAGTCCTCCCTGCTCTATTTCAAGCGACAGATTATTGAATACAGGAGGATGGCCTTTGTATGAAAAGCTAAGGGAGTTTATTTCTAAAAGTGGTATGGTCATTGAGAACTCCACACTGGTTCTGTTTTGAAGGTCAGCGCTGAAACCAGACTTATGATAAACATGAGGCCATAGACTAAAATAGTGATGTACGATAACTCAATGCCTGGCTGGAGAAGTGTGGAGTATATGGCAATCGGATTTATGATATTAATCCAGTAAACTAGTCCATCGTTATATTTTAATGATACGATCCCTAAAACCATACACACCGTTATCAACACGGAATAGATAGTGCTGGCTGTCTGGAAAGTCACACGGAATGATGCCATAAACGTCAGTGAAATCATCATCATCACATTTATGCATATAGTTCTTAAAATTAATATAACCGTCTGATAGTCTGGCCGTGCCTGGAATCCAATGAATACGACTGTAATAAAAAATAACACATACATAACTGACATGATAAGAGAAGCCATCAATTGAGAACGAATAAACAACAAACGACCCTCTATACTGTGGACAAAGGTAGCAATAAAACCACTTTCTCTTCTGCCTGTCAGATACAGACAGTAATTAAAAAGAACAACAGAAAATGAAATATATCCTACGAACCACGATATCTGATGCCTCAGCCATAATGTATCACCGAAATGCTGTTCAATTTCATTGAAATGCAGAAAAAAGAACAACACGGTTGGAGACATAATAGTCCATATTATGCTAAAAGGAGCTCTGATTTGTTCCATTAAAAAAATAATCGTCATTCTTAATGTTGCCACAATATATCCTTATGGAAATGGAACCATTTTAGATTCTCTTTGTTTAATACCGTTTCCGGCACAGTATAGTTTATTGTTAAAATTTAGTGCTCCTGAACCGTTCATATGAAGGAAAAAATCAGGGCTTACTATTTTTGCATACCAGACAAGATGGTCGCTAATTCTTTCTCTCGCATAGTAAACAAAAATATTACTAGATATTTTTTCTAGGTAGCTAAGTAAATCACCTTCTAATGTATTGTTTTCAAGAGACAATATGACATCCTTATGCCGCAGCCTGGTGTTTTCGCACAAATCAGTGAAGGACTCATATTTGTTGCATGACATAAAATGGCGCTGATAGCTGTCAATGATATCCTCATCGGTATAGCCACCAATAAGGAAATTGTGCATACATATATATGATTGCCATAGTTCCGTTACAGATTTACACAGGGCTTTTTTCAGACTACTGGCATAAGATAACCCGGTACTATATTTTATCTGACTACATTTATTTGTTGTACCATAAAGCGTTAGTACTGCGTGTCCTGGCGCTCCGGGGAGGGTGATATCGAAAATTCTGAGCTCACCTTCAGCTCTGAGGGCTACTAAAATTTCATCTATATAGTTGATCCCTGTTATAACGTCTCCAGAAATTTCAGTGTTTGCTTTTCCCTGTAACCAGTAAAGCAGTAACGACTGTCTTTCCATAAACTCGCACAGGGCACCGTCCATAGCATCGTTTAAATTACCATGAAAGCTACATCCGCATGTATCTCTGTCAGGGTAAAATTTCAGGTCATCAGCAGCTGTTATATTGTCGAGAGCAATAATGACCGCTGGGATTTCTTGTTTCTCCAGGCTAAACAGATTGAAGGCGCGAGTAGTCTTGAATCTGTGGGTTCTGACCGCATCCTCTGTCAGCGAAGAAGTCTGAACAAACGCTTCTGTAAAAGCATCTGCGGCTGGCGGATCCATCATTTCGTATAATGTTTTTTCACTGCCAGCTACGATCTCATTAAAAAAATGGCGGCGTTCAAAGTATTCACCTATGGCTCCCTGTATTGACTTCAGTGTTTCACCAGCTGCACTGGCTGGTGTAATTCTCTCGTAGTCCCATACCTGAGAAAAGGTGGGCATTTTTCTGTTCAACTTTGGGCTCATGACCATTGTGGCTGGCCATGCGGACATCAGGTGACTGTAGACATTAATCATCGATGACATCTCCAAAAAATTGAACAATCAGCGGTGCGGCAGTCCTCTGGTCAACATTCATGGTTTTTGCTACGTATGAATCAGTAAATCCCGCCCATACGCGGTTTCTTAGCCCAATTTGATCTGCAACCAATCCCGCATTCTGATACATCGAACCTGCTTCCATTAAGGCCATCCTGTAACCTCTGTACCGGTACTTGAATAAAGCTTTTTCAAAAATGACGCAATAGACAAGTGCAAAATGGGGTCTACCGAGACGTTCTGCATCTCCACCGGACAAGCTTCGGTAAAGCTCCTGGGTATCACACGCAGCGACCGGTTCTAATGCCCGACTTAGTGGCAGGTAGTGATAAACGTTAGTTCCGGTCTGCCAGTTTTCCGTGTTTTCAGATAATCGGCATAAAAAAACCTCAATTGGGTACTGAGCACCACCTGAAGGGTAAGGCCGCCTGACGGAGGCTGGATCAGGAGAACTGAACGCATTAACGAGCAGCTTTTCAATAGTGTGAACAGAACATCTATTTCTGTCGCAAAAGCCAATTCCGGATGGACATCTTTCCCTGCTGAAGTGAAGTGAGGGGGAGGTGTTCACTGCTGAACTGAAGCCCGGTTTGAAAAGAACTTCTTTATTTTCAAATTTATCAAGATGGGCCGTCGGTACTGCTGAAACAAAAGTTCGTTCAGAGAATTCGGGAAGGGAGGCAAAATTCCCTCTAATATGAAAATCCTTTACACTATCCAGAACTTCAGGGTCAGTGTAATGTGTTACTTCAACCAAAGAGAGTTCATGTTTTGACATTTTATCTCTCCACGCAACCACAAGCCTGCCAGTGAATTACCGGCTCTTTACTCAGAACGCAGGTAATTAAATCTGCACTCACAGATGACATGAAGGTATCTACATGACTTTTAACGAGTGAGGTGCCAACCAGTTCCTGAAGCCTCCGTTTAATCAAATGCTGGCTGAACCCTCGTTCTGACTCACTTAAAGCCAGAGCTGGCAGCGACATTTTTTGTTTTTTCATTAACTTAAGCAGATTTGCCCAAGACATTTCATTGCGCCTGAAGCTTTTTTCTTCCCTGTTCAGCCATCTCTCAATGTGGCAAAAATGACAAGGTGTTCCAAGTACTGGCGAATATACTCCATCTATTCTGAACGATTCTTTGAGGTAGTAGCTTTGTATGAATGCAACGCCATTATTTTTCTCGAATTTAGTGTACACTGACTGGATAATCTCTGGGTCATATTTTTCAAAGTGCAACCAGATCAACGTCGAGTCGGGTAAATTAAAATCCAGTTCTCGTACGTCCTGGACATGAGAAACTAGAATTCCATCCGCTTTCCATTGGTCCTCTACGTCCCTGAAAAGGTGCGGAACATCGCTTATTATGACCGAATGTTCCCAGAGAGACGATGCTTTAGTTTTGTTTATCACGCCAGTTGTTACAAGAAACTCTTTGCCTTTGTCTTTGTCAATAGCCTCATAATCCAGTAGTTCGTCAAGGTAGGATTCAGGAATAATACCCCGTTGGGTATGCAGGCTCTCTAGGATTTTTTTCATTCCCTCATGGGAAATGTCCACCGAAGAAATGTAGGTGATGAGCAAGGTTTTTGTATTTCTGGAAATTATCTCAAATGGCAGAATATTCAACATATTAATTCCTTTTGAATATCAGGGAGCACCATGCCCCCTGACCGGTTAATCCAGCGCGTCAGATATGTGAACCACTTCCACCACTGCCACCGTTTCCACCACTACAACCGTTGCTGCAACCGCCACAACCACCGCCCTGGCCACCACTACTTCCGCCGCCACCGCCACCGCCGCCGATACCAATTCCTAGTGGAGACTGTCGGGACAGTTTAAGAGCATCAACTGACAGAACTACACCGAATTCACTAGCTTTTAATTCCATAAGAACTCCTTTTTAAGGAAAATTAACGCTTATGACATCTGAATAGTGTGTTGGCCAACAGTATTTTCTTGCCGCAATTTTCTTTTTTTGACAATGTCAAATTTTCTCTTAACAAACCGTTAAATTAAAATTAATCAATTATATCAACCACATATGGTGTTAGATTGTTTTATTTTTTAACAAAAGGTTACACTGAATTCACATTTAATCCATTTTTAGTTAAAAATATTGCCTTCTATATCCAGACCCTTCATCTCTCTTCAGAAAGAATTTTATAGACCGTAGATCGTGCAACACTTACTTGGCGTGAAATTTCTGTCGCTCCCATACCTTCACTGTAGAGTTCCAAGACTTTCCTCCTGTCTACAACTCGTTTGCGACCGAACCTGATGCCCTTCAGTTTTGCTTCCTGCCTGCCTTCATTCGTGCGCTCAAGTATCCTCTGTCGTTCGGCCTGCGACACCGCAGACAGAATAGTGACCACCATTTTTCCCATTTCGCCATCGGTGCTGATCCCATCATCCATGAATCGGATAGCAACACCCTAAGCGTCAAATTCTTTTATCAGTTGGATCATATCGGCAGTGTCGCGGCCAAGGCGGTCGAGTTTCTTCACCAGAATGATATCTCCTTCCTCTACCTTCATCCGCAACAAATCCAGCCCTTCCCGATCTGTTGAACTGCCGGATGCCTTGTCGGTAAAGATGCGAGTTGTTTCTCACCAGATTCATCTCTAGATCCTACCAACATAAGTAACCATCAAGGCCAAAATCACAGAAAAAAGTTAGTAATTAAATATCATTTAAAATCAGCATATTATTAACAACTAACTGTTAGTCACATTCAGATACAACGACGGCTGCGTTATAGCTCGTTGTAAACTGGCCAAAAAATTCGGCATTCCTATGGGTTTACCCTGGTTTAAGTTGCGTGAGCAGCGCTTCCCGGAGCCCGTGATTGCCTTCTCCAGTAACTACGAGCTGTATGCCAGCATGAGCGCCAGAGTACATTTCTGCCTGGAGGAATTATCATCCCGTGTCGAAGAGTATTCCATCGATGAGTCTTTTATTTGGGCTGGTGGGATTGATAACTGCATGACGTTTGAGGAATACGGACATCAGCTAAGGGATCATGTTTTCCGCTGCACTGGACTGACGATAGGGGTAGGCCTGGCCCCTACAAAAACCCTTGCGAAAGCCTGCCAGTATTCCAGTAAGACCTGGCCCCAGTTCGGAGGGGTACTCGCACTGACTGCAGGCCAGCGTAATCGGATAGATAAGATGCTTTCTCTGATGCCGGTAGAGGAGGTGTGGGGGGTTGGTGGACGAACCACAAGTAAGCTTCATGCAATGGGCATAACCACTGCGCTGGAGCTGGCTCGTACTAACCCTGCATTCATAAGACGAAACTTCACCGTAGTTCTTGAACGAACAGTGAGGGAACTACGGGGAGAAAGTTGTATCGACCTGGAGGATGCCCCGCCACCAAAACAACAGATCATATGCAGCAGGAGCTTTGGGCAGCGTATAACAACGTATGAAACCATGCGGCAGGCAATTTGCCAGTATGCTGAACGTGCTGCGGAAAAATTGCGCCAGGAACGTCAATACTGCGGTCAGGTATCAGTTTTCATAAAAACCTCGCCTTTTTCAAAACATGAACCCTATTACAGCAAAGTCTCCAGCGAACAGCTCTGCATTCCATCACGTGATACGCGGGACATTATCGCGGCGGCTGGCCGGGCTCTGGATAAAATCTGGAAAGAAGGACATAACTATGCAAAGGCGGGAGTCATGCTCAACGATTTCCGTCCCTGCGGAGTTACCCAGCTATCGTTATTTGATGAAGGGAGGTCGTATGCAAACAGTGACGCGCTCATGAACGTACTGGATACGATAAACAACTCAGGCAAAGGCAAAGTATGGTTTGCCGGTCGTGGCATCGCACCGGCGTGGTCAATGAAGAGAGATATGCTCTCTCCAGCCTACACAACGAGGTGGGACTCGATACCGATCGCTACACTCTGAGTTATCGCAATCAGGAAAAATGCCTTCCGTCTGCTGGTGGTTGATATTTGCTCTGGTGTTACCATTTGGGTATAATGTAATGACCAAATGGAGGTTTGCTATGAAAACTTTTAGTTTGTCCTCAACTCCAGCCAGACCACAGCGCCTCTGGCAGGTTGCCGGGTTAAATAATGCTGATGGTGTAGCGCTCCTGGGCCAAATCAATGAAGGCCTGGACGGGAAGGTGGTGAACCGGATCACTGACTGGGCCAGAATAACCCAGAATGACCTGAGAAAAATGTCCGGTATCCCGTCAACCACATTTAGCCGCAGTGTGAAGGCACGTTTTAACCCGGAACAAAGTGAACGTCTGGTACGGATTATCCGCGTTATTGATCGGGCGGTAGATTTGTTTGAAGGCGACAGGGAAGCCGCACAGAAGTGGTTGAACGAACCTAACCGGGCATTGAGCTGGAAAGTGCCAGCAGACCTGATGGCATCCGAAACGGGAGCCTATGAGGTCATTAAGCTGATTACGCGTCTGGAGCATGGGGTGTACTCGTGATCCTCTACAGGCTGACGAAAACAAAGTATCTTTCTACGGCCTGGACCGGATATGGTGCGAAAGAGGCTGGTGGGCGCTGGAATAGCGTGGGGGTGTCAATGGTATATGTCTCCGAAACGGCATCACTAACGATGCTGGAGACGCTGGTACACCTGCATGCGGCACAGATAATGGACTTTTTTACGCTACTGAGTATCGATGTGCCTGATGAACTGATCCAAAGCGCAAACATGGATGAATTACCGGACAACTGGGCTGATGAGGATGCGCCTCAGGAACTGGCTGATTACGGAGATGCCTGGTCATTTACCAGGAGCTCGGTTGCTCTGCGTGTTCCCTCAGCCTTATCGCCGGTAGAGTTCAACTATCTGTTAAATCCTGAGCACCCTGAGTTTTACGGGATTGTGCAGAAGGCTCAACAGATACCGTTCCGGTTTGATAGTCGTCTTAAACCTGACAGGAAGTGAAGCAAAGGAGGAGAGGGCGCAGTCATGATGCCTGGCGCTCCTGTCCGGTGTCACATAAAAAAGCCCGCCAGCGGCGGGCAAAGACTACACACAGCTATTACAGGATGATTCAGGCAGTTTCTTCGTAAACGTTGTAATCCAGCTTTGCTCCACTGTAATTCTGCAGACTACGGGCTTTATTCATCGCGCAGCTGAACGCATTCGAACGATCGCCTGCACTCCCGTTATGCCCATAGCGGGCAATTTCATACGGTTTCTCATAACTGCATTCTTCCAGCACAATAAAGGCTCCCGGTTCACTGGTCAGCAATTCGAAACCAAGACCTGCGGCCTTTGTATTCCTTAGCTGGTAATATGCAGTGAGTGTCATAATTGATTCCTTAAAATAATACCGATACAAAAATATTTCTACAGGCATTTGAGTCTGTGAAATTGCTGATAGTTCAGAGTGCTTGTAAGTAATAATAACTTATTCAAGTGGCGCGTCAATTGGCTAAATAACCTTACCTTCATTAAATTTTGAAAGAAATACAATCAGGAACAGTGACTTTAAAAATCTCTTTCGAACATGACGCTACTGATATCTGATATTGCCTGGAGAATTTTGTCATAGGCGTAGACCTCTATTTGGGCGTAAATCTTCAAACTGGTAGCTGAGTCGTTTGGTTAACATCAGACATGGGCGCAGCTGGCGAACAAGGGGGTTGTTCTGGCACTACATTGCGTCTGCACAGAACCGCTACACTGGACGGCGCAGAAGTGGTAACCGGAGCATATCGACAGAGGGGAAAATTCATGACTGAACTCCAGCAGATGCAGGGCAGAAACACGGCGGAAACCATCTTAAAAGTTATTAACTTACCAGCTTATTAGCCCTGGGAGGATGGGAGTAAACACGGTATAATGGTGTCGGCGCTTGAGGCTTTTTGCCTCATGATGTTTGAGTGTTTTGATGTTGTGAGGCAGAAAGAAGAAAGCCCCGTAGGACGTTAATTTTCATTAACCAACCACATGTACTGCACCCATTTTGTTGGACGATGAAATGGAATAGTCCCTGATATGTCAAAGCCAAAATACCCCTTCGAAAAGCGCCTTGAAGTCGTGAATCACTACTTCACAACTGATGATGGTTACAGGATCATCTCTGCACGTTTTGGTGTGCCTCGAACCCAGGTCAGGACGTGGGTTGCCCTCTATGAAAAACATGGAGAAAAAGGTTTAATTCCCAAACCTAAAGGCGTTAGTGCTGATCCAGAGTTGCGCATTAAGGTCGTGAAAGCCGTGACCGAGCAGCAGATGTCCCTCAATCAGGCTGCTGCTCACTTTATGCTTGCTGGTAGTGGTTCTGTAGCCAAGTGGCTGAAAGTCTATGAGGAGCACGGAGAAGCTGGTTTACGCGCACTCAAGATCGGCACCAAAAGAAACATTACAATGTCAGTTGATCCAGAAAAAGCGGCGTTAGCATTGGAGCTGTCGAAAGACCGACGTATTGAGGATCTTGAAAGACAAGTTCGATTCCTTGAAATGCGGCTTACGTATCTAAAAAAGCTGAAAGCCTTAGCTCATCCCGCGAAAAAGTGAAAGTACTCAACGAGCTAAGGCAGTTTTACCCTCTTGATGAGCTTCTCAAGGCAGCGGAGATACCGCGCAGTACGTTTTATTACCATCTAAAGGCTCTCAGCAAGCCTGATAAGTATGCGGATGTTAAAAAGCGTATTGGTGAGATTTATCACGAGAATAAAGGTCGTTACGGATACCGTAGGGTAACGTTGTCTCTCCATCGAGACGGGGAACGGATTAACCATAAAGCCGTTCAGCGCCTGATGGGAACCCTCTCGCTTAAGGCAGCGATTAAGGTCAAACGATACAGCTCCTACAGAGGAGAGGTAGGGCAAACCGCCCCCAATGTTCTCCAAAGGGATTTCAAGGCTACACGGCCAAACGAGAAGTGGGTTACCGACGTTACTGAATTTGCAGTCAATGGGCGAAAGCTGTATTTGTCTCCAGTAATAGATCTCTTCAACAACGAAGTTATTTCTTACAGCCTGTCGGAAAGACCTGTGATGAACATGGTCGAGAATATGCTCGATCAGGCATTCAAAAAGCTTAAGCCTCACGAGCATCCTATTCTGCACTCTGACCAGGGATGGCAGTATCGTATGAGAAGGTATCAAAACATCCTTAAAGAACAAGGCATTACACAGAGCATGTCCAGAAAAGGCAATTGTCTGGATAATGCAGTCGTGGAATGTTTCTTTGGAACCTTAAAGTCGGAGTGTTTTTATCTTGACGAGTTCAGTAATATAAGCGAACTGAAGGATGCTGTTACGGAATATATTGACTACTACAACAGCAGAAGAATTAGCCTGAAATTAAAAGGTCTGAGTCCAATTGAATATCGAACCCAGACCTATGTGCCTCGTGTTTAACTGTCCAACTTTTTGGGGTCAGTACAACACGAGGCCATCTGCTTGACTAGACACCAACAGAGTAGCCTCTTAGCTGCCGTAAGGCAAGGAGATGTATGGGTCCACCACATATTGCAATTTTTACTCTCACGTAAAATATAGTCCACT
>OKFF01000127.1_pt1 | contig 13143 bp, 7 predicted proteins | sample 1611481 | NCBI WGS metagenome assembly OKFF01 (sample SAMN04436747, study PRJEB24849) | human gut metagenome | biome: human gut; feature: NICU; material: stool | host: Homo sapiens | place: USA: Saint Louis, MO | collected 2011-01-06
CGCGGCCATAGCCGTCCGGTAGCCCGGTCAGCACCCCGGATTTACGGCAGCGCAGCATATCCGGGGAATAGACGTCAAAAACGCCCTGATTGTGGGTCTTACGCAGCGCCGTAAACTGATACTCAAAGTCAGGATCCATTTCGCGACCATAGGCCTCGAAGGCGCTTTTGATCATCTTGATGCCGCCAAAAGGATGCAGGGCGCGCTTCAGCGGCTGGTCCGTTTGCAGGCCGACGATCTTTTCCAGCGGCTGGTTGATATAGCCCGCCGCGTGGGCGGTGATGGAGGTGGCGACATTGGTGTCGAAATCCACCGGCGCATGGGTGGCGTTCTCGACGCGGATCCCGGCCATCACCTGCTCCCAGAGGGCGGTGGTCGCTGGCGTCGCGTTAGCGAGGAAAGACTCATCGCCCTCGTAAGGGGTGTAGTTATGCTGAATAAAGTCGCGAACGTCGTTCTGCGTTTGCCACGCCGTACCGCGAAAGCCCAGCCAGGCGTCGGCGTATCGTACATCCTGGGTATCGATATCTACTTTCATGAACATCGTCTCTCTACAGAATAAAAAGTCAGGCCAGCGCCGCCGCGGTGTGGATCCGGCCTAAGCGGATCGCATCGAGGGCAATCATGCGCTCTTCATTGGTAGGAATAACCGCGCAGCGCACCCGGCTGCCGTCGGCGGAGATCAGGCGCTCGCCGGCCGAATTGGGCTGCTGATTGCGGGCGGCGTCCATCGCAAGGCCAAAGACCGCCAGCCGCTCGCTCACCAGCCGACGGATCAGCACCGAGTTCTCGCCAATCCCGCCGGTGAAAATAATGCCGTCGAGACGCTGCAGCGCCGCGGCGTGGCCGGCAATATGGCGGGCGATACGATGGACAAAGGTTTTAATCGCCAGGCGGGCGCGTGCATGGCCCTCATGCCACGCCTGCTCCAGCACCCGCAGGTCGGAGGAAAGACCGGAGATCCCCAGCAGGCCGGAGGCGGTGTTGGCTACCCGCTCCAGGTCGCTGAGGGTCTGCCGGGTTTCCCCGGCAATCCACGCCATGGCGCCGAAGTCGACATCACCGCTGCGGGTGCCCATCATCAGCCCCTCCAGCGGCGTCATCCCCATCGAGGTGTCCACGCTGCGGCCGTTACGCACCGCGCAGATCGAGGCGCCATTGCCCAGGTGGGCGATCACCAGGCCGCTCTCCTGCTCCGGCAACCCGAGCAGCGCCAGGGCGCGCTGGGACACATAGCGGTGCGAGGTGCCGTGGAAACCGTAGCGGCGTACCACGAGATTCTGGTAATACTCCCACGGCAGACCATAGAGAAAAGCTTCCGGGGCCAGGGTCTGGTGAAAGCTGGTATCAAAGACCGCCACCTGCATCACCTCCGGGAACAGCCGCTGCGCCGAGGCGATGCCGCTGAGACTGGCGTAGTTATGCAGCGGGGCCAGGGACGATACCTGGCGAATGTTATTGATAACCTCCTCGCTAATAATGACCGACTCGGTGAACAGGTCGCCGCCGTGGGCGACGCGGTGGCCAATCAGGGCCACGCTGTCGATGAGGTCGCGTTGGGCTAATGCCCCGGCAATCGCCTGCAGGGCGCCTTCGTAGCCGCGCTGCGCCAGCGCCACCGGCTCGCCGCCGTTGAGCGAGAGAGACGCCCGTTCCGCGTTGATGCCCTCGGCCACGCCGTTGAGCAGGCAGTCGCAGCTGGCGGCGTCCAGGACGGAAAATTTGATTGACGACGAGCCGCAGTTAATCACCAGTACTACCGGAAATTCAGTCATGTTGTACTCCGCGTGGCCTGAGCCGGATTAGAACAGTTTGTAAGCAATGTTGAGGATGGTCAGCAGACCGATAGCGGTCACAAAGAGGTTGTCGAGACGGCCACGGTATTTGGCCAGCGAAGGCGCTTTACGAATGGCGTACATCGGCAGCAGGCACAGCAGCGAGGCGATAATCGGCGCGCCCATGGCCTCAATCAGGTCGAGGATATTGGGGTTGGCATACGCCACCACCCAGGTCGAGCCCATGATGAACACCATGCTCAGGGTATTGAGCTTGCCGCTGGAGACCCGGGTTTTATCCCCTTTATAGCCAAAGCGCAGGATCAGACCGTTCAGCCCTTCGAGCGTGCCGAGATAGTGGCCGAAAAACGATTTGAAGATGGCCACCAGGGCGATGATCGACGCGCCATACTCCAGCAGGGTGGCAAAGGTGGATTTGGTGCCCGACATCGAGGCAAAGTGGTTCGCCAGATAGGAGAGCACCGGGATATTCTGCGCCTTGGCGTCCGCCATGTTCTGCGGTGAGAGGGTAAACAGGCAGCTGAAGGCGAAGAACATCACCACCGCCACCATCAGCATGCTGGCCCGGGAGATGATCTGTGAGCATTTGCGTTCGGTATACTCGCGGCCAAACTGCGCTTCATACTCTTCGCGTTTGGAGACCACAAACGAGGAGACGATCGGCGAGAAGTTGAAGGAGAACACCATGATGGAGATGCCCAGCCATACCGTCACCAGAATGCCGTCGTGACCGGTTAAGGCGATATCGCTGAGGTTGACCTGGTCAATCACCGCGCTATTCCAGTAGGGGATCAGGGACAGGGAGATCACCACCAGGCTGGCGATAAACGGCCACACCAGATAGCTCATCACCTTGACCATCAGGTCTTTACCAAACCAGATGACAAACGCCATCAGCAGCAGCAGGAGCAGCGCCACCACCCCGCGGTTGAGAGCCGGCATCTGCAGCTGGTTCTCCCAGAAAGTCATAAAGGTATTGGTGATCGTGACGCCATAAATCCACAGCAGTGGGCAGATGGCGAAGAAGTACAGAAAGGTGATCACCACCCCGCCGGTTTTGCCAAAATGCTCTTCCACCGTTTCGGTGATATTGCCGGAGGGGTTAGCCCCCGACAGGCATAGCCGGGCCAGGGCCCGATGGCAATAAAAGGCGATGGGATAGGCCAGCACCAGCATCACCAGGATCGGGATCAGCCCGCCGAAGCCGGCGCGGATCGGGAAAAACAGCACCCCGGCGCCGATAGCGGTGCCAAACAGGCCCAGGGTCCAGGTGGTGTCAGATTTACGCCAGGACGAAAGGCTTGTCTGGCTGGATGCAATGCTCTCAGTCGTACTCATATCCTGTCCTCACTTATGTATTGAATTAAGCGTCAACAAAACCGGTAATTTGCGATACCCGGGAGAGATCGATATTGCCCCCGGAAATCAGGCTGACCGTTTTGCGGTTCTGGATATAGCTGTCGAGTTTGCCGCTTAATAACGCGGCGCAGGCTAACGCCCCGGCCCCTTCGGTGATCACTTTATTGCGCTGAATTAAGGCGACCATGCTCTGGCGAATGTCGTCCTCACTCACCAGGACGATGTCATCCACCAGCTGGCGGGCGATTTCATAGGTCAGTTTCCCCGGGCGGGCGACGTCGCAACCATCGGCTAAGGTGCCGGCGTGGCGATGGCTGGTGATTTCCCCGGCATACCAGGAGGCGGCCATGCCGTGAACATTCTCCGACTGCACGCCGATAATGCGGATTGTCGGGTTAATGGATTTAATCGCAATCGCGATACCGGCAATTAAGCCGCCGCCGCCAATGGGCACGATGACATTATCCACGTCATACAGATCTTCTAATATTTCGAGTCCAATCGTCCCCTGCCCGGCGATAACCTGCGGGTCGTCATAGGGGGGAATAAAAATGCGGCCCTCAAGTTCAACAATATCGCTGGCTTTGGCGAGGGTATCGTTAAAGTTATCGCCATGTAGCACCACTTCCGCCGAATAATCACAGGTGGCGGCAACTTTCGATTTCGGCGCCCCTTTCGGCATCACTACTTTCCCGTCAATGCCTAGCATGGCGCAGGAGAGCGAGACGCCCTGGGCGTGGTTGCCCGCTGAGCAGGCCACCACCCCTTTGCGTTTTTCCGCCGCGGTTAAACCGCACAGTTTATTAAAGGCGCCGCGAATTTTAAATGAACCCGTGCGCTGCATATTTTCGAATTTAAGAAATATTTCGCCCTGGCAGCGCTCGCTAAAATAATTCGAACGGGGCATGCCTGTTTTATATATTTTTCCCGCGAGGCGTTGTTTCGCTTCGAGAATATCGTCAATAGATACCGGAAGATCGTAGGTAATATGCATTATGGCCTCTGTATCTTAATATAAAGTCAATGACCGGGCGTCATCCTGCTGATAACAGCGAGGACGTGTGTTGGATTATTTAACGACTTTCAGTTACGCAATAATTTGTAATGGCTGCCAGTGGCGGTTGCCCTGCCCCGAGGAATAGTGTTTCGCCATCTCCACCAGCGACGCCGCGGCGGTTTTTAACCGGTAATTTTTCGACCATACCGCCGCATAGCGCGCCACCGGCAAGGCCTCTTTAATGGGGATGGTGACAAACTGGCTCGAGCCAAACGGCGTGGTCATGTCGCAGGGGATCACCGTCAGAAAATCGGCATTGAGCACCAGGTTATAGATCGTCACCACCGAATCGGTATTAACGATATTTTCACGGCGGATACCGCTGCGCTGCAGGGTGGTCAGCAGTTCGCTGTAGTAGCCCATATTGGTCTCCGGCAGCACCCACTGCTCGTGCTGGAGCGAGGCCAGGCGGACGGTGCCGTTGCCGATCCGCGCCCGGTTCGCCACCAGCACAAACTCAGACTCAAACAGCGGCTCGACGTGCAGGTCCTGCAGTTTCATCTCATCGCTCAGCGTCCCGATGGCGAAGTCGAGGCGCCCGTCGCGGATTGCCGGCAAAAAGGCGGAGAGCTGCGCCTCATACATCGAGACCCGCGCCTTGGGGAAAGTCATTTTAAACTGATGCACCATCTCCGACATAAAGGTAAACCCGACCAGCGAAGGGAAACCAAAGGAGACATCCACCACCGCGCTGTTGGTCAGAGCATTCATTTCATTGACCATATTTTTCATTTCACGGGTGATCGCTTCTGACCAGTTGAGAAATACCTGCCCGGCCTCGGTGAGCGAGACGCCGGTATTTCGCCGGACGATTAATTCGCTACCAAAATAACTCTCCATGTCGCCAATAATTTTACTGACCGCCGGCTGAGTGAGTCCTAACGCTTTTGCTCCGGCCCCGATTGACCCGCTGCGGATCACTTCCTGGAAAACTACCAGATGCTGTGTTTTAGGCAGAGAAAAAGTATTCATCGCGTCTCACTTTCATTCCTTTGTTGACGGCGGAAAGTGTAACAAATCGCAATTGCCGGGTTATGTGAGAGCTCTCACAAAGGCTCCGCCGCGGCGGATAAGCAGGATCCACGAGCCAGAATAAGCAAATTAAAATCAATACATTACAAGCATCATGAACGCTATTTGCGCGCCTTTTGCCGTGGCCGAATGCGGGGATAAAAATAATTGATGGCGATAACATCGACGGCGAAATGGCGATAAAAAATACGTCTTTTGTACGTTATTCGACCCGCGCTATCAGGTTGAGAAGAAAGCCGAAAATTAAATTAATGCTGTAAAGAATAAAAAGCAGACGTAATAAACGCCATTATTTAACGACAAGCCGGTCGGGCATCACATTTTATCCCCGGCGGTTGGGGAAAATGCACGGTCATTATTTACACCAAAGAAACATTAAATTCACAATTTTTCTTTTGGGTCGCGATAGGCAGCGATCTTTTTTCCGCCATAGCGCAGTTGGTCATACTTTGATTAAAATCAACCCTGGTAATTTATCTTTTACGACGGCCATTGGAGAGTCATTTGTGTTGCCGATCACAAATCCATAAAACAACGACCCGGCCTATCGTGAAGAGATGATCCCGCGGCTGCGCCAGCAGCTTAACGAGCAGCTGATGAGCGACCAGCTGGCTGTCGACCTGCTCTCTTCCTATCTGCGAATGGATCTCAGCGCCCAGCCGTGGGACCAGCCGCTATAGCCCGCCCCGGCGCAGATCGCTGGCCCGGGCATTTCGCCTATAGCTGGCTGACCCCCAGCGCCGCGGCCTCATCCCGCCACGCCAGCAGCGGCGCATAGGCCTCCCGCGACATATCGCTATAGCCGCAGATCAGCAAGGCGTCGCACAGGGAACGATAGCGATCATCGCTTACCAGCTGCTGGAGCGCCTCGCGCAGGCTATTCAGCGTTGCCGCCGGGGTGGCGCCGGCGGTGATCAGCGGCAGCCCTGGCGCGGCCGGGCTCCAGCCGATCGCCACCAGGCCAGCCAGAGCCTGCGGCTGATGGCGCTGCAGCAGAGCGTAGGTCACGCAGTCGATGGCGGCGATATCGGCGTTTTCCTGCTGCAGTTCGCGCAGCGATTGCCGATGGCTGCCGCTGAACATCACCGCTGAAAAAAAACGCCCCTCCCGGGAGAGCGGCGCGACCATTTTACGCAGTACGTTGTAGCCGGACTGCGAGTGCTCGGCATTGCACACCGCCCGACGGCCAAAAAAGTCCCCCAGCATCCGGTGACTATCCGCTTCGCGGACCACCAGCAGGCTGCGATAGCGGCGCCCTTCGCAACCGGGCGCAGCGTAGTGGAAGCAGCCCACCGTCTGCACCTCAGGCAATTGGGTCACCAGCGGGTAGCCACAGGTCTGGCTCAGCAACAGCGTCGGCTGGCGCCAGTGAGCCAGCAGATCCCCGGGGTCAGCCGCCGGAGGGTCCCCCGCCACCATCACGCCGCGTTCGTCCAGCAGCGACTGCACCGCCTGCCACAGGGCCTGGGTCTGTTGACGGTGGATGGCATACATCGGAAAAGTCATGCGTTCAGCCATATTCTCCTCCCGCCTGCGCCTGCTCGCCAAAGCCCGGATGGGCGTTCACCGCCACCGCCCGGCGGCTAAAATGGCGTCGCCACTCGCCGTACCCGCGCACCAGGAACCCCTGATTACGCTGCAGATACGCCGCCTGGCGATGCAGATACAGTTGACGTAAAGCGTACCAGGGGACCCCTGGCAGATCATGATGCACCGCATGGTAGTTGAGATTGAGGAACAGCACCCGCCAGGGGAGCCCGGCCTCGTTGATCACCGAGCGGGCCAGCGGGTCATCCGCGGCGCGGTGTTCGAGAAAAGAGCGTACTTTGGTCAGGGCCAGCGCCGGGTAGCTCACCGCCAGCACAAACCACAGCGGAGAAAAACCCTGCGCCGCCATCCAGGTCAGCAGACCCGTCAGCAGCAACAGATGCAGACTCCACATGGCGATAGCGCGGCGGTCGCCCTCGCGGAAAGCCCACAGCGCGCTGTTCAGGGTGTGAATAATATCCATCATCGGCGCCAGCAGCAGACGCCCCCAGAAGGTGTTGCGCAGGTGGATAAGGCGGCGCTGCCAGGCTGAGAAGCGCTGCCAGCTTTCCGCCGTTACGTAGTACGATTCGGGGTCATCCTCAGGGTGCGTCAGCAGATGGTTGCGATGGTGCGCCAGGTGGCTGTCGCGGTAGACGCCATAGGGATACCAGACCGCCAGCGGCAGCGTCCCCAACAGCTGGTTAAACCATGCCAGCCGGGTGGGATGCCCATGGATCAGCTCATGCTGTAAGGACATATACCAGGCGGTAAACCAGATCAACAGCAGCGTGGCCGGAAACAGTCCCAGCGTCCGCCAGCCCGCCACGCAGGCAAACCAGCCGCCGTAAACCGTCACAATCAGCAGCCAGGTCGGCAGCTCGCTGCGCCACAGCCAGCCGCGCGCCAGCTGGCTGATCAGGATGCGCTGTTGGTCATCCACATAGACAGCCGTCTTCTTTTCCGTCACTTCCGATACCTTGCCGTGTTGCCTCATTCCCACCGAAGATGTGAGATAACACGTTAAATAACAAAGTATTTAATTGACTTAGCTTTGCCAAAAAGCGCGTTTGTGTTCAACAGGGCAAAGAGAATACCGTCCATGGCGCAACAGCTTGGCGGTGTTTAAACCGGTCCATCATCCGGCGGCGCTGCGCTTGCCGGGCCTATGGGATAACCCCTCCCCGGGCCATCCAGGCCGGTGCAGGCGCAGCGCCGCCGGACAAGGACAGCGGCGTCGCTTTTGTGCCGGGCGGCGGCGACACCTTGCCCGGCCTACAATCCGTGCGGCCTGTCGTTAATTTATTTACCGCTGTTGCTGAAATTTTACCGCCAGGTCGAGGATACTAAAGGACTCCAGCGCCTTACCCGCCTTCGCGCCGACGATACCGGCGGAGCGTCACAGCGACTACTCCTCTTCCCGCTCCGCTGGCGTCCAGGTCGGCAGAGTCTGGAAGGTGTGCAACAGCCCTTCGGACCACGCCTTGCGAATGCGGTTGAAGTAGGGATCGCTGTCGGTGATGCGATGCTGCCCGGCACTGCTGAAGCTGCCGCTGCGGTAGAGCAGCGTATCCAGCGGCAGGCCGACGGACAGATTACTGCGCAGCGTCGAATCAATGGAGATCAACGCGCAGCACATCGCCTGCTCCAGCGGCGTGTCGATGGTCAGCACCCGATCGATGATCGGTTTGCCGTATTTGCTTTCGCCAATCTGGAAATAAGGCGTGTCGCGGGTGGCTTCAATAAAGTTGCCCTCCGGATAAATATGGAACAGACGATGGGTTTCGCCGGCGATCTGGCCGCCAAGCAGCAGGTTGCAGTTGAAGTTGGTGTTACTGCAGGTCTGCTGGTTGCTGCTGTCGCGCTGGATCACCTCCAGCAGCGTTTTACCGATCAGCATCGCGGCGTCGTAGAGGGAAGTGACCTGCATCAGATTCGGCTCCTGCTGGGTACGGATGCGCGCGCTGAGCAGGCTTATCACGCTCTGGGTGGTGGCCAGATTGCCGGCGGATTGCAGCACCAGCACCCGTTCCCCCTCCTGATGGAAAACGTGCAGCTTTTTAAAAGTGGCAATATGGTCGACGCCCGCGTTGGTGCGGGAGTCGGAAGCAAACACCAGTCCATCCGCCAGGCACATGGCCACACAGTAGGTCATTGCGGTTATTCCCGTATTATTGCTGCTGCGCCTGCTGGCTGTGTTCGCGCACTTCAGCGTTAGTTAACATAATCTCCCCGCCGCCGCCCAGCCGGGTGCCCCGTACCGGGCAGGCGTCGAGATAATCCAGCCCGGTCGCCAGCCGTAAATGCTGATTCAGGCGACGGGTATTATTGGTGATATCAAACGACAGCCAGCGGCCGTCGAGCCAGACTTCCGCCCAGGCATGCATCGCCACATGCTGGGCGTTATCGCTGTAGACATAGCCGCTGACGTAGCGCGCCGGGATCTCCAGCGCGCGGCAGCAGGCGAGAAAAACATGGGTATGATCCTGGCACACCCCCTTCGCGCGGGCGAAGGCGTCGGCGGCGGAGTCCTGCACCTGGGTCGCGCCGGGGGAGTATGGCATTCTTAACAGCAGATCCGCCATCAGTTGATTCAGACTCTCTTCCGCCGCATCGGGACGATAGAGGCGCTGGGCAAACTCACGGATCGCCGTATCGGCGCGGGTTAGCGGCGTACAGCACAGAAAAACCAGCGGCGACAGCAGCTCGGCCTCTTCATCACGCGTCTCCTCCCCTTCGTCGGCGATATCGACAATCCCGCTGGCGCGGATGGTGATCTCCTTGTGCGGGTTATCCAGCGTCAGCACATGCAGCACATTGCCCCAGCCGTCGGTAGTGGTCACCGCCGCGCCGTCCGGCAGGGTCAGCGTCCAGGCGGTGATCGTCTGCCGGGCGGTACTGCGCGGCGTCAGGCGCAGATACTGGGTGGAAAACTTCACTTCTTCATCGTAGCCATAGCGGGTGAGATGATCGATGACCAGTTTCATAAGGCCTCCAGGTAGGTTTGTCTGATGCTGTCGGACAGCGCGTTAATTCTCGCCAGCAGCCCGTTAAGGGTGGTCTGCAGGTCCGCCTGCGCCAGGTCGTCACGGGTGCTGAAGCGCAGGTCAACGTTGAGCTGATGGGCGAGGCGCAGCGGTTGATAGGAGCGGTCGTTGGCGATCTTCTCCAGTTCGCCCACCAGGTCGGCAATGCTGGCGCGCAGCGAACGCGGAATATCGTTGCGCAGGATCAGCAGCTCCATCACCGTTTCGCGACTGACCGGCTGGCGGTAGAGGCTGTTGTAGGCTTCGCGGGCGCTGACCGCATTGAGCAGGGTATCCAGTCGGTAGTATTCCCGCACCGGGTCCGGATCGTTGGTCAGCTGTTGATCCTTAATCAGCAGCAGCTGGGTGGTGGCGAAGGCGCGCTCAATCAGGGTGCCGATACCGATAAAGCTCAGCGCGTCGTTGCGCAGCAGCGTGCCTATCACCGCTCCGCGAAACAGATGCACCCGCTCTTTCACCCACTCAAAAAAGCCGTCGCTCCCCAGCTCGCCCAGCCCCTGCTGGCGCAGGCTTCGCAGCTCAATGCGGGTGGCATTGATGCTCTCCCACACTTCGGCCGACAGACTGCCGCGCACGGCGTGCGCATTGTTCCACGCCATCTCCACGCAGCTGTAAATACTGCAGGGGTTGTTGCCATCAAGGGCAAAAAAGTTGAGCAGATTGCTCATGGTAAAGCGGGCATGGCGCGCCTGAAACAACTCGTGGGTCATCGACAAATTCAGCGGTAGCGCCAGATCCCGCGACTGCTGGCTGTGGCGGGGGATCATCGATAATTTCCAGGTCACGTCCAGCACCCGGGCGTAGCTCTCCGCCCGCTCGAGATAGCGGGCCATCCAGAACAGTTCACTCGCCGTACAACTTAGCATGATGCGTCATCCTCCATCACCCAGGTATCCTTGGTTCCGCCGCCCTGCGACGAGTTGACCACCAGCGACCCTTCGGTCAGCGCCACGCGGGTCAGGCCGCCGGGCACCAGCCGCATCTCCTGCCCGGACAGCACGTAGGGCCGTAAATCGATATGCCGCGGCGACAGCCCTTCCTCAACGAAGGTGGGGCAGGTCGACAGCGCGAGGGTGTCCTGGGCGATATAGTTGGCCGGATTGGCCAGCAGGCGCTGGCGGAAGGCCTCCCGCTCCTCTTTGGTGGAACGTGGGCCGACCAGCATGCCGTAGCCCCCGGCGCCATGGACCTCCTTGACCACCATCAGCTCGAGATTGCTCAGCACGTAGCGCAGGTCCTCCGCTTTCCGGCACTGCCAGGTGGGGATATTGCTGAGGATCGGTTGTTCGCCGAGGTAAAAGCGGATCATCTCCGGGACGTACGGATAGATCGATTTGTCGTCAGCCACCCCGGTGCCGATGGCGTTGGCCAGCACTACGCCGCCGGCGCGATAGACGGACAGCAGCCCCGGGACGCCGAGCATCGAATCGGCGCGGAAGGCCAGCGGGTCGAGCCAGGCGTCGTCGATGCGGCGATAAATCACATCCACCCGCCGCGGCCCCTCGGTGGTGCGCATATACACCGCGCCGTTTTTAATAAACAGATCGGCGCTCTCCACCAGCTCGACCCCCATCTGCTGCGCCAGGAAGCTGTGCTCGAAGTAGGCGCTGTTGAAGCGACCCGGGGTCATCACCACGACGCAGGGATCATCCACCAGCGAGCTTTCGCGCAGGGTCTGCAGGAGGTAGCTCGGGTAGCGCTCCACCGGCGCAATATGATGCTGCTCGAACATCTCCGGATAGAGGCGCATCATCATCTTACGGTTTTCGAGCATGTAGGAGACGCCGGACGGCGTGCGCAGATTATCCTCCAGCACGTAGTACTGACCGTCGTTATTGCGCACCATATCGACGCCGGTGATATGGGCATAGGTGTTGTTTGGCAGGTTGATGCCCTGCATGCACGGCTGATACTGCTCGTTGGCCAGCACCTGCTCGGCCGGGATCAGCCCCGCGCGCAGGATATTCTGCTCATGATAGATGTCATAGAGGAAGGCGTTCAGCGCTTTCACCCGCTGGCGTATGCCGCGGTCAATGCGCTGCCACTCCCCGGCGGGTATGATCCGCGGCACGCTGTCAAACGGGATCAGCCGCTCGGTCCCCTCATCCTCGCCGTACACGTTAAAGGTGATGCCGATACGGTGAAAAAGCAGTTCCGCTTGCGCTTTTTTCTGCCGGATAGAGAATTGATCGGTGTTGCGAAACCATTGCCACCAGGCATTATAGTGCGGCCGCTGTTCACCCTGCGCGGTCAGCATCTCGTCATAATAATGCCCGTCAGGTAGCGTAATTTTAATCATGGCTATCCCCTCCGGTTGTACTCACTTTGTGGTAATCCCGCTAAGAGATAAGCATTAATTATGCCAGGTCCTCTGCCGCCGCGGCGTTGTGCAAATCGGTTCAGCCCCGCCGTCTGGTTGTGCAAAAAATCGCCAAAACAGCCGCCCGCGCCCGGCGGCGGCTGCACCGTCGTGAGGCAGGGCGACGTTTTTTGCGCCATCGTGGACGCCAGCGCCCTCAGCCAGGCGGCCCAGCCCGCGGCGGTCTCAGGAGACCTGGCAGGTAAATCCTCTGTTTTCACGCAAAATGTTACCCCTGACACGCGCAGCGGCAGATATTCGTCTAAGGTTTTTGGATGGCCAAACGTCGTGGCCCGCAGTCGATAATGATAAGGAGAACTCCCCATGACGAGTACTGATGCACGTCGTCCCGCTGCTTTGCCCTGTTCCCTGCGCCTGGCGATCGGCGGCGCTCTGATCGCCCTGATGAGCCTGAACGCTCAGGCGGAAGACGGCAAAACCGCGCCGCCCCCCTCGCCGGATATTCTGCTGGGCCCGCTGTTCAATGATGTCCAGAGCGCGAAGCTGTTTGCCGATCAGAAAACCTTCGCCGACGCTATCCCTAACAGCGATCCGCTGATGATCCTTGCCGATTACCGGATGCAAAAAAACCAGGCCAGCTTCGACCTGCGCCACTTCGTCGAACTGAACTTCACGCTGCCGAAAGAGAACGACACCTATGTGCCGCCCAAAGGGCAAACTCTGCGTCAACATATCGATGGCCTGTGGCCGGTCCTGACCCGCAGCACCGTCGAGGTGGAAAAATGGGACTCGCTGCTGCCGCTGCCTAAGCCCTACGTGGTGCCCGGAGGACGTTTCCGCGAAGTCTATTACTGGGACAGCTACTTCACCATGCTCGGCCTGGCTGAGAGCGGCCACTGGGATAAAATTGAAGATATGGTGACCAACTTCGCCGCGGAGATCGACGCCTGGGGCCATATTCCCAACGGCAACCGCACTTATTATCTCAGCCGCTCGCAGCCCCCG
>OKFF01000131.1_pt1 | contig 13075 bp, 8 predicted proteins | sample 1611481 | NCBI WGS metagenome assembly OKFF01 (sample SAMN04436747, study PRJEB24849) | human gut metagenome | biome: human gut; feature: NICU; material: stool | host: Homo sapiens | place: USA: Saint Louis, MO | collected 2011-01-06
GGGTCGAGGGCGCCGATGGGCGCATCCATCAACAGCACCTCCGGATCTGCCGCCAGCGCCCGCGCCACCCCCACCCGCTGCTGCTGGCCGCCGGAGAGCTGATGCGGGTAACGGTCGCGCAGCGTCGCCTCCAGCCCCAGCAGCGCCATCAGCTCGTCGATCCGGTCGGCGATCCTTGCCCGCGGCCATCTTTGCAACTGCGGCACGGTGGCGATATTCTGCGCCACCGTCCAGTGGGGAAACAGGCCGATGGACTGGATGGCATAACCCATCCGCCGCCGCAGGGTCAGGACCGGCTGCTGGCGGATGTCCTCGCCGGCAAAGCGAATAGTGCCCCGGTCCGGCTCCAGCAGACGGTTGATTATCTTCAGCGTCGTCGACTTGCCCGAGCCGGAAGTCCCCACCAGCACCGAGAAAGCGCCTTCGCGCAGCTCCAGGGTCAGGTCCTTCACCGCCGGGTGGCCGGCAAACACTTTGCTGACCCCTTGAAATTCAATCATTGGCCTCTCCTTTTAGCCAGGCGCCCCACAGGGCGAACAGGGCATCCACCACCACCGCCAGGGCAATGGTCGGCACCACGCCCAGCAGCACCAGATCCAGCGCACTGCTCAACAGCCCCTGAAACACCAGCGCGCCAAAGCCGCCGGCGCCGATCAGCGCGGCCACCACCGCCATGCCCACGGTTTGCACGCTGACCACCCGCAGGCTGCGCAGCAGTACCGGCATCGCCAGCGGAAGCTGCACCTGACGAAAGCGCTGCCCGGCGCTCATGCCCATTGCCGTCGCGCTTTCCAGGGCATCCTGCGGCACCTGCTGCAGGCCGGTCACCACCCCGCGCACCAGCGGCAGCAGCGCATAGAGAGTGAGAGCGATCAGGGCTGGCGCCACGCCGGTCCCGGAGACGCCCAGCTCGCCCAGCGTCGGGAAATAACGCGCCAGACCGGCAAGCGGCGCAATCAGCAGGCCAAAAAGCGCTACCGACGGAATAGTCTGGATCACATTGAGCGCGGTAAAAGCCGGCGCCTGCCAGCGCGGACGCCGCCACAGCCATACCCCCAGCGGCAGGCCAATCAGCAGGCCCGGCAGCAGGGTGCCGAACAGCAGAAGCAGATGCTGGCGCAGGGCATCATCAAATACCTCCTGACGGTTGGCATACTCCTTCAGCAAGGAGAGCTGATCGAGCGCCCCGATAGCGAGCAGGATGATGGGCAACAGCCAGACTTGCGCATTGAGCAGCCAGCGCCAGAGCGGCCGGACGGTGAGATGACGGATGGCCTCGCTGGCCAGCAGCAGACAAAGCGCCAGCGACAACCACAGGCCGCTGCCGGGCGAGGTGCGCGCCAGCGGCGAGCCGTGGCGGGAGAGCTCAAGCGCCTCCTGTCCGCTGCCCCAGATAAGCAGCGGGAAGAGCAGTTCGGCCAGCAGCAGGTGAAGAAGCGGCGCGGCCCTGCCTGGCAGCCAGCAAAGCAGCATCCCGGCAAGGGCCGCCGCCAGCTGAACGCCGGCGAGCCAGGGCATTACCTGCCAAAGCCCGCGCCCTTCCCCGGAGAGTAAGCGATTCGGCGCGTAAGTAATAAACGGCAGCGCCAGCGTAACCAGCAGCAGACCTGTCAGCAGCAGGCCGACGCGGTGAGTACAGCGAATGGTCACCGGTGGCTTACTTCAGCAGGCCTTTCTGCTGCAGATAATCTGCCGCCACGCGCTTCGCATCCTGACCCTCCACCGCAATGCGGGCGTTCAGCTGCTGCAGCGTTTTTTCATCGAGGCTGGCGAAGACCGGCTGCAGCCAGTCGGCGATCTGCGGGTAGGCCTTGAGCACCGCCTCGCGCACCACCGGCGTCGGGGCATATATCGGCTGCACGCCCTGCGGGTCGCCCAGCGTCTGTAACCCCAGGGCCGCCACCGGGCCATCGGTGCCGTAGGCCATCGCCGCGTTAACGCCGGAGGTCTGTTGCGCCGCCGCTTTGATGGTCACCGCCGTATCGCCCCCGGCCAGCGACAGCAGCTGGTTCTGGTTGAGGTTGAAGCCATACGCTTTTTCAAACGCCGGCAGCGCGTCCGGGCGCTCAATAAATTCCGCCGAAGCCGCCAGCTTAAATTCGCCGCCCTGCTTCAGGTAGCGACTGAGGTCGGCCAGCGAGGTCAGCTTATTTTTCTCCGCCAGCTCCTGGCGCACGGCGATAGTCCAGGTGTTGTTGGCCGGCGCCGGGGTGAGCCATACCAGCTGATGTTTCTCCTGATCGAGGCGCTTCACCTTCTCATAGCCCTGTTGGGCATTCTTCCACGCCGGGTCGTTTTCATCTTTGAAGAAGAAGGCGCCATTGCCGGTATATTCCGGGTAGATATCCAGCTCGCCGGCGACAATCGCCCCGCGCACCACCGGCGTGGTGCCGAGCTGGATTTTATTAATCGTTTTTACGCCGTGGCTTTCCAGCACCTGCTGGATCATATTGCCCAGCAGCGCGCCTTCGGTATCAATTTTCGAGCCGACCTTCACCGGCTCCGCCGCCTGCAGCGGTAAACTTATCAGGGCGGCCAGCGCCAGCGCGCCGGACCATGTCGTTGCCATCTTCATCCCGCTTCCCTCAGTTCTTTTGCGCTTCGCTTACAGAAGCTTAAGAGAAAAGCGTAGCCCATTTGCCAGCGATGCGAAAAAGAAAAGGCCGATTAATCGGCCTTTAAAGCGTGACGTTGGACTTAAGAGCGATGCCTTACAGCAGCTCAAACTCGCTCTGCTTCACGCGGGCTGAGTCCACGCCGATAAAGACATTGAATTTGCCCGGCTCAGCAACGTATTTCATCTGCTGATTCCAGAACTTCAGCGCGTCGACGTCGATTGGGAAGCTAACGGTTTGCGTTTCGCCCGGTTTGAGGGTGACCTTTTTAAAGCCGCGCAGCATTTTCACCGGCCGGCTCATGGAGGCGGTGACGTCCTGCAGGTAGAGCTGGATCACCGTCGCCCCTTCGCGATTGCCGGTGTTGGTCACCTGCACGCTGGCGGTCACGCTGCCATCGCGCGGCATGGTGGCCGACGACATGTCGACATCGGAGACGCTAAAGGTGGTGTAGCTCAGGCCGTAACCAAACGGATACAGCGGGCCATTGGCTTCATCGAAGTAACGCGAGGTGTACTTGTTCGGCTTCTCCGGATTATACGGCCGGCCGGTATTCAGGTGGCTGTAGTAGGTTGGGATCTGCCCCACCGAGCGCGGGAAAGACATCGGCAGCTTGCCCGACGGGTTGTAGTCGCCAAACAGCACGTCGGCGATGGCGTGGCCGCCTTCGGTGCCAGCAAACCAGGTCTCCAGCAGCGCATCGGCTTGCTGATCCTCTTTCACCAGCGCCAGCGGACGCCCGTTCATCAGCACCAGCACCAGCGGTTTGCCGGTGGCTTTAAGAGCGGCAATCAGATTGCGCTGGCTCTGCGGCAGGGTGATATCGGTCCGGCTGGAGGCCTCATGCGCCATGCCCTGCGCCTCGCCCACCACGGCGACCACCACATCGGATTGCTTCGCCGCCGCGACCGCTTCGTCGATCATTTCCTGCGGCGAGCGTGGGTCAACCTGCACCGCGTTCTCATACAAATTGAGGAAATCGACAATGCCTTTGTCATCGGTAACGTTCGCCCCTTTGGCGTAAATCACTTTGCCGTTATCGCCCAGCGCTTCTTTGATGCCGGTCAGGACGGTCACCGACTGGTCGGCCACCCCGGCCGCGGACCAGCTGCCCATCATGTCGCGCTTGCTGTCCGCCAGCGCGCCCACCACCGCGATAGTGCCGGATTTTTTCAGCGGCAGCGTATCAAGACGGTTCTTCAGCAGCACCAGGCTCTCGCGAGCCACTTCGCGCGCCTCTTTACGATGCAGACGACTTTCCGCATTGGTGTCCTGCGGGTCAGAATCTTTCGGTCCCAGGTGGCTGTAGGGATCGTTGAACAGTCCCATATCATATTTCACGTTGAGCACGTGTCGGGTGGCATCATCCAGCTCGGCCATGGTCACCTTGCCGGACTTCACCAGCCCCGGCAGGTACTTACTGTAATACTCGTCGCTCATGCTCATGTTGATGCCGGACTTCAGCGCTACGCGCACCGCGTCTTCCGGGTCGGAGGCCACGCCGTGCTTAATCAACTCTTTGATGGCGCCGTGGTCGGAAACGGTGATGCCTTTAAAGCCCCACTGGTCGCGCAGGACGTCTTTCAGCAGCCAGGAATCAGAGGTCGCCGGGGTGCCGTTCAGCGAGTTCAGGGCTACCATCACCGCGCCGCTGCCGGCATCAAGCCCGGCTTTATACGGCGGCATATAGTCGTTGAACAGGCGCTGCGGGCTCATGTCGACCGTATTGTACTCTTTCCCGCCCTCCACCGCGCCGTAGGCGGCGAAATGCTTGACGCTGGTCATCACCGAATAGCGGTCCGCCGGGCTCTTGCCCTGCATCGACTCCACCATCGCCTGGCCCATCATCGTGGTCAGATAGGTGTCTTCCCCGAACCCTTCGGAAGCGCGTCCCCAGCGCGGGTCGCGGGAGACGTCGACCATCGGCGCCCAGGTCATGTTCAACCCGTCATCGGCGGCTTCATAAGCTGACACGCGGCCCACGGTCTTCACCGCATCAAGGTTAAACGACGAGGCCAGGCCGAGGCTTATCGGAAACACGGTGCGCTGACCGTGCAGCACATCGTAGGCAAAGAACAGCGGGATCTTCAGGCGGCTAAGCTGCATCACCTGATCCTGCATCACACGGATATCCGGGCGGGTAACGGTGTTAAAAATCGCCCCCACCTGACCGTTCTTGATCATTTCACGGATCGCCTCTTTCGGGTTATCCGGGCCAACGCTTATCAGACGCAGCTGGCCGATTTTCTCGTCCACCGTCATTTTTTTCAGCAGGTCGGTGACAAAGGCATCCCGCGCCTGCGGGGTCAGGGGGTGGTTACCAAACAGTTCATCCGCCAGCGCGGGTTGCAGCGCCAGACTCACGGCGACGCCTACAGTGCAGAGCCATTTCATTGTTATCTCGCTTTATCTCAGACGGGGACTCGGTAAAACATAATAAAAACCGCAGTTTGCCATATATATAAACAACGCGCCCGCAGAATGCTAAGGTTCTTCTCTGATTTTTGCGAAACATTCATGCATCAAATTGTCATACAAAGCGCTATGCTTATCCTCGATATTTCGCGCACCACCACAAGGAGTGGAACATGTCATCTGCACCCACTGACACCCATAAAACGTTTCTGGCTGACCTGGCGCGCCTGGTTGGCCCTTCGCATCTGCTGACCGACCCGGCAAAAACCCAGCGCTACCGCAAAGGCTTCCGCTCCGGTCAGGGCGAGGCCCTGGCGGTTGTCTTTCCCGGTACCCTGCTGGAGCTCTGGCGCGTGCTCAACGCCTGCGTAGACGCCGATAAAATTATTCTGATGCAGGCGGCCAACACCGGCCTGACCGAAGGTTCGACCCCCAACGGCAATGATTACGATCGCGAGATCGTGATTATCAGCACCCTGCGCCTGGACAAACTGCATCTGCTGGACAAAGGCGAGCAGGTGCTGGCCTGGCCCGGCACCACCCTTTATTCGCTGGAAAAAGCGCTCAAACCGCTGGGACGCGAACCGCACTCGGTGATCGGTTCGTCATGCATCGGCGCGTCGGTCATCGGCGGGATCTGCAACAACTCCGGCGGCTCGCTGGTGCAGCGCGGGCCGGCCTACACTGAGATGTCGCTGTTCGCGCAGATTGACGCCGACGGCAAGCTGAAGCTGGTCAATCATCTGGGCATCGATCTCGGCAGCACGCCGGAGCAGATCCTCAGCCGCCTCGATGACGAACGGATTAGCGATAGCGATGTGCTGCACGACGGCCGCCACGCCCACGATCACGACTATGTCACCCGCGTGCGCGATGTCGATGCCGACACCCCGGCGCGCTATAACGCCGACCCGGACCGCCTGTTCGAATCCTCCGGCTGCGCCGGCAAGCTGGCGGTTTTCGCCGTGCGTCTCGATACTTTCCCGGCGGAAAAGCGCCAGCAGGTGTTTTACATTGGCACCAACCAGCCGCAGGTATTGACCGAGATCCGCCGCCATATCCTCGCCGAGTTCCAGCATCTGCCGGTGGCGGGGGAATATATGCACCGCGATATTTACGATATCGCCGAGAAGTATGGCAAAGACACCTTCCTGATGATCGACAAGCTCGGCACCGACAAAATGCCGTTCTTCTTCACCATGAAGGGGCGCACCGACGCGATGCTGGAGAAAGTCTCGCTGTTTAAGCCGCACTTTACCGACCGCTTTATGCAGAAGCTCGGCCACGTCTTCCCGGCGCATTTACCGGAGCGGATGAAAACCTGGCGTGATAAATATGAACATCATCTGCTGCTGAAGATGGCTGGCGACGGCATCGAAGAAGCGCAGCGTTGGTTGACGGAGTACTTCCAGCAGGCCGAGGGGGATTTCTTCGCCTGTACGCCGGAGGAAGGCAGCAAGGCGTTCCTCCATCGCTTTGCCGCCGCCGGCGCGGCGATCCGCTATCAGGCGGTGCATGCCGACGAAGTCGAAGATATTCTGGCGCTGGATATCGCCCTGCGCCGTAACGATACCGAGTGGTTCGAACATCTGCCGCCCGAAATCGACAGCCAGCTGGTGCATAAGCTCTACTATGGCCACTTTATGTGCCATGTGTTCCATCAGGATTACATCGTCAGGAAAGGGGTCGACGCCCACGCGCTGAAGGAAAAAATGCTGGAGTTACTGAAAGCGCGCGGCGCCCAGTATCCGGCGGAGCATAACGTGGGTCATCTGTATGAGGCCACAGAGAGCCTGCAGCAGTTCTATCGCCAGAACGATCCCACACACAGCATGAACCCGGGGATTGGTAAAACCAGCAAGCAGAAATACTGGGGTGAAGCGGCCCCGACGCCAGCCTCTCCGGCGGATCCGCAATAATCGACGGCAGGACTATTCAGCCTGGCGCTTCTGTATTACGCTGCACGCCGGAGAATGTTTCTCCGGCAGATTCAGGAGCGCCGCCATGCCCGCAGAGGCCCCGTTACTCGACAGTGATTTAGAAATTCGCGAAGCGCTGCCCGACGATGCGCACGCCATCGCCGCGCTGTATGTCTGGCACGTGCTTAATGGCCGCGCCTCCTTCGAAGAGATCCCCCCCACCGTTGACGAAATGCGTAAACGGATCCAGACCGTGCGCGACAACGGGCTGCCGTGGCTGGTAGCGCTGTGGCGCGGAGCTATCGTCGGCTACTGCTATGCCACTTTCTATCGCCCGCGTCCGGCCTATCGCTACACCCTCGAGGAATCGATATACGTGGAATCCGGAATGGGCGGACGCGGCATCGGCAGCGCGCTGCTGTCCAGGCTAATCGCTGAGTGCGAAAAAGGCCCGTGGCGGCAGATGCTGGCGATCATCGGCGATGGCCATAACAATGCCGGCTCGCTGGCGATCCATAAAAAGTTCGGCTTTACCGTGGCGGGTCAGCTGCGCAGCGTCGGCTACAAGATGGGCGACTGGCGGGATACGTTGATTATGCAGCGCGCGCTGGGTGACGGCGACTGGACGCTACCGGAGTGATATCCGGCGCCAAATCCCCGGCTCGCGGCGTAAACGCCTTAGCCGGGCTACCGTTCAGCGCGGTTCCGGAGAGGCGTCAGCCGCCATCCTGCACAAACACCGGCACTCGGCCTGATTGCCCGGCGGCGCTGCGCTTGCCGGGCCTACGAAGGGGATGAACCCGGCGCCAAATCACGTAGGCCTGATAAGGCGCGAGCCGCCATCCGGGAGACATGCAGATTAATCGTTCTGCGCGGTCTGCGCGCCGCCTTTCAGCATCGCCTCCGCCATCTGCGCTTCGCGCTGCTTTTTATAGCTCAGCGCCGAGGCGGGTACCGGCATTACCTTCCCGGTTTCAATCCAGGTCCGCAAGCGGCTGGCGTCAGCGAAGTGGGTATATTTGCCGAAGGCATCCATCACCACCAGCGCCACCGGACGTTGGTTAATCACCGTGCGCATAATCAGGCAGTGGCCGGCAGCGTTGGTGAAGCCGGTTTTGGTCAGCTGAATGTTCCAGTTATCGCGATACACCAGATGGTTGGTGTTGCGGAACGGCAGGCTGTAGGCCGGATGGGCGAAGGTGGCGGTCTCTTCTTTGGTGGTGCTCAGCTGGCCGATCAGCGGATACTGCTCGCTGGCGATCAGCAGTTTGGTCAGATCGCGGGCGGTGGAGACGTTATGCACCGACAGGCCGGTGGGCTCCACGTAGCGGGTATGGGTCATGCCCAGCGCCTGGGCTTTGGCGTTCATCGCGCGAATAAAAGCGGCGTATCCGCCCGGATATTGATGCGCCAGTCTGGCGTCCGCTCGGTTCTCGGAAGACATCAGCGCCAGCAGCAGCATATCGCGGCGACTAATCTGGCTGTTGAGGCGCACGCGGGAGTAGATCCCCTTCATTTCCGGCGTATGGCTGATATCCACCGTCAGCATCTCATCCAGCGGCAGATGGGCATCGAGCACCACCATGGCGGTCATCACTTTGGTGATCGACGCCATCGGGCGCACCAGATCCGGCTGACTGGCATAAATGATTTTTTTCGTGGCCAGATCGACGATCATGGCGCTGCCGGAGGCAATTTCCGGCTGCGAGGCGGTCACCGCCGTCGGGGTTTTTGCTAACGCCTGGGGCGCAAAAGGCACAGCCAGCAGCAAGGTCAGGCTGAGCAAAGAGACTCGAAATTTCGGCATCATGGGCATTCTGAAAAGTATTTTTGCACGTTATGGAACGTACGCCGCGAGGTTAAGTGGGCAACCTCGCTGGCAAACGCCATCATACCGCGCCGTAAGGCCCTGTGCCTAATAAGAATCGTGAAGAAATGCTGCATTGCCGACATAAAATACATATTTGCCGGCAATGCATATTTACCCGTGACGTCCGATCAGAAGAGTCGGTAGCCATACCCCCAGAGCACCACGGTGATGGCCAGCAGCACTTCCAGCACCAGTACCCCAATAGCTAGCGTCGAGCTGGCAAAGCTTAACCCCTCTTCCCGATTAATGCTCAGGAAGGTCGGAATGCCGAGATACAGCAGATACCCGGTATAGAACAGCGCAATAGTACCGACCAGCGCGCACAGCCAGACCAGCGGATAGAGCGCCACAATCCCGCTCAGAAACAGCGGGGTGGCGACGTAGCCGGCAAACACCATGCAGCGTTTCAGGGAAGGCTGCTGCGGATACTGCCTCGCCATCCACCAGATGACCCGCCCCATGATCGCCACCCCGGCGAGCATCACGGCGTAAAACAGCACCGCCAGCGCCAGTCCGGTCAGCATCGACAGTTTAATCACGGTGCCATCGCCGAAGTTCCAGCCCAGCTGCGTGGTGCCGATAAAGGCGCAGATTACCGGAACCGCCGCCATCAGCAGCACATGATGCGTATAGTGATGAGAAATGGTTTCATTCTCGCTCTTAATCACGCTCATTTCCCGGTTGGGATGAGCGAAGAGCCCCCAGACATGGTTCATAGCGTCCCCCTTGTCACGGCTTCGTACTGCACTGATCCAAGTATAATTCACCCTGTAGATTATTTTATGTACAGCACAGAAAATTCTGCGTCGCCGCGTTTTGGTCAGCAGGGTGTATGATTAAGAGGTGATGAGGTAAGGAGAAAAGCTTTTTATGGATATCAATCACCTGATTTCCCAGTATGGCTACGCGGCGCTGATCGTCGGCAGCATGGCGGAAGGTGAGACCATTACCCTGCTGGGCGGCGTCGCGGCGCATCAGGGGCTACTGAAATTTCCCCTGGTGGTGATCGCCGTCGCCCTCGGCGGGATGATTGGCGATCAGCTGCTCTATCTGGTCGGTCGCCGCTTCGGGGGACGCATCCTGCGCCGTTTCGCCAGTCAGAAAGCGCGGATCCGTAAAGCGCAGCGTATGATCCAGCACCGGCCGTGGCTGTTTGTCATCGGCACCCGCTTTATGTATGGCTTCCGGGTAATCGGCCCCCTGCTGATCGGCGCCAGCCGCCTGCCGCCGCGCATTTTCCTGCCGCTGAATATTGTCGGAGCGCTGGTGTGGGCCCGTCTGTTTACTACCATTGGCTATCTCGGCGGCGAGGTGGTTGGCCCGTGGCTGCATCATCTGGACGCCCATCTGCAGCACTGGATCTGGCTGATCCTCGCGGTGGTGGTGGTGGTGGCCGCCCACTGGTGGCTCAGGCGGCGCGAAAGTAAGAAGAAAGACTAAGCGGCGCGCCCGCGGGCGCACCGTGGTTAGCGGTTACTTCACCGTCTGGTGGTAGCCGCCGCCGAGGGCCGAGGTAAGTTGAATACTGGCGTCAATCCACTGGCCGTGCAGGCGCAATGCGGTGATCCGCTCCTGCAGCGCCGGGAGCTTCGCCATACTGACCCTGGAGCCAGGTAAGATCCCCGCCGCCATTCGGGCCTGCGCCAGATCTACTACCCGCTGAGCGTCTTTTTCAACCTGCTGCTGCTGCTGGCTTTTGGCCATTAATGTTTCGACCTGGCTGGCGGTTTTCGCCACCTGGTTAACGGCATCCACCACCGCTTTGTTGTACTGGGCGATCGACAGGCTATTCTGCGCGCTGGCGATATCCAGGTTGGCGTTAAGGCGGCCGCTGTCAAAGATCGGCAGCGTCAACCCGGCAGTAACGCCCATCTGCTGCGCCGAATGGCGGAAAAGATCGCTTAAGTGCAGGGCATCCTGCTGCAGGAACGCCATCAGATTGATGTCCGGATAAAACGCCGCTTTCGCCGCGTCCATTTCGCTCAGGGACGCCTCTATATACTTGTGGGCGACCTGCAGATCCGGGCGGCGCGCCAGCAGCTCATAGCCGAGGGTATCTGGCAGCTGCGCGCTGACCGTTGGCAGGCTGGCGGGTTTGAGGTTTAGCGACTGGCTCTGGCTGTTGGTCAGGGCCATCAGCCGCGCTTCAATCTCTTTCATCGTGCCCGTCACGTCCGCCAGCTGCTGGTCGGTTTTGCTGACGTTAATATCGTTCTCCGCCCCTTCGGCGGAGTTAGTGATCCCGCGCTGATACAGGGCCTTGTCGACCGTCACGATATTATTTTGCTCGTTTTTCACCTGCTGCAGCACCGCTTTGATCGCCGCTTCCGTCTGCCACTGCCAGTACAGACGCGCCACGCTGCCGGAGAGCAGCTCACGGGTCTGGGCCTGTTCAGCAACCTGGGCTTTCAGCTCGCCGATACGCGCTTTCACCAGCGCACGGTTTTTTCCCCACAGATCGAGATCCCAACCGGCGGTCAGGCCAAAGGTACCGTTGGTGTACCACGGGCCGGTATTGCCGTCGGTGTCGGTAGCAAACGGTCCCATCAGGCCTTCGGCCGACATGCGCTGGCGTTCAATATCGGCGGAGAAATCCATCTCCGGGCCAAGATTCGCCTGCGACATTCGCGCCTGCGCTTCGGCAAGCCTGATGCGCTGTTCGGCAATCTGCATATCCGGCGCGTTGGCCAACGCTCGCTGAATCAGATTATTAAGCTGTGGGTCATGGTAATCTTTCCACCAGTCAGTCTGCGGCCAGCCATTTTTCACGGCGGCAGGGAGATCCATGGAAACATGGGAGGCTGGAATTTGCTGCTGCGGCGGATTAGCAACCTCATGAGATGGCGCGCAGCCAGCCAGCGCGATGGCCAGGGGCAATGCCGCCAGCACGCTTTTATTTAATATCAATTTCATTGGACAGGTCTGATAACTTAATCAGGTTGGTTATCATAAGTTAATTGAATTAAACGCGTTTAGTAAAGCGTGTGACTAAATTATTAGTTTGCTAAAAATAAACAACCTTATCAATTCAGGGGGTGAATATGAGCAGACATCTTTTAACGAGCCGCACCTCTTTACCACCCTACCCGCTCTGGATGAAGAGAAAGAACGTCCGATGACCTTTTTACTGCGCGCGCGTAAACCGGGCTAATCTCCCGCCCGGCGATGGCCGGGCGGGCATCCTTTAGGCTTTCAGGCTGGCGCCGCGGCTGGCAATCACCTCTTTATACCAGCCAAAGCTCTTCTTCTTACTGCGCGCCAGGGTGCCGGTACCGTCATCATGGCGGTCGACATAGATAAAGCCGTAGCGCTTCGACAGCTCCGCCTTTGAGGCGCTCACCAGGTCAATCGGTCCCCAGCTGGTAAAGCCCATCAGCTCAACGCCATCGTCAATGGCTTCCCGCGCCTGCACCAGGTGGTCGTTCAGGTAACTGATGCGGTAGTCATCGTTAATGCTGCCGTCGGCTTCCACCTTATCTTTGGCGCCCAGACCATTTTCCACGATAAACAGCGGCTTCTGGTAGCGATCCCACAGCACGTTCAGCAGCGTGCGCAGGCCCAGCGGGTCTATCTGCCAGCCCCACTCCGAGCTCGCCAGGTGCGGGTTCGGCACCATGCTGAGAATATTGCCGCGAGCCTGCTGGTTCAGCGCCTCGTCGGCGGTGACGCAGCCGGTCATGTAGTAGCTGAAGGAGATAAAGTCGACGGTGGTTTTTAGCGCTTCACGATCGGCGTCGGTGATGGTGAGCGTGATGCCGTTGTCACGGAAATAGCGCTGCATATAGCCCGGGTACGCGCCGCGCGCCTGTACGTCGCCGAAGAACTGCCAGCTGCGGTTCTCCTGCAGCGTCTCAAACACATCCTCCGGTTTGCAGCTCAGGGGATACATCAGCCCGCCGAGCAGCATATTGCCGATTTTGCCCTCAGGCACCAGCTCATGACAGGCTTTGACCGCCAGCGCGCTGGCCACCAGCTGGTGGTGAATCGCCTGATACACTTCGCCTTTGCTGCTGCCGGCCGGCAGGCCGACGCCGGTCATCGGGGCATGTAGCGACATATTGATTTCGTTAAAGGTCAGCCACAGTTTGACCTTATTTTTATAGCGGCTGAACACCGTCCGGGCGTAGCGCTCAAAGAAGCCAATCACCTCCCGGCTGCCCCAGCCGCCGTAGTTTTTTACCAGCGCCCATGGCATTTCATAATGCGCCAGCGTCACCAGCGGGGTGATCTTGTGCTTCGCCATCTCGTCGAACAGC
>OKFF01000133.1_pt1 | contig 12995 bp, 8 predicted proteins | sample 1611481 | NCBI WGS metagenome assembly OKFF01 (sample SAMN04436747, study PRJEB24849) | human gut metagenome | biome: human gut; feature: NICU; material: stool | host: Homo sapiens | place: USA: Saint Louis, MO | collected 2011-01-06
GTATTCGAGGTTGTGGATAACGCTATCGACGAAGCGCTCGCGGGCCACTGTAGTGACATTCAGGTCACCATCCATGCCGACAACTCGGTATCGGTACAGGATGACGGCCGCGGCATTCCGACCGGCATTCACCCGGAAGAAGGGGTTTCAGCCGCAGAGGTCATCATGACCGTGCTGCACGCCGGTGGTAAATTCGACGACAACTCCTATAAAGTTTCCGGCGGCCTGCACGGCGTGGGCGTCTCGGTGGTTAACGCCCTGTCGGAGAAACTGGAGCTGGTGATCCGCCGCGAAGGCAAAGTGCACGAACAAACTTACAGCCACGGCGAGCCGCAGGCGCCGCTGAACGTGGTGGGCGAAACCGAGCAGACCGGCACCATGGTGCGCTTCTGGCCGAGTCACCAGACTTTCACCAATGTGACCGAATTCGAGTACGACATTCTGGCCAAGCGTCTGCGCGAGCTGTCCTTCCTCAACTCCGGCGTGTCTATTCGCCTGAAGGACAAGCGCACCGACCGTGAAGACCACTTCCATTACGAAGGCGGCATCAAGGCGTTTGTCGAGTACCTGAACAAGAACAAAACCCCGATCCACCCGAACGTGTTCTACTTCTCCACCGTGAAAGACGACATCGGCGTGGAAGTGGCGCTGCAGTGGAACGACGGTTTCCAGGAAAACATCTACTGCTTCACCAACAACATTCCGCAGCGCGACGGCGGCACGCACCTGGTCGGTTTCCGTACCGCGATGACCCGTACGCTGAACAGCTACATGGAGAAGGAAGGCTACAGCAAGAAGGCCAAGGTCAGCGCCACCGGCGATGACGCGCGTGAAGGCCTGATCGCCGTGGTGTCGGTGAAGGGGAAATGCAGGGCGGTTGGTTCACCATCTCCAGCATCGGCGGCCTGGGTACCACCCACTTCGCGCCGATTGTTAACGCGCCGGAAGTGGCCATCCTCGGCGTGTCTAAGTCCGCGATGGAGCCGGTATGGAATGGTAAAGAGTTTGTGCCGCGCCTGATGCTGCCAATCTCTCTGTCCTTCGACCACCGCGTCATCGACGGTGCTGATGGTGCCCGCTTCATTACCATCATTAACAACACCCTGAGCGACATTCGCCGCCTGGTGATGTAATCGAAAAAGCCGGCCTGACGGCCGGCTTTTTTCTGATAACCTCAGGCTGTTGGGGATTATCAGCAACAAAGGACAAAATCGTTTGCCGTTTGTTGTTTAAAAATTGTTAACAATTTTGTAAAATACACGCGGATAGAACGTCCCGGTGGACTTGGGCGTAAGAATAATAGCGTCAGACCCGCCGGATATAAATTACAGAGGTCATGATGAGTACTGAAATCAAAACTCAGGTCGTGGTACTTGGGGCAGGCCCCGCAGGTTACTCTGCAGCCTTCCGTTGCGCTGATTTAGGTCTGGAAACCGTCATCGTAGAACGTTACAGCACCCTCGGTGGTGTTTGTCTGAACGTGGGTTGTATCCCTTCTAAAGCGCTGCTGCACGTGGCAAAAGTTATCGAAGAAGCGAAAGCGCTGGCCGAACACGGCATCGTTTTCGGCGAACCGAAAACTGACATTGACAAGATCCGCACCTGGAAAGAAAAAGTCATCACTCAGCTGACCGGCGGTCTGGCTGGCATGGCCAAAGGTCGTAAAGTGAAGGTGGTTAACGGTCTGGGTAAATTTACCGGCGCTAACACCCTGGAAGTGGAAGGCGAAAACGGCAAAACCGTGATCAACTTCGACAACGCCATCATCGCGGCGGGTTCCCGTCCGATTCAGCTGCCGTTTATCCCGCATGAAGATCCGCGCGTATGGGACTCCACCGACGCGCTGGAACTGAAATCTGTACCGAAACGCATGCTGGTGATGGGCGGCGGTATCATCGGTCTGGAAATGGGTACCGTATACCATGCGCTGGGTTCAGAGATTGACGTGGTGGAAATGTTCGACCAGGTTATCCCGGCTGCCGACAAAGACGTGGTGAAAGTCTTCACCAAACGCATCAGCAAGAAATTTAACCTGATGCTGGAAACCAAAGTGACTGCCGTTGAAGCGAAAGAAGACGGTATTTACGTTTCCATGGAAGGTAAAAAAGCACCGGCGGAAGCGCAGCGTTACGACGCAGTGCTGGTCGCTATCGGCCGCGTACCGAATGGTAAAAACCTCGATGCAGGTAAAGCTGGCGTGGAAGTTGACGATCGCGGCTTCATCCGCGTTGACAAACAAATGCGCACCAACGTGCCGCACATCTTTGCTATCGGCGATATCGTCGGTCAGCCGATGCTGGCGCACAAAGGTGTCCATGAAGGCCACGTTGCCGCAGAAGTTATCTCCGGTCTGAAACACTACTTCGATCCGAAAGTGATCCCATCCATCGCCTACACTGAACCAGAAGTGGCATGGGTCGGTCTGACCGAGAAAGAAGCGAAAGAGAAAGGCATCAGCTACGAAACCGCCACCTTCCCGTGGGCTGCTTCCGGCCGTGCTATCGCTTCTGACTGCGCAGATGGTATGACCAAACTGATCTTCGACAAAGAGACCCACCGTGTTATCGGCGGCGCGATTGTCGGCACCAACGGCGGCGAGCTGCTGGGTGAGATCGGCCTGGCTATCGAGATGGGCTGTGACGCTGAAGACATCGCCCTGACCATCCACGCTCACCCGACTCTGCACGAGTCCGTTGGCCTGGCGGCGGAAGTGTTCGAAGGCAGCATCACCGACCTGCCAAACGCCAAAGCGAAGAAAAAGTAACTTTTTCTTTCAGGAAAAAAGCATAAGCGGCTCCGGGAGCCGCTTTTTTTATGCCTGATGTTTAGAACTATGTCACTGTTCATAAACCGCTACACCTCATACATACTTTGAAAATAGTCACTCAGTAAACTTATAGGTAGTTAACGATATCGATGAGGTGTGAGATGAAACGCTTTTTAACCACAGCGCTGGTCGCTGCAACGTTTTTTACCGGTGTGGCTTACGCCGCTGACGCCAACATTCCCTGGGCGGACAACAGCGGCGGTACGGAAACGACCCACATTGCGGCGATGGGCCAGGATCTGAATGCCCAGCATCAGCAGGTGACGAAGACCAATGAAGGGGTATGGGCGGCGAATTCCGGTAGCATCAGCGCTGACGAAGCGGCATTATCCAGCACAAAACCAGCCTTTGCCGGCGATCCTTCTCTGATGCCTCACCAGGGCTAAGTGAATGAAAACGCCCGGTTGCGTGAGTGCAACCGGGCGTTTTTTTAAGGTTCTGCCACCTGCCAGCCGGCGTCTGCGTCGGGTGTAAAACTCGTTATCTCCTGTGCCTTTGCTGCTCTCTCTTCACCGAGATTGGCCTGATAGCCCCTATCCTGCTGATCGATCATAAAGCTCATCACGCCGGTTTCACCCCAGGCTATCGGCCAGGCCAGCAAGGCGACGCTCTGGTCATCGCGACCGGCGATAATTCGAAAGCGATAGCCATGGTAGCCGCTACCGGGCACCGTCGGGCTAAAGGCCGGACCGAGCGGGCTTGGCGCTTCGCCCGGCGAAGTTGGCCAGTACAAGCCATCTTTTTTGCCTTCGCTACTGATGATTTTCTGCGCCCAGCGGTGGTTCAGATGATAATAATCCTGCTGGGCATCAACATAGGCATGCATGGCGGCGATCGCCGACAGCTCATTGCGGCCGATGGCGCGGGTGAGGATCTCCTCTTCGCCAGCGGCCATATCAAAGCGCCATCCCTCAGACGCTTTTACGATAGGCACGGGCAGACGCCATGCCTCGCTACCGACATCGAGCCAGGCTTTGCCACCCTGCTGGATGATGACATGTTTCACCTGCCAGTCGCGTTGAAAGCGATCGACGGCGGCAGGGTCGATCCCGTCCGTGGGTAAAAACTGCTGCCAGTTATCGCCGAGTACTTCGCTCAGCGCGGCTTCATTAGGCTGGCTGATCGCTTCGGCCAGCGCAGTTGCGGCCTGTTCCGGCGTGGCAAACTGCTGTTGGGCGAAGGCGGCAAGCGGCGACAGCATTAACGTAAACAGGGCAACGGATAATGGGTTTCTCATTCTGCTCATCCTTAGCGGCGACGCAGTTCATGGTGTTCGGAAAGACGTTCTCTGGTGCCATCGCGTAACTCGCGGTTTACGCCGGAAAACTGGCGGCTCTGCAGTCCTCGTTCCTGCTGCGCTTGCCAGGAGGGGGCGCGGCTTTCGTTGCCGCTAAGGGCGTTGGCGCGCAGATGGCTGAGCGTCTGCTGACGCTGGGCTGGCGTGGCGGACTGGAACTGCTGCCGGCGCTGCTGCTGCTGAGGTGTGCGGTTCTGCTCGTGGCTCCTGGCGGCTTCTCGACGCTGCTGTTGCTGCGGCGTGGGGTTTTTCAGCTGCGTTTTTGCCGCCTCGCGACGCTGCTGTTGGGTCGGCGTACTGTCGTAACCGCGGTAATTACTGCGTTGGGTGGCTTGCTTCAGCTGCGCTGAGGCCGCCTGACGCTGGGCGTCGCGTGAGGTGTTGTTTGCCGCCAGATTGCCCGCTGTGGCCGTCGGTACGTTATGCTGCAGCTGGGTCATCGCTGCCTGGCGCTGCGCTTCGCGATCGACTGGCGCATGTTGGGTCGCGCTCAGTCCGCCGGAAACGTTGGTCTGATGGAAGCGCTGAGCTACCGTATTATCGGGATACGGTGTGTGTCCGCGATAGGCAGGATTGTGCTGCCAGTTAACGTGGTTTCCCGGCAGGTTTTCTCCTGTTATATGATTGAAATTATTTACATTAATATTGATGTTATCGCCATTATGCGAGTAATCGCCGTGGTGGTAGTCGTCATCGTGATGGTGATGGTCATCATCATCCCAGTCGATACTGCTGAACAGCGCCCAGGTGGTGGCCACGCCGAGGCTGTACCCGAAGCCTTTGACGAAGCTATCGGTAAATTGCTCCCCGGGAGGGGGCGGCAGATAGACCGGCGGATAGGCGCTGTTCGGCCAGGTACCATAGACGGTGGAGGGGTTATAGCTGGGAACATAGACCACCTGTGGATTGGTCGGCTCTATTTTAATGACCTGCTTGGGCGCAGGCGCCGCTGTGTGGGCGGTTGCGGTTGCTGCCGTGCTGCTGCTGGCTGAAACCGGTGCGGCAGGGGTGACAATCACTTTCTGCTGCGGTGTGGATTTCAGCGTCCCGGTTTGTTGGGCAATGGCGCGCAGGCGCTGCACTGAATCCATCACATCATGCGGCTGGGCCAAAAACGCATTGCCAAGATTTTCCACCCAGGGCGGATTCTCGCCCATCATCGCCAGCAGGGCAGGGAAAGCGACAAGAGATTTGACGCTAGGGTCCCACGGCTGGCTGGCAACCGCCTGCACGGCCGCATCACCTTTCATCGCGGGGTTATCCTGGGACCACTGGACCGCCTGCAGGACGTTGTCGGGATAAGTGGAGGCCATCAACACCTGCGACAGCAGACTGTCCGGGTAGAGCGCGATAGGGGCGACCCATTGATCAATTTGCGCCAGGGTGTAAGTGGCGGCCACCGGCTGTGTCTTCGACGCTGCGGGCGCTGGCGCTTGCTGCGCAGGCGGTTCAGCGATCGTCGCTGGGGTTCGGCTTTGCACATAGAGTGTTCCTGCCGCCGCGAGTAAGCCAGCGCTACAGAGCAGGGCGATAATATGGGGTTTGAACGGCAGTGACATGGAAACTCCTGACCCAAAAAGTAACCCATCTCGCTAAAGTATCTGCGAAAACGGCGCGTTTGCTGAGTATAAGTAAGCGGTATGGCTTTTTATTGATTATTGTTGGGATCGGCCCGTGGCGTTGTACGCGTAAAGGAATTTTTGTCGTGGGATTTGAACAGAAAGCCTGCAATATCCTGCCCTTAACGATTCAGCTAAATTTTAATGTTGCTTTTTTGTAAACAGATTAACACCTTTCAAAAATCCTGCTATGCTGCCGACGCGGTATCGGGCATTTACCCTACAAACTGCTGTCTCACAGGAGCGTGAAGAAAATCGCCCAGCCACTAAATCCTTCAAGATGCGTCACGCGGCAAGCTAAGCCAGGACAGAGGCAGATTGATTGAAGACGTGTAGGCCGCATTATGACAATGAGAGCGAGGAGAACCGTCGTGCTAGAAGAATACCGTAAGCACGTAGCTGAGCGTGCCGCCATGGGGATTGTTGCCAAACCCTTAGATGCAACCCAAATGGCCGCGCTGGTAGAACTGCTGAAAAACCCGCCTGCGGGCGAAGAAGAATTCCTGTTAGACCTGCTGATTAACCGTGTACCGCCGGGCGTCGACGAAGCCGCCTATGTTAAAGCTGGATTCCTTGCCGCGATCGCCAAAGGCGAAGCGACCTCCCCCCTGGTTACCCCTGAAAAAGCCGTTGAACTGCTGGGCACCATGCAGGGCGGTTACAATATCCATCCGCTGATCGATGCGCTGGACGACGCGAAACTGGCGCCGATTGCCGCGAAAGCGCTCTCCCATACCCTGCTAATGTTCGATAACTTCTACGACGTGGAAGAGAAAGCCAAAGCGGGTAACGAGCATGCTAAACAGGTTATGCAATCCTGGGCTGACGCCGAGTGGTTCCTGAACCGTCCGCAGCTGGCAGAGAAAATCACTGTTACCGTCTTCAAGGTCACCGGCGAAACGAACACCGATGATCTCTCTCCGGCGCCGGATGCGTGGTCGCGCCCGGATATCCCGCTGCATGCGCTGGCAATGCTCAAAAACCCCCGCGAAGGCATTGAGCCGGATCAGCCGGGCGTGGTTGGCCCAATCAAACAGATCGAAGCCCTGCAGCAGAAAGGCTACCCGCTGGCCTACGTCGGCGACGTGGTCGGGACCGGTTCTTCACGTAAATCCGCCACCAACTCGGTGCTGTGGTTTATGGGCGACGATATCCCGAACGTGCCGAACAAGCGCGGCGGCGGCCTGTGTCTGGGCGGTAAAATCGCGCCAATTTTCTTCAACACCATGGAAGATGCGGGCGCGCTGCCTATCGAAGTTGATGTGTCTAACCTGAACATGGGCGACGTAATCGACGTTTACCCGTTCAAAGGCGAAGTGCGTAACCACGAGACCAACGAACTGCTGGCCAGCTTCGAGCTGAAAACCGATGTGCTGATCGACGAAGTGCGCGCCGGCGGCCGTATTCCGCTGATCATCGGTCGCGGTCTGACCACCAAAGCGCGTGAAGCGCTGGGCCTGCCGCACAGCGATGTCTTCCGTCAGGCGAAAGACGTGGCGGAAAGCACCCGCGGCTTCTCGCTGGCGCAGAAAATGGTTGGCCGCGCCTGCGGCGTTGCCGGTATCCGTCCGGGCGCTTATTGCGAACCGAAAATGACCTCCGTCGGTTCTCAGGACACCACCGGTCCAATGACCCGTGATGAGCTGAAAGACCTGGCGTGCCTGGGCTTCTCTGCAGACCTGGTGATGCAGTCCTTCTGCCACACCGCGGCCTACCCGAAGCCGGTTGACGTTACCACGCACCACACTCTGCCGGACTTCATCATGAACCGCGGCGGTGTTTCTCTGCGTCCGGGCGATGGCGTGATTCACTCCTGGCTGAACCGCATGCTGCTGCCGGATACCGTGGGTACCGGCGGTGACTCCCACACCCGTTTCCCAATCGGCATCTCCTTCCCGGCGGGCTCTGGTCTGGTGGCCTTCGCCGCCGCGACCGGCGTGATGCCGCTGGATATGCCGGAATCGGTGCTGGTGCGTTTCAAAGGTAAAATGCAGCCGGGGATCACCCTGCGTGACCTGGTCCACGCCATCCCGCTGTACGCCATCAAGCAGGGCCTGCTGACCGTGGAGAAGAAAGGTAAGAAAAACATCTTCTCTGGTCGCATCCTCGAGATCGAAGGTCTGCCGGATCTGAAAGTCGAGCAGGCGTTCGAGTTGACCGATGCCTCGGCGGAGCGTTCTGCCGCCGGCTGCACCATCAAGCTGAATAAAGAGCCGATCGTTGAGTATCTGAACTCCAACATCGTTCTGCTGAAGTGGATGATCGCCGAAGGCTACGGCGACCGCCGTACCCTGGAGCGTCGTATCCAGGGCATGGAAAAATGGCTGGCGGATCCGCAGCTGCTGGAAGCCGATGCTGACGCGGAATACGCGGCAGTGATCGACATCGATCTGGCGGATATTAAAGAGCCGATTCTGTGCGCGCCGAACGATCCGGACGATGCCCGCCTGCTGTCTGATGTGCAGGGCGAGAAGATCGACGAAGTGTTCATCGGCTCCTGCATGACCAACATCGGCCACTTCCGTGCCGCCGGTAAGCTGCTGGACAGCCACAAAGGCCAACTGCCGACTCGCCTGTGGGTGGCGCCGCCAACCCGTATGGATGCCGCGCAGCTGACCGAAGAAGGCTACTATAGCGTGTTTGGTAAGAGCGGGGCGCGTATCGAAATCCCTGGCTGTTCCCTGTGTATGGGTAACCAGGCGCGCGTGGCCGACGGCGCGACGGTGGTTTCCACCTCTACCCGTAACTTCCCGAACCGTTTAGGTACCGGCGCTAACGTCTATCTGGCCTCTGCCGAACTGGCAGCGGTGGCTTCGCTGCTCGGCAAACTGCCGACGCCGGAAGAGTACCAGACCTTCGTGGCGCAGGTGGATAAGACGGCGGAAGATACCTACCGTTATCTGAACTTCAACCAGCTGGATCAGTACACTGAAAAAGCTGACGGCGTGATCTTCCAGACCGCGGTGTAAACCATTCGGTCAGCCCGGCTGACCGTTTGGCGATAAACTCTCCAATGCCCGGTGAACATTGCATCAGCGGGCATTTTTATTTCCAAACCTCCCGCCCGCTACGCTTTTTTTCTTTCTGTCTGCTGCGATAATTACTGCATGGGTACAGTGCAGCGGTGACGCATTGCCCTTGCAGAGGAAAAGACTATGGATTACGAATTTCTGCGCGATATTACCGGAGTGGTAAAGGTGCGAATGTCGATGGATCACGAGGCGATCGGCCACTGGTTCAACGAGGAGGTGAAAGGCAATCTTACTCTGCTGGACGAAGTGGAGCAGGCTGCGCGCACCGTGAAGGGCAGCGAGCGTTCCTGGCAGCGTGCCGGGCATGAATATACGCTGTGGCTGGATGGCGAAGAGGTGATGATCCGCGCCAATCAGCTGGAGTTTTCCGGCGACGAAATCGAGGAGGGGATGAGCTACTACGACGAAGAAAGTCTCTCTCTGTGCGGTGTTGAGGATTTCCTGCAGGTGGTCGCCGCCTATCGTGAGTTTATGCAGCAGCGTTAATGACGCCTTTTATGTCGGGTGGCGCAGAACTACAGGCCCGGCAAGCAAAAGCGCCGCCGGGCATTTCATAGATTACACGGCAGGAATATTGCGGCCGTAGTAAATCTCGCGCATCTCTTTCCATAGCAGGTCGGTAATGACCTTGCGCTCTTCGGCAGTCAACTCTTCCGGTCGGGTATGGAACATGTAGTGCTTAAGGTCGAACTCCTTGAGCAACATTTTGGTATGGAAGATATTTTCCTGATAAACGTTGACGTCGACCATGTCATACAACGACTTCATATCGTCGGACATAAAGTTCTGAATCGAATTGATTTCATGATCGATAAAATGCTTCATCCCATTGATATCGCGGGTAAAGCCGCGCACACGGTAGTCAATGGTCACAATGTCCGATTCCAGCTGGTGAATCAGATAGTTCAGCGCTTTAAGCGGGGAAATGACGCCGCACGTTGAAACTTCGATATCGGCGCGGAAGGTGCACAGGCCGCCCTCCGGATGGCTCTCCGGGTAGGTATGCACGCAGATATGGCTCTTATCGAGATGGGCGACCACGGTTTCCGGTAGCGGGCCAGGATGTTCGGTCTGGTCAATCAGCTTGGGATCGACAGGCTCTTCGCTGACCAGAATGGTCACGCTGGCGCCCTGGGGTTCATAATCCTGACGGGCGATATTCAGGATATTGGCGCCAATAATAGAACAGGTTTCTGTCAGGATCTCCGTCAGGCGATTGGCATTATAGAGTTCGTCGATATAGGCGATGTAGCCGTCGCGCTCTTCTGCCGTTTTGGCGTAACAGATATCGTAGATACAAAAACTCAGGCTTTTGGTCAGGTTGTTAAAGCCGTGCAGCTTCAATTTTTTCAATTTAGTTCACCCCCTTATTTCGCGTCACGGTGCGGACAGAGCATCATGCAGATATTGTGGTAAGGCGAAGGCCGCCGTATGGATTGCCGGATTGTAGTAACGGCAGGTGAGGTTGGCTTTGTGAATGCGCGCCTGAATGATTTCGCTGGAGAGATGGCGCAGCGCCTCATTGTCGCTCGCCCAGGCAAAGGTCATGATCCCGCCGTAATAGGTTGGAATTGCCGCCTGGTAGAAGCTGACGTCGCGAAAATAGTGGCTTAGCTTGCGATGGCTGCCTACCGCTTCATCCTGTTGCAGGAAGCAGACGCCATTCTGGGCAACAAAGATCCCACCCGGGTTCAGGCAGCGTTTGCAGCCTTCATAAAAAGCCGAGGTGAACAGGCTTTCTCCCGGGCCGATAGGGTCGGTACAGTCCGAAATGATCACGTCAAACGTTTGCGTCGTCTGATTAACAAAATTGACGCCATCATCAATCACCAGCGTAAAGCGCGGATCGTCATAGGCGCCGGCGTTATGGTTCGGCAGGTACTGGCGGCAGAATGAAACTACCCCGGCGTCGATTTCCACCATGGTGATGGTTTCGATGCTACGGTGACGAGAGACTTCGCGCAGCATCGCGCCATCGCCGCCGCCAATGATCAACACATGCTTCGCGTTGCCGTGAGCCAGCAGCGGCACATGGGTCATCATTTCGTGATAGATGAACTCGTCGCGTTCGGTGGTTTGTACGACGCCATCCAGCGCCATCACCCGGCCAAAGGCGCGGTTATCAAAAATGATCAGATCCTGATGATCGGTTTTTTCGTGGTACAGCACGTTATCAACGCTAAAATACTGACCAAAATGGTCATGCAGCGTTTCATGCCACAGTGGATTATCGGCCACGATAAGGCTCCTCCTTCGTTAACATCTGTTACACCCGTAAAACGAGTGCAACATCATAGACAACTATAGATGAGGATGCACGGCGGTTATTGCAGCAATGAGGCAGGAATAACAGCCACCGCCCCGGAAGGGCGGTGGAGAGGATGAGGCTATTTTGCCGGCTCGGGTTGGCTATCTACTATCCGCACGGAATAAACCATGGTGGCGCCTGGCGGGATTTTTGGCGGTAATCCTTTACTGCCATAGGCCTTTTCAGGCGGGACGACGAGCGTCACAGAGCCGTGGTTCTGTAGACGCTTCAGCGGTTCGCGAAACACCGGGGGATAGGCATCCAGCTTTTGCGTAAGCGCCTGATCTTTCGCTTCCATATCGTTGATCACCGTCCCGTCCGTCAGCATCTCTTTGATCACCACGGTAACCAGGTCGTTACCGCTTATTTTTCCTTTACCCGGGTAATCGACGCGGCTGTAGACGCCCTCTTTAAAGACCACATCTTTTTTGCGCGCAAACGCCTGCTGATATTTCTTGCCGGCACTGATGTTTTTCTGCTCTATTTTATTCAGGTTCTGATAAACCTGCTGCGACACATCAAACAGCGCTTTGTTACGTTCCTGCTCTCCGAGACGAAGCTGGCCGCGAAAGGCATCTTCGATGCCCTGCAGCACCAGGCCTGCGTCGACGGTAACTCCCTGAGTGCGACGGGTGGTAAGGACGTTGAGCGCCTCGCTTCCCATCGAGGCGCCGATCGCATAAGCCTGCTGTTCTCCCGATGCGCTGAGTTTGGCAGCGGCGCTCTCGCCGCTGCGCGTTTTGGACTGTACAGAAAGCTGCGTTCTCAGCAGTTCGATTTCATCTTCTTTCATCCGTAGCTGGGCGTTGACTTTATCCGCCTGCAGGCGATAGGCTGCCACTATGGCCGCCATCTCTGGTGGCTCATTTTTTGGCGCAGCGGCGTCGTTAGCGGGGCCATGCGGCACTTTATCCGCGGCGGCCAGCCGGGTGGACAGAGATTGTTTATCGGCGTTAAGGGCTTTGACCTGATCGAGGGCAGCCTGCTGCGTCTTTTCCGCAGCGGCGAGGCGAATAGTCAGCGACTGCTTATCGGCGTTAAGGGCCTTAACCTGCTCGAGGACGGCCTGTTTCTCTTTTTCCGCGGCGGCCAGCCGGGTCGTCAGCGGCTGTTTGTCAGCGTTAAGCGCTTTGACCTGCTCAAGAGCGGCCTGTTTCTCTTTTTCCGTTGCGGCCAGTTGGGTCATTAGCGCGTGTTTATCTTTATTAAGCGTGGTAAAGCTGGCGCTGAGGCGTTTATTTTCAGCTTCGGCTTGCTGAATCTGCGTCGTTAATTGCTGGATCTGCTGACGCGCCGCGGCCTGGCTTTGCTGTAGATTATTATTCTGCACAACGCCTGCTTTTTTTATTAATGCCTCTTTTTCTGCAGTAGCTGCGCTTAAGGCGACCTGTAATTCATTAATTCTCTTATTCAACGCCGCTTGCTCATTCGCTCCGGCAGTATCCGTTTGCGGCGTAGCGGCAAGCTGTTTTTTTAATTGCTGTATAAGCTTATCTTTTTGTGCAATCGCCGCCTGCTGGCTGGCGATTCTTTTTTGTAATTGTGAGGTGTTGGTACCGGTTTTTTTATTATCTGCGCTCTGGCGGCTTTCTTGTGTTTGTTTTGCGCTTGCGGCGTCGTTTTTTTCTTGCGCCTGAGATTGCTGGGTTTGCTGTTGGGCGTAATCAAGAAAGGCCGGCGCGGCGCCGGCGGTGAAGGGGGTTGAAAGCGCCAGCGCAGCGACGAGCATCAGCAGGGGCGCGTTGAGGGTCAGCGTGGCGGCTCTGTTCATGGCTGTTTGCTTTCACCACGCTGTACCAGGCTATCGATCAGCGTTTTCTGGATATCGGCGCACAGTTTGATGGATTTAAACTGATAGCTCTCGGCGAGGATGCCGCCGCCGCAGCCGACATCGAGGACTTTTTTACCGAAC
>OKFF01000136.1_pt1 | contig 12789 bp, 7 predicted proteins | sample 1611481 | NCBI WGS metagenome assembly OKFF01 (sample SAMN04436747, study PRJEB24849) | human gut metagenome | biome: human gut; feature: NICU; material: stool | host: Homo sapiens | place: USA: Saint Louis, MO | collected 2011-01-06
CTACCTGCCAGCGGTGTGGCGCGTCCTCCAGCGCTCCCTGCGGTCTACGCACGTTGGCGTTGCTGATGGCGGTGCGCACCGCGTCCAGCGACACGCCCTGGTTGAACAGCGCCTGCGGGTTGAGGTCGACGCGCACCGCCGGCAGGGAGCTGCCGCCGACGTCGACATCGCCCACGCCGTCGATCTGCGCGATGTTCTGCGCCAGCTGGGTGGAGGCGAAATCATACAGCTCACCCTGGGAGTAGGTGTCCGAGGTCAGCGTCAGGATCATGATCGGCGCATCCGACGGATTGGCTTTGCGATAGGTCGGCCGGCTGGGCATTCCGCTCGGCAGCAGGCTTTGTGCGGCGTTGATCGCCGCCTGAACGTCGCGCGCCGCGCCGTTGATATCGCGGTCGAAGTTAAACTCGAGAATGATGCGGGTGCTGCCGAGCGAGCTGGAGGAGGTCATCTCATTGACCCCGGCAATCCGCCCCAGGGAGCGCTCCAGCGGGGTGGCCACCGACGAGGCCATGGTCTCCGGCGAGGCTCCCGGCAGCGAGGCGCTAACCATGATCACCGGGAAGTCCACCTGCGGCAGCGGGGCTACCGGCAGCAGCCGGAAGCCGAGAATGCCGCACAGGGTGATGGCCAGCGAGATGAGGATCGTCGCCACCGGGCGGTAAATGAAGAGGGCGAAAAACTTCACTTACGCCTCCTCTTCCTGACGCGGGAAGCGGCGCTTCAGGTGCAGCGACAGGCGGTCGAAGAGCAGATAGATCACCGGGGTGGTGAACAGGGTCAGCACCTGGCTGAGCATCAGACCGCCGACCATGCCGATCCCCAGCGGACGCCGCAGCTCGGCGCCAACGCCGGTGCTCAGCATCAGCGGCAGGGCGCCGAGCAGGGCGGCGAGGGTAGTCATCAGGATCGGCCGAAAACGCAGCAGACAGGCCTGGTAAATCGCCTCCCGCGGCGGCATGCCCTGCTCGCGCTCAGCGGCCAGCGCAAAGTCGATCATCATGATGGCGTTCTTCTTCACGATGCCGATCAGCAGAATGATGCCGATGATGGCGATCACGTCCAGCTCGCTGCCCGCCAGCCACAGCGCCAGCAGCGCCCCGACCCCGGCGGTGGGCAGGGTGGAGAGAATCGTGATCGGATGGATAAAGCTCTCGTACAGCACCCCCAGCACGATATACATCGCCACCACCGCGGCGACCACCAGCCAGACGGTGCTGCCGAGCGCCGACTGGAAGGCCAGCGAGCTGCCCTGGAACTGGGTGCGGATATCGGTCGGGAAATCCAGCGACTGTTCGGCGGCGAGGATCGCCTCCACCGCTTCGCCCAGCGAGTAGTTGTCCGGGACGTTAAACGAGATGGTGGTCACCGGGAACTGATCGAGGTGGTTCACCGACAGCGGGGTAAAGCGCTGCTCCACCGTGGCGATGGCGGTCAACGGCACGATGCCGCCGTCGCTGCTGGTGAGGCGGATATTCTCCAGCGCCGCCAGGCCCGGCGTCGCCTCGGTATCCTGCTCGAGCACCACGCGATACTGATTCGCCTGAGTGTAAATAGTGGAGATCAGCCGCTGGCCGAAGGCGTTGTACAGCGCATTATCGACATCGGCCATTGAGATACCGAGGCGGCTGGCGCTGTCGCGATCCACCTTGATATAGGCGGCCAGGCCTTTGTCCTGCCAGTCGCTGCTGACGTCGGCCAGCTGCGGCTGGGCCTGCAGACGGCTGAGCAGCGGCGGCACCCAGGTGCTCAGCGCCTCGAGGGAGTTTGCCTGCAGGGTGAATTGATACTGGGTGCGGCTCACCGTGGTGTCGATGGTCAGGTCCTGGGTCGGCTGCAGGTAGAGCGCCACGCCGGGGACGCCGTCCACCGCCTGCTGCAGACGGCTAATCACCATCTGGACGCGGTCGTCGCGTTCGTCCAGCGGCTTGAGGTTGATCTGCAGGCGGGCGCTGTTCAGCGCCGGGTTGGTGCCGTCGACGCCGACGAAGGAGGTCAGACTCTCAACTGCCGGATCCTTAAGGATAATGCTGGCCACCTGCCGCTGGCGCTCGGCCATGCTGGCGAAGGAGACCGACTGCGGCGCCTGGAGGGTGCCCTGGATAATGCCGTTATCCTGGATCGGGAAAAAGCCTTTCGGGATAAAGACCCACAGGATAATCGACAGCGCCAGGGTGCTCAGGGCGACGCCGAGCGTCAGCCACGGATGGTTCAGCACCCGGCTCAGCCAGCGGCCATAGACGGCGATCACCCGTTCGAAGAAACGCTCGCTGTCTCGCGAGAATCGGTTCTGCTTACGCAGCGATTCGTGGCTTAACATACGGGCGCACATCATCGGCGTCAGGGTCAGGGAGACCACCGCCGAGATAAGAATAGCGACGGCAAGGGTGACGGCGAATTCGCGGAACAGGCGGCCGACGATATCGCCCATAAACAGCAGCGGGATCAACACCGCGATCAGCGAGAAGGTGAGGGAGATGATGGTGAAGCCGATCTCCCCCGCGCCCTTCAGCGCGGCGGCCAGCGGCTTCTCGCCTTTTTCGATATAGCGCGAGATGTTCTCGATCACCACGATGGCGTCATCCACCACGAAGCCGGTGGCGATGGTCAGGGCCATCAGCGTCAGGTTGTTGATCGAGAAGTCGAGGAACACCATCACCGCGAAAGTGCCCACCAGTGACAGCGGCACTGCGACGCCGGGAATAATGGTCGCCGGCACGTTGCGCAGGAACAAGTAGATGATCATCACCACCAGGGCGATGGCCAGCATCAGCTCAAACTGGGTGTCGCGCACCGAGGCGCGGATGTTGGTGGTCCGGTCGGAGAGGACCTGCACCTTCACCGATTTCGGCAGGCTCTCGGTGAGCTGCGGCAGCATCTGGCGAATGCTGTCGGCGGTGTCGATGATGTTGGCCCCCGGCTGGCGCTGGACGTTCATCACGATGGCCCGCTGCTGGTTGGCCCACGCCCCCAGCCAGCTGTTTTCGGCCCCTTGTTCGACGCTGGCGACATCGCCGAGCCGGATCGGCGCCCCGTTCTGATAAGCGATAATCAGCCGGCGATAATCCTCAGCGGACTGCATCTGATCGTTAGCGGAAAGCGTCACCGCGCGGGCCGGACCGTCGAGGCTGCCTTTCGCGGAGTTAACGTTGGCGCTGGTGATAGCGGTGCGCACGGTTTCGCTGGTCAGGCCGAGGGCGGCGATGGCCTGGGCGTTAAGCTTCACCCGCACCGCCGGGCGCTGGCCGCCGGCGAGGGTCACCAGACCGACGCCGGAAACCTGGGAGATCTTCTGCGCCACCCGGGTCTCCACCATGTCCTCAACCTGGGTCATCGGGATGGCGGAGGAGGTGACGGCGAGAGTCATGATCGGCGGATCCGCCGGGTTCACCTTGCTGTAGACCGGCGGGTTGGGCAGATCGCTCGGCAGCAGGTTGGTGGCGGCGTTAATGGCCGCCTGCACTTCCTGCTCGGCGACGTCCAGCGGCAGGGTCAGCTGGAACTGCAGCGTGACTACCGAGGCGCCGCCGGAGCTTTGCGACGACATCTGCTTGAGGCCTGACATTTGGCCGAACTGGCGCTCCAGCGGGGCGGTGATGGCGGAGGTCACCACGTCCGGGCTGGCGCCCGGATAGAGGGTGACTACCTGAATGGTCGGGTAATCGACCTCCGGCAGGGCGGAGACCGGCAGAAAGCGGTAGCCGATGATCCCGGCCAGCAGGATAGCCACCATCAGCAGAGTGGTGGCCACCGGACGCATAATAAACAGCCGGGACGGGCCGCCGGTGCGGCCTGGAGGTAACACCTGCATCAGGAACGCGCTCCGTGTTTACCGCTCTGGCGCGGGGCGGGCTGCGCCTGCTCGCCGCTGCTGGCGGTGACAACTTCTACCTTCGCTCCCTCGGTCAGGCGGTCAATCCCGTCGGTGACCACGCGATCTCCGGCGGAAAGCCCGGCGCTGATGACTACTTTCTGGCTGTCCTGGATGCCGGGCGTCACGCTGTGTTTGCTGACCTTATTCTCATCGTTCAGCACCCATACGAAATGCCCTTCGTTGCCCATCTGCAGCGCGGCGGCAGGGATCACCACCGCGTTCTGCTGGGTGTCCACCAGCAGGCGGGCGTTAACGAACTGATTGGGGAACAGCGCGTCGTCCAGATTGCTAAAGCGCGCCTTCAGCTTGATGGTCCCGGTGGTCGCATCGATCTGGTTGTCGAGGCTCAGCAGCTCGCCGACGCTGATTTTCTGCTTATTGGTGCGATCCCAGGCTTCGACGCTAAGTGCTTTGCCCGCTTTCTGCGCCTGCACCACCGTGGCGATGCTGCTTTCCGGCAGGGTAAAGACCACGTCGATCGGGTGCGTCTGGGTAAGGACCACGATCCCGGTGGTATCCCCGCTGGAGATCTGGTTGCCGATATCGACCTGCTTTAAGCCGACGCGGCCGTCAATTGGCGCGGTAATGCGGGTCCAGTCGAGCTGCAGCTGGGCGCTGGCGACGGCCGCTTCATCAGCTTTCACCGTGCCGGCGGATTCCACCACCAGCGACTGCTGAGTGTCGAGATCCTGGCGGGAGACGAGGTTGGTCTTCACCATCTGCTGGTAACGAGCGAGATCGCGGCGGGCGTTGGCGAGGGTGGCCTGATCTTTCGCCAGCTGACCCTGCGCCTGGGCGAGGGCGACTTTAAACTGGCTGGGGTCGATCTGCGCCAGCAGGTCGCCGGCTTTGACCTGCTGACCCTCCTGGAAGTGAAGGCTCAGCAGTTGGCCGTCGACCCGGCTGCGGACGGTGACGGTGTTGGCCGCCGTCACCGTACCCAGCCCGGTGAGATAGCGCGGGACCGCTTCTTCGGTGGCGGTGGCCGCCTGCACCGGCGCCAGCGCGGCGCCAAAGCGGCCATGGCGTGCGCCGCCCGGCCCCTGCGGGCCCTGTCCGGCGGCGGGAGTCCCGCTGCCGCTCGTCCCGCGATCGTGCCAGAACCAGTAGGCGGCCCCGGCGATAATCACTACCGCCAGCGCGGCGCCCCAACGACGTATGTTACTGCCTTTCATTAGTTTACGGTCTCATCCTGAAGCGTTTCGCTGAATGATACTAGTTTAGTGAGGGAAGGGGCCGTAAAAATGGAGGAATTATGAAAAGAAGGTTGAGAAATGTCTGGATAACCGCCGCGACGCCGGGCGCTCCCGCGGCCGATATCCGGGGTGATATCAACTTTTAGTTTAAAAAAGCAAAAAATAGTTGTATCCGCGGGGGCTTTAATTAGATTTATGCGGTGAATAAATCAGTGCATTCTCATAATAATAAAATATGCACTTAAAAATCAACGTGTTAAATAATCAGGGGTCATTGCTGTGGCAAACGCAAACAAACTCACGCTCTTCATCGTCATTTTTATGCTGATGGGGATCCTCTCCGGCGCGGCTATCCATGCCTACGCGACGCCAACCACCGTCTCCGCCTGGGCGGACAATATTACGCTGCTCACCGATCTGTTTCTGCGGTTGATCAAAATGGTCATCGCGCCGTTGGTGTTCAGCACCCTGACGGTCGGCATTATGCGCCTCGGCGAGACGGCGACCATCGGCCGGGTAGGCGGGAAGGCGATGGTCTGGTTCATCACCTCCTCGGTATTATCCATTCTCGTCGGGCTGGTGATCGTCACCTTCCAGCACCCGGGCGCCGGGTTAAACCTGGCGGTGCCGAAAGAGGCGGTGGATACCGGCCTGGCGGTCAGCGGCATGAGCCTGAAAGGATTCCTGTCGCACACTATCCCCACCAGCATCACCGAGGCGATGGCCAACAACGAGATCCTGCAGATCGTGGTGTTCTCGATGTTCTTCGGCATCGCCGGCGCGTCGCTGGGGGAGAAGTTTAATGCTCCGCTGGTGGCGGCCCTTAACGTGGTGTCGCACATTATGCTGAAGGTGACGGGCTATGTGATGTACGTTGCGCCGCTGGCCATCTTCGCCGCCATCTCGTCGGTGATTGCCTCCCAGGGGCTGGGGATCCTGCTCAACTATGCTTCGTTCATCGGCGGCTACTACCTGGCGGTGCTGTTGACCAGCGCGGTGCTGATTGCCGTCGGCTATATGGTGCTGAAAAAAGAGGTTTTCCGCCTGCTGAACATGCTGAAAGATCCGGTGCTGGTGGCCTTTACCACCAGCAGCTCGGAAGCGGCCTATCCGAAGACCCTTGAGCGACTGGTGAAGTTTGGCTGCTCGCGCAATATCGTCTCGTTCGTCCTGCCGATTGGCTACTCGTTCAACCTCGTTGGCTCGATGGTCTACTGCTCCTTCGCCGCGATGTTTATCGCCCAGGCCTATAACGTGCCGCTGAGCTTTAGCGAGATTACGGTCATGATGCTGACCCTGATGCTGGCCTCGAAAGGTATCGCCGGGGTGCCGCGTTCGGCGCTGGTGGTGCTGGCGGCGACGATCCCCAGCTTCAATATACCGGTCGCCGGGATCCTGCTGCTGATGGGTATCGACCATTTCCTCGACATGGGGCGCTCCGCCATCAACGTGCTGGGTAATGGCATCGCCACCGCGATGCTGTCGAAAAATGAAGGGTTGCTGACCGACGAGGAAGCGCAGCCGGACTGGGAAGTGGAGAAAGCGGAAGCCTGATCCTGCCGCGCCCTTTCACTGAGGGCGCTATTCCACACGGAAAAAAGACCCCTGACAGGCACGTCAGGGGCAATGTGACGAAGTATCAGTTTTCCTCGTGTAGCGTGTTTTTTATTATATAAAGACGGGCGGTAACGTCTTTATACCGAGGAAGCTCAGAGTTTAACGTTATGTCCGCCAGCGCTGGATATTTTTTAGCATCCTGCGGCTATTTTCGGATTTCCGACAATATAGCCAGGTCAATATCTTATTTTTTTTGTGCTGCTGTTTGCCTACCAGCGCTCACGTAAAAGATTCATAAACTGGAAAAATTCATGATTATTATTCAGGCTGTATTTTTCCATGATCTTATTCTTATGATAGGCGGCGGTGCGGGGACTCACACGCTGCAGGGCGGCGATTTTACTCATATCCAGCCCTTCGAGAATACCGTGCACTACGGCGGTCTGCGATCGTGATAACACGCGATGCGGACAGCTGGCGCAGCTGAGTTCCCGGCCTGCGGCGTCGGTAGCCGTGGGGGTCATACAATGCTGGAGCTCGCTTTTAATGATCGTCAGCAATTGCGGAATACTGGCCGTTTTTAGCGAAACAAAAATGACCCCTTTCAGGCAGTTAATCATGAACTCATCTTCCGGCAGCTGGTCATAGCTATGGAGGATAATCAGCGAGCTTCCTCTTTTTCTGTTCTTAATCAGGGTATTACACAGGTATATTTCCCCGGGGATCACTTCGCAGATAATGATATCTTCAGCTGACAGATCGGTGTTATGCCAGGAAAAACGCGCCCGCAGATCGCCCCGGGTGAGGTCATTGACCATGGCTACCAGCGATTCACGGACAAAGGCGTTGCGGGTGTTGATGGTGACATTAATGTTTCTCATGGCGTTATTTCCTTACGCAAAACATAACGCCATGCTGTGACAAATCCTCCGGGCGTATGCGGTGTGTTGAAGATATAAAAGTACCTACAATAATTTTTTATTATTTTAAAGTGAATTATTTACGACGCATCGAACGCTTATCGTTAAAAGTCAATTTCTGCCGCCTCCTGTCTTTCAGATAGGAAATAAAACTGTATACAGAGATGCTGAAGAAAAAAATGCATAGCAATAAAACTAACCACGTTTGCATGGCCATCGTTTTTACCCTGATTGTGTTGCATGGTGTCAGAATTTGCCGCGAACGGCTAATACGTTCTGTTATATGCTTTTCTGTCCCGTGAAAATCTTACGCCATCATCCTGATGTGCTAGCACTATAAGAAAGTTCTTAAGGTCATCGTCAGTCTCATTCCTCTCATTTCTCTCAGAAAATGAGAAAAATTAACACTTACGAGTTTTTTATATCCCGTACGGCCGCCGACGCGCCCCGTCGTTCAGGAAATAAAGGCCAGTCCCTTACCAAAGATTGCGCGAACGGGCAGGTGGATCCCCTGCTGGCGTGCCTTGTGCCGCAGGCGGCGACCCACCACGTCGATCCGGTGCAGGTCAGGCTCGCTTTCATGGGAAAACAGGCAGGCATGGAGATCCAGTTTGCTGCACACTTCGTTGCGATTGCGCATCAGGAGCTGGACCAGGCGATATTCCTGCTGGGTTAATTCCAGCGTCCGGGCGTCGGGTGAAATCAGTTTATCCTCTTGCAGACGCCAGCTGCCGGGGGAGACGGCCGGCGGCGTGCCGATCGCCTCCGCAGGCGGAGCCGCCGGACGGTCCTGGCGCAGGCGCGCGCCGAGGGCGGTGAGGGTCTCGGCAAGATGGGCGAAGTTTACCGGTTTGATCAGATAGGCATCGGCCCCAAGGCTCAGCGCCTGCAGTTTATCCTGTTGCTGACCGCGGGCGCTGACCACCACCAGACCGTAGTGCCCCAGCTCATGCAGATAGTTCAGTACGCTGAAGCCATCCTCGCCGGGCAGGCCGATATCAACCAGCACGATATCCACCGGATGGCTGTGCAGTTGCCGCCAGAAGGCTTCGGCGCTACGCATCCCCCACACCTCGAAGCCGCGATAGCCCAGCCAGGCCAGCAGTTCATCCAGCAGATCGGCGTTATCTTCAATTATCGCCAGCCGTAAAGCCATACGTCGTTCTCCTCTTAAGCAACCGTGGGGAGGGTGAGAATAAAGGTGCAGCCGTCCGGGCCATGCTCGGCCAGCCACAGTTTGCCATCATGAGCCTGCACTATCTGACGCGCAACATACAGTCCGAGACCGGTGCCGCCTGGCACCGGCGATGTGTGCTCGCCGCGGCGGTAGCGCTCAAAGATCAGTTCCGCCTGTCCGGCGGGGAGTCCCGGGCCGTGGTCGCGAATGCGCAGCTCCGTTTGCCCGGCATCGGAATGAATATCGATGGCGATTTCACCGGGGGGCGAATACTTGACGGCGTTATCCAGCAGATTAGCGATAGCGATGCACAGCAGGCCGGCATCGGCCTGCAGCTGCGGGCTTTCCACCGCGCCGTGCTGGCGGATGTTCAGGTAGTGATCATGGGAGATAGCCACTACCGAGGCGGCCATGTTGATTACCGTCAGCAGGGCGGTCTGCTGGCGCTCGACGTGCAGATCGTGGGAGGCGAGCCGGGCGTCGGCAAGGCAGTTATCGGTGAGCTGCACCAGGCGGGTGGCGGCGCGGCCGATGCGATCGAAGCGCGCCTCCTGGCTGGTCGAGGCCGCCGAGAGGCGAAGATTCTCCAGCGCCGCCTGGATCACCGCCAACGGGGTGCGGAATTCGTGCGCCACCATGCCCATAAACTGCCGCTGGTGGAAGCTGGCTTCACGCTCAATCTGCAGTTCGCGCGCCAGGCGCTGCTTCTGCTCCAGCTGGCGGTTTTCAGCACGCACCCGCAGGATGGCAATGATCAGCACCGTAATGATGTGGACGATCAGCGCGTACTGCCAGAGGGAAAAGATCGCCATATGGAACGGGATAATCCCATGGATCGACAACTGCACCAGCACCGCGGCGACGACATAGAACGGCGGCAGCAGACCCAGCAGCAGGGTGGTACGGTCGATAGCTTTTTTGCGCCACAGCCACCAGGAGGTGAACAGCAGCACCGGGGTGATAATGATGAATACTACCCCTTCAATCTGCATCGCGAAGCCGTAAAACCCGAGCGGAATACTGACCTGCAGTACCAGGTTGAGTATCACGGCGGCGATCAGCAGCTGATGAAGTCGCGGCATATTCTTCTTCAGATCAAAAATCTCGCTATGCAGCCAGAGGGCGGTGGCATAGCTGAACAGCGAGAGGCTACTGATCATAAAATCCTGGAAGGGCAGCGCGGCGTGGCCGAAGAACCACTCCGGGAAGCCGTGCAGAGCGGCCACCAGCGGATAATTGAGCGAGAAAAGACAGATGCCCCATAGCAGACGCCGGCGCAGGGCCAGCGCCAGCCAAAGCGCCACACCGCTGGCGACAGCGGCCAGGCCGAAGTAGAAGCTCCAGAAAGCGGTGTCAGCGGTGGCCCGCTGTACAAATTCCTGCGGCGAAGAGAGCGAGGCCAGCAGGATCAGGGTGCTGGTGCTCTGCAGGCGAAAGACCACCTCATAGCCGGCGGCGGTCGGCGGCGGGGGGAGGATCAGCACGCTTTCGCGGTAGTGCAGGTCGCTCTCGCGGGCGCCGTCGCGGTCGCCAAAGGTGCGCTGTGCCCAGGGGGCATCGCTGCCCAGGGGGCATCGCTGCCCAGAGGCCGGTAGTAAATAGTCAGATGGTCGACAAAAGAGGGGCCCAGCTGCAGCCAGCGCGGCTCCCCGGCAAACCACGTTCCCGGCAGTTCGCTGCGCAGCCACCAGGTTTTTCGCGAATAACCAAAGGAGGGGATCTGCCGGGTGGTGGCGAGCTGGTAGATGGGCAGGGCGGCGAAGCGATCGATGGTCATCTGGCCGCTGGCGTCCGCGTACCACTGGACCGGAATATCTATGCCCACCTGGCGCGTCGCCGCCTGAGCCTACGGGGCGACCAGCAGCAAGAATAATCCACAGCTGAGCAGCCAGCCTGCCAGGAACTGCGGCCGGCAACGCCGGACCGCCGCGAAGATCGCAGACACCCTTTTCAATCACGCCCCCTTGCGGCATGCAAAGATTACTGACCGCAGACGTCTGGCTACGGTATGGATAATACGCCCCCGGAAGGGGGGAAAAGTGGACAGGCCTGTCCGGACGAACAGGCCATTTTGCGTGGGAGACCAGGAATATTCCAGCGTAATCTGCATCGGCAGGATCAGGACAGACCTGCTGCGCGGCGGCGGTGGGCTGGGGTTAGCGGAAAACCACCTGCGCCCAGCGGGCCAGCCCGGCGGTTACCGAGCCAAAATCATCGCCACCGGCCAGCGGAATCCCCGGCAACTGGGCGGTCAGCGCCTTTTTGATCAGCGGCGAGCGGGCACTGCCGCCGGTAAGATAGATCACGTCCGGGGTGGTCTGGCTGCTGTCGAGCGCGAGCTGCACCTGTTCCATAATGCGGGTCAACGGTTGATCCAGCGCGGCTTCCAGACCCTGCTGGGCGATGGCGGTGGCCAGCTCGTCCTGAATAAACGGCAGCGCGGTTTCGACGCTGGCGGCGCTGGAGAGGGCGATTTTGCTCTCTTCGGCGCTGCGCACCAGACGATAGCTGAGACGCTGGCGCCAGACCTTCAGCAGCAGAGCCACCTTGTCGGCATCCCGGGCGCTGCGCAGCAGATCGTTAAGCAGACGGCCGTTGGCGGTGCTGTAGAAATCGCTCTGCGCCGGCACGTCGTTGATGGCCACCGCGTTCCACCACGGAAGGATCGGCAGCGCGGTGCCTTTCTCCGTTTCGCCGCCCATGCCGAGGAGGGGCATCAGGCATTTGAAGGCCAGGGCAATGTCGAGGTCGTTACCGCCGATGCGGCAGCCGCTGTGGCCGAGCAGGCTCTGCTGGCGGTCGGCGCGCTCCCGCCACTGCGGGCCCATCAATAGCAAGGAACAGTCGGTGGTCCCACCGCCGATATCGACGACCAGCACCCGCTTTTCTTCATTGAGGGTCGCTTCAAAATCGAGCCCGGCGGCAACCGGTTCAAACTGGAAAACCACATCGCGGAAACCGGCGCGGAGAGCCGCCCGCTCAAGGATCCCCTGCGCCTGGGCGTTCGCGTCGTCGCCGCCGAGGCCCTGGAAGTTAATCGGTCGGCCAATCACCGCCTGGTCGATCTGCTCGGGAAGCTGGCTTTCGGCCTGCAGTTTGATGTGCAGCATCATGGCGCAGACCAGGTCTTCAAACAGGGCCACCTGCTGCGGCTTCAGCCCGCTGGCGCCGAGGAAGGATTTTGGCGATTTAACGAAGTAGACCTCTTCCGGATCTTCAACATACTGATGCAGGGAGGCGAGACCGAACTGCACGCTGTTGCGCAGCACCTCGATGTCTTCGTCGCGGTTGGCGGCGATGGCCCGACGCAGCAGCGCCTGGTTTTCGTCGCTGTGGGTGGGGACATCATGATGGCGATAGAGCCACTCGCTGACCGCTTCGCGCGTTGGCGCGCAGAGCATCGAGGGCAGCAGGGCGCTGCCGTTTTCCAGTGTCAACAGCTGAGGGGTGTTTTCCCGCATCACGGCCACCGAACAGTTGGCGGTGCCGTAGTCAAAACCAATAAACATCGTCTGCAAAATCCCCATGCCGGTGAAGAAGGGGGGCGACTTTAGCGGATCGTCGCCAAGCCGACAACTGGAATTTAAAAGCAAGGCGCTGACGGTCAAGGGCGACTATCATTGTAACGCTATATAAAGGAGAGCTTATGGTGCTGTTACCCTGGACCCCGCCTTACGACTGGGCGTGGATGGTTGGTTTTCTGCAGGCGCGTGCCGTCGCCGGCGTCGAGCGCTTTGATGAAGGAGGCTATAGTCGCAGCTTTGGCGTTGAAGGGCATCGCGGGCTGATTCATCTGGCACCGGACGAGGAGGCGCAGGGCCTGCGGGTGACCCTCTCCCCGGGGCTGCAACCGGTGGCGGAGATCTGCTATGCGCGAATTGGCCAGCTGTTTGATTTAGCCTGCGACCCGCGGCAGGTCGCCGGGGCGTTGGGCCCTCTGGCCGAGGCGCGGCCGGGGCTGCGCCTGCCGGGGGCGCTGGATGCCTTCGAGCAGGCGGTGCGCGCGGTGCTGGGCCAGCTGGTGAGCGTGGCGATGGCCGCCCGGCTCACCGCCAAAGTGGCGGC
>OKFF01000148.1_pt1 | contig 11594 bp, 9 predicted proteins | sample 1611481 | NCBI WGS metagenome assembly OKFF01 (sample SAMN04436747, study PRJEB24849) | human gut metagenome | biome: human gut; feature: NICU; material: stool | host: Homo sapiens | place: USA: Saint Louis, MO | collected 2011-01-06
TGACTTTCCATTCGCCTTCACCAAAGACCTTCAGCCCGGTGGAATCAATCACCAGGTGTGCGATTTCACCCCGGGTGGACGTTTTGAAACTGACATTAACCGACTTTGCCCGCTTACTGACACTGGTGTAATCCGGGCAGCGCAACGGAACGTTCATCAGGGCAAAAATGGAATCAATAAAACCCTGCGCAGCCCGCAGGGTCAGCCGGAATACGCGTTTAATCACCAGAACGGTGGTGATGGCGAGATCAGAATAGCGCTGGGGCCTTCCTCGTGATGAAGGCGTTGCCGACTCATACCAGGCCTGAATCGCCTCATCATCCAGCCAGAAAGTGAGGGAGCCACGGTTGATGAGAGCTTTGTTGTAGGTGGACCAGTTGGTGATTCTGAACTTTTGCTTTGCCACGGAATGGTCTGTGTTGTCGGGAGGATGCGTGATCTGATCCTTCAACTCAGCAAAAGTTCGATTTATTCAACAAAGCCAACCACCGGGTTCACCGCCGGCGGCCAGTGGAACTTCGGTATACAGATGGAAACGTGGTTCTGATTTAATGTGGTAAAAATCATCGGGAGATCAGTGTCAGGGTTTCCCGAACTTCATTTATATTGGGGCATAGATTTTTTCTATATCCTAAGGTAAAAAAAGCATTTCAATATTGCCAAGCTAAAAATTAGCATGACGGCACATTGACTATAGAAAGAGGAATAGTAATGGATGTGAAAATGGTCGCGCAGACGATTTTAGAGTCCGTGGGCGGTAAAAAAAATGTGGTGTCGCTGGTTTATTGCGCAACACGCCTGCGCTTTACGCTTAAAGATGAATCGTGGATCGACGAGGAACGAATAACCTCACTCAGTGCCGTCAGCGGATCTTTCCACACCGGCGGTCAGTATCAAATTATCCTCGGCCTCGGTACCGTAAAGTCCGTCTTTGATGAACTAAACCCGATGCTGGCACCCGACGTCAACCACCAATAGTCAAGCTCGGCGACAACGGCAGGTAGCTTGATCCGTCAGGCTACCTTGCGAGAATGCGGTCATTCGACGTTAGCACCTATTTTATCTACATTTCTCCGTATGATCTCTTGAATATCCTGGATATGCAGATCGTGCTGGCGTTCACGAATCAAGTAGATCCCGACATTGCCTTTCCGCTGGTACTCTTCGCTCATCTGCAGATTCACCAGATTAAAGCGCTTAAAGTAGGCCGCCATATGTTTCGGAAACAGCAGGATACCGTTGGAACGGTTGGCAATATCCATACAGGTAAACAGTGAATTGCTGCGATAAAGGATTTTTTCCGTCAACTTTAGCTGCTCGCGCTCCAGCTTTTTAGGCTGCAAATCTTCAACTACAAACTGATGACGGTGTTCATCCGGCGTAACTTCAATGATAGGATAGTTTTCAAGATCCTGATTGCTGCATACCCGCGTAGCCAGCGGGTGCTCTTTGCGAACATATACCCAGTCCTGGGTCAAGAACAGCGGAATAAACGACACCCCGGCTCGTTTATTCAGTCCGATGATCTCATGACCGACAAACAAATCAAGATCGCCGCTCAGCAAAAGCGCCATCAGTCGCAGGTGATTGCCGACATCAATATGGATATTGGCCCCCGGATGAACCTGGCGGTAGTCACAAATCGTATCGCTTAAAAAAAGAAACCACCAAGCATGGCCAGTGCCGATTTTCAGCTCCCGTTCATGCCGCGCTTTAAGCTGCTCTATTTTCAACAAGGTACTGTCATAAACCCGCTGCATCACGCGTGCCTGATCGCGGAGCACTTCGCCGAATTCCGTCAGCCTGATACCGTTCGATGTGCGCACAAACAATTGAACACCCAATGATTCTTCCAGTTTTTTCATGTTATGCGTTAGCGTCGGCTGGCTCAGAAAAAGCTTTTTTGCCGCATGACTCACATTTTGTAAAGAAGCTACCTCAAGGAATTGCTGCAAAATTTTATCCATGATCACTCTCTGTTTTATGCATATAGATAGATTCTATATCACTTTGTAAAGAAGTCATTTCTTTTTATTCGCCACGATCTTTACTCTGCCTGATGACAGGATGGCGTTCGGCTGATTACACGGATGTTTTTTAGTCAACTCAAAGAGAACAATAACGAGAGGTTGCAATGAAAAAAAACACCCTGACGCTGATGATATCTGCGTTGTTTCTTGGTGCGTCAAACATGGCGCATGCCGATACGCTAAAAATGGAGTGTGGCAGTACCGGTTCCGCAAAAACATATTGCGATTACATCAAAGCCCGTTTTGAAAAAGAGACCACTGACAAACTGGAGTTTGTTCAGTTACCTCCCGCTTCTGATGAAAAACTGGGGCTGTTCCAACAAATTTTCGCCGCCAAAGATAGCAAAGTGGTAGATGTATTTCAGTCTGATACCGTATGGCTAGGGGTGCTTGATAAACACCTGCTGGATCTGACCGATAAAGTCAAAGACCTGCAACCGCAGTTCTTCCCTCAGGCGTGGAATAATGACGTCGTCAACGGTAAGGTCAAAGCAATTCCAGCTTTCCTCGACACCGGGGTGATGTACTACCGTAAGGATTTGCTAGCTAAATACGGTGAAAAGCCACCGGAAACCTGGGAGGAACTGACCCGTATCGCGGCAAAAATTCAACAAGGCGAACGCGAAGCAGGGCATAAAAACTTCTGGGGATATGTCTTCCAGGGAAAAGCCTATGAAGGACTGTTCTGCGATGCGCTGGAATGGATTTACTCCTATAACGGCGGCACGATTATCGATAAGGACGGTAAGATCACCGTCAATAACCCGCAGGCGGCAAAAGCGCTGAATATGGCGGCAGCCTGGATCGACAAAATTACTCCGAAGGGCGCCCTCGGTTACATGGAAGAAGAGTCACGGGCAGTGTTCCAGAATGGCGATGCGGCGTTTATGCGTAACTGGCCTTACGCCTATGTGCTGGCCCAGGACAAAACCAGTCCCATAAAAAATAACGTCGGCATTATTCCGGTACCGAAAGGCGGTGCCGACGGTCAGCATGCTTCGACCCTCGGCGGCTGGCAGTGGGCGGTCAGCGCCTATACCGAACACCCGGAGGCGGCGATCAAGCTGGTGCGTATCCTGACGGATGCCGACTCACAAAAAATGCAGTTCAAAATCACCGGTCAGGCACCATCGCGCCTTGATGTCTATGACGATCCAGAAGTCAAAGCACTGGCGCCTTATCTCGCCGATTTTAAACAGGTCTTCACCTCTGCCGTTCCTCGCCCGGCAGTTGAAACTAAATCTCAGTTCCCGAAAGTCTCAAAAGCAGCGTTTAACGCCGCCTACGATGTCCTCAGCGGCAGGGCGAGCGGCGAACAAGCCGTTGCTGAACTGGAAAGCAAACTCAAACGTATCAAAGGTAAAGCGTGGAAGTAAGCCCCGCATTGCTGTCTCACTGTGGGGCAGCATGATATCCCGCTTGCACACTCTGGAGTATAACGTTGATGAAACATTCTTCTGAACCGCTGCTTGCCAAAGGAAGCTGCCTCAGCAAGGCGCCGACAGGAGCGCACCCCGCTCGTAAGAATAAGCCCAGCCTACAGCAACGACGCAGTCGGGCAGCCTGGCTGCTGGTGGCCCCCGCATTGATTTTGTTAGCCTCCGTCGCCGGCTGGCCGTTACTGCGTACACTGTTTTATAGCTTTACCGATGCCGCACTCGATACCCCTGGCGAGTATAACCTAGTTGGTTTTGACAATTACCTCTCTTGGGCGGACGGCGAAAGCTACGGCGTGCTAGCCGATCCATTGTGGTGGCGAGCAGTGCTGAACACTCTCTGGTTTACCGCCGTTTCGGTCTCCTTAGAACTGTTCTTCGGCATGCTGCTGGCCCTGCTGATGAACCAGAAATTCCGCGGCCAGGGCATCGTACGGGCGGCCATTCTAGTTCCCTGGGCGATTCCGACCATCGTCACCGCCAAGATGTGGGGCTGGATGTTCCACGATCAATATGGCGTGATCAACGACCTGCTCACCCACTTAGGCATTATTCATAGCCCATTGGCGTGGATTGCCGAACCCACATTGTCTATGTGGGCGGTTGTTATCGCCGATGTGTGGAAAACCATCCCCTTTATGGCGCTGATGTTGTTGGCCGCCCTGCAGATGATCCCCGCTGACCTATATGAAGCAGGACGAGTTGACGGTGCGACGGCGTGGCAGCGTTTTACCCGCATCACCCTGCCATTAATCAAACCGGCGATGATCGTTGCATTAATTTTCCGGGTAATGGATGCCCTGCGGGTATTCGACCTAATTTATGTCCTGACCTCCAACAGCGAAGCCACAATTTCCATTTCCGGCTACGCCCGCGACCGCATGGTCTCATATCAGGAAATGGGTTCCGGCTCGGCCTCTTCGGTTCTGGTGTTCATGATGGTCGCCGGTATTGCAGCCTGTTTCTTGTATATCGGCCGCATGAATCACGGCGACACGGAGGATAAATAATGAAACTCACTCGTCGTCAACGGCGGATAACGCAGCAGACATTGATATACGCAGCGGCTGCGCTGGTCAGCGTGGTCTGCGTCTTCCCTTTTTATAATGCGATTCTGACCTCGCTGCGTACCGGCCAGGAGCTGTTCCTGACCGAGTATCTCCCGACGTCATTTCACTGGGAAAACTACGTCAGTGCGCTGATGGTCAACGGTATAGCCCGCAGTTTGCTGAATTCCTTTATTGTGGCGACGTCTACGGTGGGCATTTGTCTGCTGGTCTCCATCACCGCTGCGTTTGCCCTCGCGCGGATCACATTTAAAGGACGCAAATATATCCTGTTCACCATCCTATGTGTTTCGATGTTCCCCCAGGTGGCGGTACTGTCCGGAATGTTCGAGTTGGTACGTTTTCTTGGCCTGTATGACTCACTCGGTGCGCTGATCCTCTCTTATACCACCTTCTCCCTACCCTTTACCGTCTGGGTACTGACCACTTTTATGAAGTCGCTGCCGGTTGAGCTGGAAGAGGCCGCGATCGTCGATGGAGCCGGATTGTGGGTGATTATCAGCCGCATTTTCGCCCCCATCATGGGACCCTCGCTGGTCACCACCGGTTTGCTGGCCTTTATTGGAGCCTGGAACGAATTTATGTTCGCCCTGACATTCGTCATTTCCAACGAGAAACGCACCGTACCGGTGGCGATTGGCATGTTACAAGGCGCGTCTCAGTTTGAGTTGCCCTGGGGCAACATTATGGCCGCGTCAGTGGTGGTCACCCTTCCGATCATCGTACTGGTGCTGATTTTCCAGAAACGCATTGTTAGTGGTTTAACCAGTGGCGCCGTTAAAGGTTAATGGCCTCATTATTTTCTTCCATCAGGAGCAACCCCATGGGCACAAAAATTGTTCTTATCGGCGCCGGAAGCGCACAATTTGGTTACGGCACCCTTGGCGATATTTTTCAAAGTTCCACCTTAGCCGGTAGCGAGATAGTCTTACACGATATCAATCCGGTGGCACTCGCCGCCACGGAACAGACGGCGAAAAACTTTATTGCCGCCCATGATATTCCATTCAGCGTAACCGCAACCACCGATCGGCAGGCAGCGCTACAGGGTGCGGAGTTCATCATAATCTCTATTGAGGTCGGAGATCGTTTTGCGCTGTGGGATATGGACTGGAAACTGCCCCAGCAATATGGCATCCCTCAAGTTTACGGCGAGAATGGCGGCCCCGGTGGACTGTTCCATTCGTTACGGATCATTCCGCCTATTCTGGCGATTTGTCAGGATATTGCCGATATCTGCCCGGATGCCTGGATCTTCAACTTTTCCAACCCGATGAGCCGTATCTGCACCACGGTTAACCGTCGTTTCCCACAGCTGAACTTCGTCGGCATGTGCCATGAGATCGCCTCGCTGGAACGCTATCTGCCGGAAATTCTGCATACGCCTTTTGAGGATCTGCAATTGCGCGCCGGCGGTCTTAACCACTTCTCGGTATTGCTTGAAGCCCGCTACCGCCGCAGCGGCGAAGATGCCTATGCGGATATTCGCGCCAACGCCCCAGCCTATTTCGAGAAATTACCGGGCTACAGCGACATCCTGACGTATACCCAGAAATACGGCCATTTGATCAACACCGAAGGGGCTACCGAACGGCACTCCCTGGGGGGCCAGGATAGCGCCTTCCCGTGGGCCGATCGCCAGTTGTTTAAGGCGATCCTTGAGAGATTCCACTACCTACCGATCACCGGGGACAGCCATTTCGGCGAGTATATCAGCTGGGCCTATGAGATAAGCGATCACCGCGGCATCCTAGATTTCTATACCTTCTACCGCGATTATCTCGGCCATGTGCAGCCGGTTATCGAGCTAAAACTGAAAGAACGGGTAGTTCCGATTATCGAAGGTATTCTGACCGATGCCAGTTATGAAGAGGCGGCGGTAAATATCCCGAACAAAGGCTTTATTAAGCAGTTGCCGGAATTTATTGCCGTTGAGGTTCCCGCCATTATCGACAGTAAAGGGATACACGGGATCGAGGTGAATGTGCCTGCCGGGATTGCCGGTCTTCTTACCAACCAGGTGGCGATACATGACCTGACTGCCGAGGCAGTGCTGAATCAATCCCGGGATCTGGTGATCCAGGCACTGTTGGTAGATTCAGTTAACAACAAATGCGCACGTATTCCTGAACTGGTGGATCTGATGATCGCCAGCCAGCGGCCATATCTTGATTACCTGAAATAACGTTGTTGATTATAGGCGTTCCGTTAACGGAGCGTCTTTACCGCACAGGATGCATACCATGTCACACTTAAAATTAGAGAAGCTAAGTAAAAGTTACGGTGAAAATGCCCAAGTCATAAAATCCCTGGATTTACAAGTCAACAGCGGCGAGTTCATTGTTATCGTTGGGCCCTCAGGCTGTGGTAAATCGACCCTACTGCGGATGATCGCAGGGCTGGAAGATATTTCTAGCGGAAGCATGTTTATTGATGGAACCTATGTCAACGATGATACCCCTTCAGAGCGCGGTATCGGCATGGTATTCCAGTCCTATGCGCTATATCCGCATATGAGCGTCTATCAGAACATGGCCTTTGGTCTGGAACTGGCGGGAAAATCGGAAAAGGAGATCGATGACAGAGTCCAGAATAGCGCGCACATCCTACAGTTGGGGCCGCTGCTGCAGCGGCGGCCGAAAGATCTCTCAGGCGGTCAGCGTCAGCGTGTTGCCATTGGCCGGGCTATTGCCCGCGAACCCAAACTGTTTCTGTTCGATGAACCACTATCAAACCTTGATGCAGCGCTACGAGTGCAGATGCGCATGGAGATAGCCAACCTGCATAAACGCCTGAGGTCAACCATCATCTATGTGACCCACGATCAGGTGGAGGCCATGACCCTCGCCGACCGTATTGTGGTGTTGAACAAAGGCCATATAGAACAGGTGGGAACGCCATTAGAGCTGTACGATCATCCGGGCAATGCATTCGTTGCCCAGTTTATCGGTTCGCCGAAAATGAACATGATCCCGGCGATGCTTGCGCAAGCCGGCGAAACCCAGAGTCTGGTGCAGTTGGATAATGGTAAACAGCTGCTGTTGCCAATCAGCACGCCACAAACTGCGGAAGGCCAGAGCGTCAACCTCGGCATTCGTCCGGAGCACATTCTTTGGGGTTCGATGGACGACTCGCACTATCGAGCCAATGTAATGTTTGTCGAACATATGGGCAACGAGACTTATCTTTATCTGGACAACGGCAACGCCAGCGAGCCTTGGGTAGTACGTAATGCCGAGCGTTCCCCGATTTCAGCCGGGCAAGATGTCGGCGTATCTTTACCGCCTGAGCAATGCTACCTGTTTGATGGTGACGGCAACGCCTTTCTGCGTTGCTGACAGATTATTAATACTTTCTTAAACGCAGCGTTATGCTGCGTACTCTTTTTCAATCCGGGAGATTCAATACATGCAAAATACAGGGAAATGGTGGCATAATGCTGTGGTTTATCAGATCTATCCGCGCAGCTTCTGCGATGCCAACAATGATGGCATCGGCGATCTTGCAGGTATTATCAGCAAACTCGACTATTTGCAGCGGTTGGGGATCAATATCATCTGGCTATCCCCAGTTTACCAATCACCGATGGACGATAATGGCTATGATATTTCCGATTATCAAAATATCGCAGCCGAATTTGGTACGCTCGATGAAATGGAAACCCTGATTGCCGAAGCGAAAAAACGGGATATCCAGATAGTGATGGATCTGGTCGTCAACCACACTTCCGATGAACACCCGTGGTTCATCGAAGCGAAAAAATCAAAAGATAATCCCTACCGCCACTATTACATCTGGCGCAAGCCGAAGGACGATGGCTCGGTACCGAATAATTTTCACTCCTATTTTGGCGGCAGTGGCTGGGAGTTTGATGAGGAGAGTGGCGAATACTACTTCCATCAGTTTTCTAAACGTCAACCGGACTTGAACTGGGAAAATTCGCAGGTACAGGCTGAGATCCATAAGATGATGAACTGGTGGTTGGATAAGGGCATCGGCGGTTTTCGCATGGACGTTATCGATCTGATTGGTAAAGATGTGGATAACGAGATCATGGCCGACGGACCGCAGTTGCACCACCTGCTCCAGCAGATGAACCGGGCGACCTTTGGTCAACGGGATGTTCTAACCGTGGGAGAGACCTGGAGTGCAACGCCGGAGACGGCGAAACTCTACTCCGACCCCGCGCGTAATGAGCTGTCGATGGTCTTCCAGTTTGAGCATATCACCATCGGTTATCACCCGCAGCACGGCAAATGGCAGCCTCAGCCCTTTGATCTGATCAAACTGAAACAAGTCTTCAATAAATGGCAAACCGCGCTCGTCGACAGCGGCTGGAACTCGCTATTCTGGAACAATCACGATCTGCCTCGCATCGTGTCGAAATATGGCGATCCTGGCCTCTTCCGCGTGGAGTCGGCGAAAATGCTCGCCACCACGCTACATTTTATGCAAGGCACCCCGTACATTTATCAGGGTGAAGAGATTGGCATGACCAACGTTCGTTTTCCGAAAATAGAGGATTATCAGGATATTGAATCGCTGAATCTCTACTCCGAGCGTACGGAGGCCGGCGTACCGGCTGAAGAAATGATGGAAGGTATCTATACCAACGGTCGGGATAATGCCCGTACGCCCATGCAGTGGAGCAATGAAGCTAACGGCGGTTTTAGCCGTGTTAGCCCTTGGCTAAAGGTCAACCCAAACTACACGGAAATTAACGTTGAGGCCGCTTTAAACGATCCGGATTCGATATTCTTTCACTATCAGAAATTGATCGCGTTACGCAAAAATAAACCGATCATTACCTGGGGTAAATATCAGCAATTACTGGAAGCACATCAGGAGGTATTTGCCTACCAGCGTATATTAGATAATGAGCATATTGTGGTGATCAGCAATTTCTGCGGCCATCAGGTTCAGTTGCCGCTGCCGGCCGAAATCCGCAATATTGAAGGAGAATGGTTGATCGGTAATTATCCTCCACGTCACGGCCTGGCTGAAGAAATCACTTTGCAACCTTATGAATCTTTTGCCATTTCATGGCTGAATAACTGATAAAAGGAAAATAACCATGTCTAAGACTATCACCCCTCGCTGGTGGAAAGAAGTGGTGGCCTATCAGATTTATCCGCGCAGTTTTAAGGATACCAACGGCGATGGCATCGGCGATCTAAACGGTGTTGTTGAAAAGCTCGATTACCTGAATGAACTGGGTATCGATTTAATCTGGCTGTGCCCAATATTTAAATCGCCAAATGACGATAATGGCTACGACATAAGCGATTATCAGGCCATTATGGATGAATTCGGCACCATGGCCGATTTCGATCGCCTGCTGCGGGAAGTGCATGCCCGTGGAATGAGGCTGATCCTCGATTTAGTAGTTAACCATACCAGCGATGAACATCCGTGGTTTCTAGAGTCCCGTTCATCACAGGATAACCCTAAACGCGACTGGTATATCTGGCGGGACGGCAAATCAGGTAAAGAGCCCAATAACTGGGAAAGCATCTTCAAGGAGTCGGCCTGGAAATGGGATGCTAAAAGCGGACAATATTTTATGCATCTGTTCTCCAGCCGTCAACCGGATCTGAACTGGGACAATCAGGGCGTCCGCCATGCCGTGTATGAGATGATCCGCTGGTGGCTGGATAAAGGTATTGATGGTTTTCGTATTGACGCCATCAGCCACATGAAAAAAGAGGCCGGTCTTGACGATATGCCCAACCAGCAGCAGTTGGAATACGTGCCCTCTCTTGAAAAGCATCTGAATGTCGATGGCGTACTTGATTATCTCGATGATATCTGCCGCAATACCTTCTCACACTATGACATTATGACGGTGGGCGAAGCGAATGGCGTCTCCGCAGAGCAAGCTGATGATTGGGTTGCCGAGCGACATAACCGTTTAAACATGCTCATCCAGTTTGAACATGTCAAGTTATGGGACAATGACACGAAAAAACCGCTGGATCTCTGCGCCCTGAAAGCCATTTTCTCTCGTTGGCAGGAGCAGTTGCATGGTGTGGGCTGGAATGCTCTGTATGTTGAAAACCATGACATACCGCGAATTATCTCAAAATGGGGTGACAGCGAACGTTTCTGGCGGGAAAGTGCCACCTCTATCGCCGCCATGTATTTCCTGATGCAGGGGACACCATTTATTTATCAGGGACAGGAGATCGGCATGACCAATACATCATTCTCCTCCCTTGACGATTTTAATGACGTCTCAGCGAAGAACCTCTACCGGAAAATGAAGAAAGAGGGGTTCAGCGATCACACGATTATAGACTTGCTGTCGCTGACCTCCCGGGATAATTCGCGTACGCCGATGCAATGGGATAACAGCACGAATGCCGGTTTCTCGACTGCAGCCCCGTGGATAAAGGTGAACCCAAATTACATCACCATCAACGTGCGGCAACAGCAAGAGCAGCCAGATTCGATCCTCAACTTTTACCGGCGGATGATTCAACTACGCAAAGACGAGAAAGTTCTGGTCTACGGAGACTATGAGTTATTGATGGCCGAGGACCCGCAGATCTACGCCTATACACGTTCTCTGGAGGGGCGGCACGCGGTGATTATCTGCAATATGAGCGCCAGCGAGGCACAATATCGACAACAGGATATTCTGCTCGAACACCACAATCTGCGGTTGAACAACTACCAGGTTCCCCCACACGAGCCAACCAACCAGCTCAGACTTAGTCCTTATGAAACAAGGGTTTACTTGGTGCACTAACTTCTACCGCACGCAACCGGGTCACGCCGAATAGCAGACCCGGCTGTCGCGGTCTCACAGGCTTTAAAGTAGTGAAAAGGCATATTCCGTCCAGCTAATAATAGCGAGTTTGTCGCAAAATCTGCTTCATGAGCGTAAACCTGTTGATCCCTGCCGGAAGCGGGCCCATAGCCGGGCAAATTTGTACGTTCTGTGACTCAATCTCCAAAAACGGTCGATTACACAGACCGATGAATGAGTGCGCACAATAGAGAGTCTAAATAGCTGCGCCTAATACCGCTACACTTTTGCCTGACCATGTTTTCCTCCG
>OKFF01000150.1_pt1 | contig 11543 bp, 8 predicted proteins | sample 1611481 | NCBI WGS metagenome assembly OKFF01 (sample SAMN04436747, study PRJEB24849) | human gut metagenome | biome: human gut; feature: NICU; material: stool | host: Homo sapiens | place: USA: Saint Louis, MO | collected 2011-01-06
GAGCAGTCGCTCTCCGGGGCGTTTATTTTTCAACCCACCTGGGGCCATAACGTGTAATAACGAGGCCGGAAAATATTATGTCTGAACAAATTGTCACGCCTGATACCGCCGCTCTGACGGTGCCGAACAAAGATGCCAAAATCAACCTGCTGGATTTAAACCGTCAGCAGATGCGCGAGTTTTTCAAAAACATGGGCGAGAAGCCTTTCCGCGCCGATCAGGTGATGAAATGGATGTATCACTACTGCTGCGACGACTTTGATGAGATGACCGACATCAACAAAGTCCTGCGCAGTAAACTGAAAGAAGTGGCGGAGATCCGCGCCCCGGAAGTGGTTGAAGAGCAACGCTCAACCGACGGGACCATTAAATGGGCGATTGCCGTTGGCGATCAGCGCGTCGAGACCGTCTATATCCCGGAAGAAGACCGCGCCACCCTGTGCGTCTCCTCCCAGGTAGGCTGCGCGCTGGAGTGCAAATTCTGCTCCACCGCCCAGCAGGGCTTTAACCGCAACCTGCGGGTATCCGAAATTATCGGCCAGGTCTGGCGCGCGGCGAAGATCGTCGGCGCGGTGAAGACCACCGGCGTGCGTCCCATTACCAACGTAGTAATGATGGGCATGGGCGAGCCGCTGCTGAACCTCAACAACGTCGTTCCGGCGATGGAAATCATGCTCGACGATTTCGGCTTTGGCCTTTCCAAGCGTCGTGTGACCTTGTCTACCTCCGGCGTGGTGCCGGCGCTGGATAAACTCGGCGATATGATCGATGTTGCGCTGGCGATCTCCTTGCACGCGCCGAACGACACCATTCGCGACGAAATCGTCCCGATCAACAAAAAGTACAACATCGAGACGTTCCTCAACTCGGTGCGCGGCTATATTTCGAAGTCCAACGCCAACCAGGGCCGGGTGACCATCGAGTACGTGATGCTGGATCACGTCAACGACGGCACCGAGCACGCCCATGAGCTGGCGGCGCTGCTGAAAGATACGCCGTGCAAGATCAACCTGATCCCATGGAACCCGTTCCCGGGCGCGCCGTATGGCCGCAGCTCCAACAGCCGCATCGACCGTTTCTCCAAAGTCCTGATGGAGTACGGCTTTACGACCATCGTGCGTAAAACGCGCGGCGACGATATCGATGCCGCCTGCGGCCAGCTGGCGGGCGACGTCATTGACCGTACCAAGCGTACGCTGCGTAAGCGGATGCAGGGCGAAGCGATTGACGTAAAAGCGGTCTGACAAATGATGACCCGTGCAGCGCAGGCGGCACGGGTCATATTTATGGCCGATAGCCAGGCGAAATACGCTGATTCGGTTAATAATTACGGTGCGTTTTTGTCGACTTTGAGGCAGTATGTAGCGGCACAACAACCGCTTAGCATTCAATTTTGATTCGTCTCTGTGATCGCGCGGCTGACAGTCCTATACTGTGAGGCTGACGTAGCACAGATGTCTCGCGGCGCCGGCTTTTTCCCGCGCTGAACTTTAAATTTCACGTACCAGTAGTTGTAGCGAATGAATACTGAAGCCACTCAAGATCATCAAGAAGCAAACACCACGGGCGCGCGTCTGCGTCACGCCCGCGAACAACTCGGACTTAGCCAGCAAGCGGTGGCCGAACGCTTATGCCTGAAGGTGTCCACGGTTCGTGATATTGAAGACGATAAGGCCCCCGCCGACCTCGCCTCCACCTTCCTGCGCGGGGACATCCGCTCCTACGCTCGCCTCGTACATATTCCAGAAGACGAGCTGCTGCCGATGATGGCCAAGCAGGCGCCCATCCGCGCGGCGAAAGTCGCGCCAATGCAGAGTTTCTCTTTAGGCAAGCGCCGCAAAAAGCGCGACGGCTGGCTGATGAGCTTCACCTGGCTGGTGCTGTTTGTGGTTATCGGGCTGAGCGGCGCCTGGTGGGGGCAAGACCATAAGGCGCAGCAGGAAGAGATTTCGACCATGGCCGATCAGTCTTCCGCTGAGCTGAACGGCGGCGACGCCAACAGCCAGAACGTGCCGCTGGATACCAGCGCCCCTGCAGCCCCGACCGCCGATAGCGCCGCGAACAGCGCGCCAACCGATACCGCCAGCGCACCGACCACCAGCGCGCCGGCCCAGACGCCAGCGGATAATAACGCTGTCGTGGCCCCTTCCCAGGCCAATGTCGATACCGCGGGGACGACGCCGGCAGCTCCGGCTACCACCCCAGCCTCGCCGTTGCCGACCGATCAGGCGAACGTCACGACTCCGGCGGCGTCGGCGCAGGATCTGGTGATGAACTTTTCCGCCGACTGCTGGCTGGAAGTGAGCGATGCCACCGGTAAAAAACTGTTCAGCGGCCTGCAGCGTAAAGGCGGTAACCTGAACCTGAGCGGTCAGGCGCCGTATAAGCTGAAAATTGGCGCCCCGGCCGCGGTACAGATCCAGTATCTGGGCAAGCCTGTCGATTTAAGTCGTTTTATCAGAACTAACCAGGTTGCGCGTCTGACCCTCAATGCCGAATCATCACCGGCGCAGTAACAGACGGGTAACGCGGGAGATTTTTCATGCATAACCAGGCTCCGATTCAACGTAGAAAATCTAAACGTATTTACGTTGGTAATGTGCCAATTGGCGATGGGGCTCCCATCGCCGTTCAGTCAATGACCAATACGCGCACCACCGATGTGGCGGCGACCGTAAATCAAATCAAAGCGTTAGAGCGCGTAGGCGCGGACATTGTCCGTGTCTCTGTTCCGACGATGGACGCTGCTGAGGCGTTCAAACTTATCAAACAGCAGGTTAACGTCCCGCTGGTCGCCGATATCCACTTTGACTACCGTATTGCGCTGAAAGTGGCGGAATATGGCGTCGACTGCCTGCGGATCAACCCGGGCAACATCGGCAACGAAGAGCGCATCCGCATGGTTGTAGATTGCGCTCGCGATAAAAACATCCCGATCCGCATCGGCGTCAACGCCGGCTCGCTGGAAAAAGATCTGCAGGAAAAATATGGCGAGCCGACGCCGCAGGCGCTGCTCGAATCCGCCATGCGTCATGTCGATCATCTCGATCGTCTGAACTTCGATCAGTTTAAAGTCAGCGTTAAAGCCTCCGATGTCTTCCTGGCGGTGGAATCCTATCGTCTGCTGGCGAAACAGATCGATCAGCCGCTGCATCTTGGGATCACCGAAGCGGGCGGCGCGCGCAGCGGCGCGGTAAAATCGGCGATCGGTCTGGGACTACTGCTGTCCGAGGGGATCGGCGATACGCTGCGCGTCTCGCTGGCGGCGGATCCGGTGGAAGAGATCAAGGTCGGCTTCGATATCCTCAAATCTCTGCGTATTCGTTCCCGCGGCATTAACTTTATCGCCTGCCCGACCTGTTCACGCCAGGAGTTTGACGTTATCGGTACGGTGAATGCTCTGGAGCAGCGTCTGGAAGATATCATCACCCCGATGGATGTTTCGATCATCGGTTGCGTGGTGAACGGCCCGGGCGAAGCGCTGGTCTCCACCCTTGGCGTCACAGGCGGCAACAAGAAAAGCGGCCTGTATGAAGACGGCGTGCGTAAAGATCGCCTGGATAACAACGACATGATCGACCAGCTGGAAGCGCGGATCCGCGCCAAAGCCTCGATGCTCGATGAAGCCCGTCGGATTGACGTTCAACAGGTTGAAGCAAAATAACGTGTTGGGAAGCGATACGCTTCCCGTGTATGATTGAACCTGCGGGCGCGAGGCGCCGGGGTTCATTTTTGTATATATAAAGAGAATAAACGTGGCAAAGAACATTCAAGCCATCCGTGGCATGAACGATTATCTGCCGGGCGAAACCGCTCTCTGGCAGCGCATTGAAGGCTCACTGAAGCAGGTGCTCGGTAGCTACGGTTACAGCGAAATCCGTTTGCCGATTGTAGAGCAGACCCCGTTATTCAAACGCGCGATCGGCGAAGTGACCGACGTGGTTGAAAAAGAGATGTATACCTTCGAAGACCGCAATGGCGACAGCCTGACGCTGCGTCCGGAAGGGACGGCGGGCTGCGTACGTGCCGGCATCGAACATGGTCTGCTGTACAATCAAGAACAGCGTCTGTGGTACGTCGGGCCAATGTTCCGTCACGAGCGCCCGCAGAAAGGTCGCTACCGTCAGTTCCATCAGATCGGCGCCGAAGTGTTTGGCCTGCAGGGCCCGGACATCGACGCGGAGTTGATTATGCTGACCGCGCGCTGGTGGCGTGAGCTGGGCATCTCCGAGCACGTCAGCCTGGAGCTGAACTCCATCGGTTCGCTGGAAGCGCGCGCCAACTACCGCGACGCGCTGGTGGCATACCTGGAGCAGTTTACCGATAAACTGGATGAAGACAGTAAACGCCGGATGTATACCAACCCGCTGCGGGTGCTGGACTCCAAAAACCCGGACGTTCAGGCGCTGCTCAACGACGCGCCGGCGCTCGGCGATTATCTTGACGAAGAGTCGAAAGCCCACTTTGCCGGCCTGTGCGCGCTGCTTGACGATGCCGGGATCCGCTACACCGTCAACCAGCGCCTGGTGCGCGGCCTTGATTACTATAACCGCACCGTGTTCGAGTGGGTGACCACCAGCCTTGGTTCCCAGGGCACCGTCTGCGCCGGCGGTCGTTACGACGGCCTGGTTGAGCAGCTGGGCGGTCGCGCTACCCCGGGCGTGGGTTTTGCCATGGGGCTGGAACGTCTTGTTTTACTGGTCCAGGCAGTGAATCCGGAATTTAAAGCAGATCCTGTTGTCGATATATACCTGGTAGCCTCCGGGACCGATACTCAGTCTGCTGCAATGCGTCTGGCTGAGCAGGTTCGCGATGCGCTGCCCGGCGTGAAGCTGATGACCAACCACGGCGGCGGCAACTTTAAGAAGCAGTTCGCCCGCGCTGACAAGTGGGGGGCGCGCGTCGCGCTGGTGGTCGGTGAATCAGAAATTGCTGACGGAAACGTGGTAGTGAAGGATTTACGCTCAGGTGAGCAAACTACCGTAACGCAGGAGAGCGTTGCCGCGCATTTGCGCACACTTCTGGGTTAATCTCCCGGGAATTATTAGTCAGGAGAAGGACTGCGTGGAAACTTTTAACAACGAGAACGATCAGGTCGATGCGCTGAAGCGCTTCTTTGCCGAAAACGGCAAAGCGCTGGCGGTCGGGGTGATTTTAGGGATTGGCGCGCTGGTTGGCTGGCGCTACTGGACCTCCCATCAGCAGGATACCGCCAGAGACGCGTCGCTGGCTTACGAGAAGGCGACTTCCGCGCTGAAATCGAATACGCCAGAAGTGCTGTCAGGGGCAGAGAAATTCGCGGCTGACAATAAAAATACCTACGGCGCCTTCGCCTCTCTCGAGCTGGCACAGCATTTTGTTGAACAGAACGATCTGCCGAACGCTGAAAAGCAGCTGCAGCAGGGGCTGGCGGCCGCATCTGATGATAATCTGAAATCGGTTATCAGTATGCGTCTGGCCCGCGTTCAGCTGCAAATGAAACAGGCTGATGCGGCGCTGAAAACCCTCGACAGCATCAAAGGTGAGGGCTGGACCGCCATTGTGGCCGATTTGCGCGGCGAAATTCTGTTGAGCAAAGGCGATAAGCAAGGGGCCCGTGCGGCGTGGGAAGCTGGCGTGAAAAGCGATGCTTCTCCTGCGCTCAGCGAAATGATGCGTATGAAAATGAATAATTTGTCCATCTGAGAGGGACTCGATGCAATTGCGTAAATTACTGTTGCCAGGGCTGCTTTCCGTTACCTTGCTGAGCGGGTGTTCGCTGTTTAATAGCGAAGAAGATGTGGTGAAAATGTCACCGCTGCCGACGGTAGAAAACCAGTTTACGCCGTCCACGTCCTGGAGCACCTCGGTTGGCGATGGTATCGGCGAATTTTACTCTAACCTTCATCCGGCCTTTGCCGACGGCGTAGTGTATGCTGCTGACCGTAAAGGCACCGTCAAAGCGCTGAACGCCGACGACGGCAAAGAGGTGTGGTCGGTGAATCTGGCGGAGAAAGATGGCTGGTTCTCGCGCACGCCAGCGCTGCTTTCCGGCGGGGTGACCGTCTCTGGCGGCCATGTTTATATCGGCAGCGAGAAAGCGCAGCTGTATGCGCTGAATACCAGCGATGGTACCGTGGCCTGGCAAACCCGTGTCGCCGGCGAGGCGCTGTCGCGTCCGGTGGTGAGCGATGGCATGGTGCTGGTGCATACCAGTAACGGCCAGCTGCAGGCGCTAAACGAGACCGATGGGGCCGTGAAGTGGACCGTTAACCTCGATATGCCGGCGCTCTCCCTGCGCGGCGAGTCTGCGCCTGCGACCGCCTACGGCGCGGCGATCGTCGGCGGCGACAACGGCCGCGTCAGTGCAGTATTGATGCAGCAGGGGCAGATGATTTGGCAGCAGCGTATTTCTACGGCCACCGGCCCGACGGAAATTGACCGCCTGAACGACGTCGACACGACGCCGATCATCGTTAACGGTGTGGTTTATGCGCTGGCTTATAACGGTAACCTGACCGCGCTGGACCTGCGTAGCGGCCAGATTATGTGGAAACGCGAGCTGGGTTCGGTGAATGATTTCATCGTCGATGGTAACCGTATCTACCTGGTTGACCAGAACGATCGCCTGCTGGCACTGACCACCGACGGCGGTGTAACCCTGTGGACGCAAAGCGATCTGCTGCACCGTTTGCTGACCGCGCCGGTGTTGTATAATGGCAATCTGGTCGTCGGCGATAGCGAAGGCTACATGCACTGGGTTAATCCGGAAGATGGCCATTTTGTGGCGCAGCAGAAAGTCGATAGTTCCGGCTTCCTGACCGACCCGGTGGTTGCCGATGGTCGACTGCTGATCCAGGCGAAAGACGGTACGCTGTACGCGATTACGCGTTAATTACCGCTGTCGTGAGTGATTAAGAAACGGCCCCTGGCAGACAGGGGCCGTTTTGACTTTTTTAAAAACGTCGTTAAGACGATGTTGCTTAGTGATTGTATGAGGCATTTAACATGATACCTGTGGTCGCGCTTGTCGGGCGCCCTAACGTTGGAAAATCCACGCTCTTTAACCGCCTGACGCGCACTCGTGATGCGCTGGTTGCGGATTTCCCGGGGCTGACTCGTGACCGTAAGTACGGTCGGGCCGAAGTCGAAGGCCGCGAATTCATCTGTATCGATACCGGTGGTATTGATGGTACGGAAGAGGGCGTGGAAACCCGGATGGCGGAGCAGTCGCTGCTGGCAATCGAAGAGGCCGATGTGGTGCTGTTTATGGTCGATGCGCGCGCGGGCCTGATGCCGGCGGACATCGCGATCGCTAAACACCTGCGCTCTCGTGAAAAGCCCACCTTCCTGGTGGCTAACAAAACCGACGGCATCGACGTCGACCAGGCAATGGCGGACTTCTGGTCGCTCGGCTTGGGCGATATCTATCCGATTGCCGCTTCGCACGGCCGCGGCGTGACCAGCCTGCTGGAGCAGGCCCTGCTGCCATGGGTCGATGAGGTTAATCCGCAGGAAGAAGTGGATGAAGACGCCGAATACTGGGCGAAATTCGAAGCCGAGCAGAATGGCGAAGCGGAAGAAGAGCCGGAAGACGACTTCAATCCGCAGGATCTGCCGATCAAGCTGGCGATTGTCGGGCGTCCTAATGTCGGTAAATCAACCCTCACCAACCGCATCCTCGGTGAAGATCGCGTGGTGGTTTACGATATGCCGGGCACCACCCGTGACAGCATTTATATCCCGATGCAGCGTGACGAGCGCGAATACGTGCTCATCGATACCGCCGGGGTGCGCAAGCGCGGGAAAATCACCGACGTAGTGGAAAAGTTCTCGGTGATAAAAACGCTGCAGGCGATTGAAGACGCCAACGTCGTGCTGCTGGTGATCGATGCTCGCGAAGGGATCTCCGACCAGGACCTCTCGCTGCTGGGCTTTATTCTTAACAGCGGCCGTTCGCTGGTGATCGTCGTTAACAAGTGGGATGGCCTGAGTCAGGAAGTGAAGGAGCAGGTGAAGGAGACCCTCGACTATCGTCTGGGCTTTATCGACTTTGCCCGGGTGCACTTCATCTCCGCCCTGCACGGCAGCGGCGTCGGCAACCTGTTTGAATCGGTACGCGAAGCCTACGACAGCGCTACGCGCCGCGTAAGCACCGCGATGCTGACCCGGATCATGAACATGGCGGCGGAAGATCATCAGCCACCGCTGGTGCGTGGCCGTCGCGTGAAGCTGAAATACGCCCACGCCGGGGGCTACAACCCGCCTATCGTGGTGATCCACGGTAACCAGGTCAAGGATCTGCCGGATTCCTACAAGCGCTATCTGATGAACTACTTCCGTAAATCCCTGGACGTGATGGGCACGCCAATCCGGATCCAGTTCAAGGAAGGGGAAAACCCGTTCGCTAACAAGCGTAACACCCTGACGCCGAACCAGATGCGTAAACGTAAGCGCTTGATCAAACACATCAAGAAAAGCAAATAATCATTAAACCCGCTTCGGCGGGTTTTTTGTGGCCGCCATGCCGGTAAATGTCAAAACCTTCCGCCATAATCCCGCGATACTTCGCCGGGAACAGAGCGGCTCAAAGGTGGACTTACTATGCAGATTGGTTTTATCGGCCTCGGCGCGGTGGTGGAAACCGCCTATTTACCGGCGCTGCGTCGCCTGGGGGACGTCATCGACCGCTGCCAGGGCTATGACCTGGACTGCAGCAGAGCGCTGCCGGGGATCCAGCGCTGTAGTTCGCTGTCGGCGCTGCTGGCCGAACCCCTGGATACGCTCTTCATTACCACCTCATCACTTCAGCATCTGCCCGTACTGGAGAGGGCGTTAGCCAGCGGCATTTCCCGCATCGTGGTGGAAAAGCCGATCGTGGCCAACCTTGAGCAGGCCGCCCGGCTGCGGGCGCTGCTGGCGCCGACTGAGCAGGCCGCGCGGGTGCTGGCTCTTGACCACTGGATGGCGCGAGGCGTTGCGCTGAACGCTCCTGGCCCGCTGTGGCGGGCGGAAGGGGAGGCCAGCGGCCTGCCTCCGCCGCACCTGTCAGCGCAGGATATCGTCTGGCTCGAAGGCTCTTTGCAGGAGCCAAGCGGCTTTAACAGCGCTGGTGAGCCGGTCGCACTCAATTTTGCCACCGGGGAGCTGGATACCCGGCAGCTGCGTCACCCTGATGGGGTGATCCTCGATATCGGCACCCATGTCCTGGCGATGCTCCGCGAAACCCTGCACGCCAGCGGAAGCGATACGGCGCTGAGCCTTTTCCTTCGGGTGGCGAAAGACCGCCTCGGCCATGACATTGCTCCAGGGGATACCAGCACTGCCGAGGGGGTGGCGCATCTGCAGGGAACCCTGGGCACTATCCCGCTCAATATCTGGCTCAACAAATACGCGGGTCCCGCGGGCGGGCAAAAGGGAATGCGAATAGGACTGCGGGACGGGCGAGTAATCACCCTCGATCGCGCCCCTGAGGGCGAAGTGGTGACGCTACAGGACGGCGAGCGGGTGCAGCGCTGGACCCGGCCCGGGGCGATCTATACGCACTGTCTTGATGAGCAGATCCTCGGCGCGGATAATCTGTTTATCCGGGCGCCGGACAGCGTGGCCGGGCTAACGCAGCGTAGGCTTGAGGAAGTGGAATGGCTGCTCAGGTTGCAGCAGCAATTACGCGGCCCGCATTAAACCCGGAACATGATAAAATAGGTGCAGATAAACGTTGAAAGGAATGGTTATGGAACTTGATTGCCCTCAGTGCCACGCGCCGTTAGATGTCAAAGGCAGTAGCGCGCATTGCGCCCAGTGCGAAAGGGTGTTTGCCCTCGAGGCCCGCTGCCCGGAATGCCACCAGCCGCTGGAGGTGCTGAAGGCGTGCGGCGCGGTGGATTACTTTTGCCAGCATGGGCATGGCCTGATCTCGAAAAAACGGGTGGAATTTATTCCGCTGGTTTAGTGGGCGAAGGCTTTCTGGCCCGCGTTTTTTTCACCGGCGCGATCTGCTTCACTTCGCTTTCGACCCAGCCGTCTTTCAGGCGGGTGGTGAGCCGATCGCCGGTTTTGACCTGTTTTGTCTGCTTCAGCACCGTACCGTCGCTCACCGAGGTGACGCTGTAGCCCCGCGCCAGGGTGGCTAAGGGGCTCACCGCCTCCAGATGGGTCACCGCGTTGCCAAACCGTTCACGCCGCTCGCTGAGGCGGCCACGCATAATTTCCGCCAGCCGGTATTCCAGCTGCTGGATCCGCGACTGCGCGCGGTGGATCCGCGGCTGCGGGTTGTAGTGATTCAGACGCTGAACGGTGCGCTTTTGCCGCTGTTCTGCGCGCTTAAGCTGTGACTCCACGGCGATACGCATCCGCTGGCGCAGGCGTTCCAGGGCGGTCTGCTGGCGGGCCAAGCGCAGCTGTGGATGCTGTTGCTGCAGGCGATGGAACAGCTGGGTAAAACGGCGCTGGCGACTGGCGAGGAAATAGTCCATCGCCATTTCCAGCCGCTGCTGTCCGGACTGCAGCTGGCGCAGCAGCTCCTGCTGGTTGCGGCTGACGATTTCCGCGGCGGCTGAGGGAGTCGGTGCCCGCAGGTCGGCAACAAAATCAGCGATCGTGACGTCGGTTTCATGGCCGACGGCGCTGACGATAGGGATCTGGCTGGCGAAAATAGCCCGCGCCACCCGCTCATCGTTAAAACTCCACAGATCCTCCAGCGAACCGCCGCCGCGTCCGACAATCAGTACGTCACACTCCTGGCGCGCGTTGGCCAGCGCGATGGCGCGCACAATCTGCCCGGGGGCGTCGTCACCCTGGACCGCGGTTGGGTAGATGATCACCGGCAGCCCGGGATCGCGGCGCCTGAGGACATGGAGAATATCGTGCAGCGCGGCACCGGTTTTCGAGGTGATGACGCCGACGCAGTGGGCGGGAGAGGGGAGTGCCTGCTTATGTTTTTGCTCGAACAGTCCTTCCGCCGTTAACTGCGCTTTCAGCTGCTCATACTTCTGCTGCAGCAACCCTTCGCCGGCGGGCTGCATGCTTTCGACGATAATCTGGTAGTCGCCGCGCGGCTCATACAGCGTGATGTTGGCGCGAACCAGCACCTGCTGCCCGTGCTGCGGGCGGAACGTGGCCCGGCGGTTGCTGTTGCGGAACATCGCGCAGCGCACCTGGGCATTATCGTCTTTTAAGGTGAAGTACCAGTGGCCGGAGGAGGGCTGGCTGAAGTTAGAGATCTCGCCGCTGATCCAAACCCGGCCCATTTCGCGCTCAAGCAGCAGACGCACCGTCTGATTGAGGCGGCTTACGGTAAAAATTGCGGGGGATTGAGAGGGTAACACGTGAGCAAGATCAAACTTTAAATCAGCAGGTTATTCAGTCGATAGTAACCTGCTGGGAGGGGATCGCAAGTATTATTTGCAAAAAAGGGTAGATGCAATCGGTTACGCTCTGTATAATGCCACGGCAATATTTATCCACCCTGGTCGAGATATTGCCCATGCTACGTATCGCTAAAGAAGCCCTGACGTTTGACGACGTCCTCCTCGTTCCCGCTCATTCTACCGTTCTGCCGAATA
>OKFF01000151.1_pt1 | contig 11492 bp, 10 predicted proteins | sample 1611481 | NCBI WGS metagenome assembly OKFF01 (sample SAMN04436747, study PRJEB24849) | human gut metagenome | biome: human gut; feature: NICU; material: stool | host: Homo sapiens | place: USA: Saint Louis, MO | collected 2011-01-06
GACAGCTATCCGATGTGGCACCGCGATAAAGACGAAACCGCGCTGGCCTGCTACACCGCGATGTATCACGACATGATGCGCAGCCTGAAGGGTGGCAAACCGTTTGTGCTGATGGAGTCCACCCCGGGCGCCACCAACTGGCAGCCGACCAGCAAACTGAAGAAGCCGGGAATGCATATTCTTTCCTCGCTACAGGCGGTGGCGCATGGCGCCGACTCGGTGCAGTATTTCCAGTGGCGGAAAAGCCGCGGTTCGGTTGAGAAATTTCACGGCGCAGTGGTCGACCACGTCGGACATATTGATACCCGCATTGGCCGCGAAGTCTGCCAGCTCGGCGAGATCCTCAGCAAGCTGCCGGAGGTGAGGGGCTGTCGCACCGAGGCGAAAGTAGCGATTATCTTCGACCAGCAGAACCGCTGGGCGCTGGATGACGCCCAGGGGCCGCGCAATCTTGGGATGGAATATGAGAAGACGGTCAACGAGCACTACCGCCCGTTCTGGGAGCAGGGCATCGCCGTCGATGTGATTGACGCCGATGTCGATTTAACGCCGTATCAGTTAGTGATTGCCCCGATGTTATATATGGTGCGCGACGGCTTTGCCGGTCGGGCGGAGGCGTTTGTCGCCAACGGCGGCCACCTGGTGACCACCTACTGGACCGGTATCGTCAATGAGTCCGATCTCTGCTATCTCGGCGGCTTCCCGGGCCCGCTGCGCAATCTGCTGGGGATCTGGGCGGAAGAGATCGACTGCCTGAATGACGGCGAGTTTAATCTGGTGCAGGGGCTTGCCGGGAATCAGTGCGGTCTGCAGGGCCCTTATCAGGTGCGCCATCTCTGTGAACTGATCCATATCGAGAGCGCCCAGGCGCTGGCCACCTACCGGGATGATTTTTATGCCGGACGGCCGGCTGTGACGGTGAACGCGTTCGGGAAAGGCAAAGCCTGGCATGTGGCCTCCCGCAACGATTTAGCCTTCCAGCGCGATTTCTTTACCGCCCTGAGCAAGGAGCTGGCCCTGCCGCGGGCGATAGCGACGGAGTTACCACCCGGCGTGGTGGCGACTGCGCGCACCGACGGTGACAACGCATTTATCTTCCTGCAGAACTACAGCGCGCAAAACCATACCCTTACCCTGCCGCAAGGGTATTGGGATTGCCTGACCGACGCGGCGGTATCGGCTCCACTGACCCTGTCGGCATGGGATTGCCGTATTCTCCGTCGTCACGCGTAATTTCTTCTTCTCCACGCCTGCTCTGACGAGCAGGCTTTTTTTTATCTTAAACCTGGAGTTTATTATGGTGAGTTTAAAATCCTTCCTGCACTATTTCTCCCCAGCGCGTCCGGCACAGCCATTAAGCGAGGCGGAAAAACAGCAAATCGAGGCGCTGATTCAGGCCTTTGGTGGCGAAGCGAATATTACGCAAGTGGACGCCTGTATTACCCGTCTGCGGGTTAGCGTTCGCCATCTTGCGGCCGTGGACTCCGAAGCATTACAGCAGCAGGGCGCGCTGGGGGTTATTATTCTTGGTCAGCAGGTGCATGCTATTTTCGGTAAACAGTCCGATGCGCTGCGTCAGCTTCTGGATGAACATTTTGCTGCCCGGAAATAAATAAAACGGGATAACCTGAAAACAGGTTATCCCGAAAGTAAGACAAAGACAGCAGTGGCAATAAAGTTTACCGGAAGATAATTAACAGTCTTACAGCAGGAGATAAAAATAACGTATGAGTCTTAGCCGTGCGCAATTACCACCAGGCCTCAACCTGCACGCCGAAATTCCAGGTATTATTCGCCGTCTGGTCTTCAAACGGTTTACCATCTTCGGAATCATTCAAATATGAAGCAAAAATGCGTAATTCCGGACGTGACATAAAGTCTGGCCCGTCCGCCAGGCCCAACGCAATGGTGTATTTCTCACCGGCCTGTTTGTAGCTGGTGCCATTGTTGTAGCTGTCTTTCTGATAGAAACCGCCGACTTCGCCAATCAGGCGCACGTAGTCGGTGAACTGGTACTGCCCGCGGGCGACCAGCGACAGCATCCGCGTTTTGTCGGTATAGTCGGTAATGTCATCCGCCGAGCCCCAGGTCAGAACGTGGTTGATAGAAAACTTCTCAGTAATCGGGATCAGGCCGGTGTTAATCACGCGATAACCGGTGGCGTCGTTCACGTAGTTCCACATATCGTACCAGCCGCCGCCCTGGGAGACCATGTTCTGCGCCAGGCCTTTGTTGGCGTACTGCAGCACGGTTTTGTTATAGCCGCCCAGCATATCCTGACTGATTTCACCGGTCAGCATGACGCCGTTGTCAGCATCGTACAGTCCGCCGTAGCTATCCTGTTTTTTGGTGGTGTTTGGCATCGCGTAGTCGATACCGAATTCGGTCCACGAGCCCGCCCATGGCTTCCAGCCCGCGTAGCGTAAATCGATATAGTTGATATTGACGTTGCTGTCGCCATCGACGCGATAGTCAACATCGTTGGCATCGCCGCGGATCCAGGCCAGCGAGACGGCGCCCGGGCCGAGGGTGTAGTTTTCCACCCCGGCTCCGGAGCCGGAAATGTTCCAGTATTTGGTATCGATGATATGCAGATCATGGCGCTGGTAGTAACGTTTACCGCCCCAGATCACCGCATTCGGATCGCCAGGGATCAGCCCCTTTATCTGCAGGTTCAACTGACGTAAGCCGAACTGTGCATCATCGTTCAGCGTGGTTTCATTATCGTTAGAGCCGTCGGAGACCATGCTGACCATACTGTCGAGATAGAAGCTGACGTCATCTTTCTTATAGACCTCAGAGCCCAGCTCCAGCTCGCCGTAGGTATCCGACTCGTTCCCCAAACGGCCCAGCTTATTTTTTTGCCATTCCGCTTCGCTACCGTCGCCGGAGACCCCAACCCCGGCGCGCATATAGCCATGGAAATCGATCGTTGGGATCGCGGCGGTGGCCGCAAACGCGGAAGGAGCGATTAGCGCAGCGGCTAACGCGACTGAAAGGGCGCGCAGTGTAGTGTTCATCTCTATCCTCTTATTGTTTTGTATTACGTTCACATAACTGGTGTCATAAAATGCCTAAATGTAACTTCAGGCAAATGAGATATGATTATTGTGTGATTAACTGCAAATAATCACGGTGGTTTTTGTTGCGATGGGTGAGATGATTCACAATTCGTTGTATTGTGAACGTAATACTTTTATCGCTATTGTTTTGCAGTGAGAGGTGGCGGTGAGCGTTTTTTCAAATGGCCCCTGTTACAATCATGGGATAACAACATAAGGAACCGGACCATGAAGTCTAAAAGCGCTACTCTGGAAGACGTCGCACGCCATGCGGGCGTCTCTTACCAGACCGTGTCCAGGGTACTCAACAAATCAGCTAATGTATCCGAAGCGACGCGTCGCAAGGTGGAGAAATCGATAGAGGCCTTACGCTATGTGCCAAACCGGCTGGCGCAGCAGCTGGTGGGGAAGGAGAGCCAGACGGTCGGGCTGGTGACTATTTCTCTGGCCTGGCATGCGCCTTCCCAGGTGGCGGCGGCGGTAAAACGCTATGCCAACCTGGAAGGTTACCAGGTTCTGATTTCGATGATCGATGAGAGCGTCAACCAAAGCATCCAGGATTCCATCAATGAGCTGAAATCTCAGCGGGTGGATAAAGTCATTATCAACGTGCCGCTGGAGACCGAACAGGCGCAGAAAATCGCTGCTGACAACGATGATATCGTCTGCCTGTTTCTCGACGTTGATCCCTACAGTTCCGTGTTTAACGTTTCGTTTAACCCGGCGGACGGCACCCGGGCCAGCGTCAAATATCTCTATGAGATGGGGCATCGGGAGATCGCCCTGCTGGCGGGGCCGGACAGCTCAGTCTCGGCCAAACTCCGGTTAAAAAGCTGGCTGGAGACCCTGGATGGTTACGGTCTGAAGCCGGTGACCGTCCTGCACGGCAACTGGGATGCGCAGAGCGGCTACGCCGGCGCGCTGCAGATGCTGCGCGAAACGCCTAATTTCAGCGCTGTGCTGGTGGGTAATGATCAGATGGCGCTGGGGGTGCTCAGCGCCTTCCATCAGCATCAGGTGGCGGTGCCGGGTGAGAAGTCGGTTATTGGCTATGACGATACCTACGAAAGCTCCTTTTTCTATCCGGCGCTGAGTACCGTGTCGCTCGACCTCGACCTGCAGGGGAAAGAGGCGGTGCGGCGGATCCTCGCCAGCACCAGCGGGGCGCCTCATACCTCATCCATTCTGCCGGCGCGCCTGGTGATACGCCATTCCAGCGGCGCCCGAATCGAGCAGGGAAAAGATCTGCAGGCCATTGCAGAACAGCTCCGCGCCATCGCCCACCGTCTGGCACCCTGACGCCAAAGACGGGGAAACTCGCCTTATCACCTTACTCTTAAATTGAGCAGGGTTGATCTTTGTCACAGCACGGCGTACCCTTAATGTTATGTTATAACGTAATGAAGAGGTCAGCATGAAAGCCCATATCCATCCTCCCTATCGTACGGTGGTGTTTCACGACACCAGCGCGAATGAGTATTTTAAAGTCGGCTCAACTATCCGCACCGATCGCGTGATTGAACTCGATGGCGAAACTTTTCCGTATGTGACGATCGACGTCTCCTCGAAATCGCATCCGTACTACACGGGCAAACAAAAAACCTTCGCCAATGAAGGCAGTGCAGCCCGATTCCGCCAGCGCTTCGGCGGCTTTATTGATGCGAAAAGGAAAGCATGATGCAGGTCGTCAACTCATTACGTAGCGCTAAACAGCGCCACCCGGATTGCCAGCTGGTTAAACGCAAAGGGCGGCTGTACGTTATCTGTAAGAGCAACCCCCGCTTCAAAGCGGTGCAGGGGCGCAAAAAACGCCGTTAACGGAAACTCTCCAGCGAGCGGCGCTGTTGGCCGTCGGCGGTAAAATTGTCGGCGGCCAGCCATTGGCGCATGGCGTTATCCAGCTCCGGCCATTCGCCGTCTATCACCGAAAACCAGTCCGTGTCCCGGTTGTGTCCTTTACTCACCAGCGCCTGGCGAAAACGTCCTTCGTACTGAAACCCCAGCCGCCTTGCCGCCCGGGCTGATGGGATATTAAGACTGTTGCATTTCCATTCATAGCGACGGTAGCCGAGCGTATCAAAGACATACTGCATCAACAGCCAGTGCGCTTCGGTGGCCATGGCCGTTCGGCTCAGTAACGGTGAAAAATGCACATGCCCCACCTCTACCACACCGTGAGCGATATCGATACGCATTAACGCCAGCGAGCCGACCGCTTTCCCTCGCTGCTGGTCAACGACGGCAAAATGAATCGGGTCTGCCAGCGTGGCGACCTGCTCCACCCAGGCACTGAATTCTGCAAGGTTGCTCTCAGGTTCACGCAGCAGCCACGTCCAGCTGCGGGCGTCTGGCGCCAGCTGGTGAGCGGCGAACAGATCGCTGGCATGAGCAAGAGTCAGCGGTTCGAGTCGACAACGGCTGCCCTGTAATACCTGTCGTGTCGGCCAGGGGCGCGGCTGCCAGTCAGGCAGCGCGACGCCGAGCGCCTGGCCAAACTGATTATATTCGCACATTGCGGTTTCCTTATTGGGGATTTACAGGCAGCGTACGCGCTCGCTGGTTCCATAAAAAGTGCCATTAGAGTATGTTTTTATGGGGCCACGAGGAGGCAATATGAATATACCGGACGAGGGGTTTTTTACGCTGTTGACGCAGGGGATGCGGAACCGCACGGTCGAAACCTTACAGCGCGCCCTTTACCACACCTTACGTGACGCTATCCTGCAGGGAACCCTGACGGCCCGCTGCCGTTTACCCGGATCGCGGGTGATGGCCGAACGGCTACACCTGTCGCGGAATACGGTCAATGCGGCACTGGAACAGCTGGCGCTGGAGGGGTACCTGACACGGAGCCGTCAGGGAACGCAGGTGGCACCACTCGCCTCCTGCCGCCAGGAGGCGGGTCAGATGCCGCCCGTCGTGCTGCCTGAGCGGCTGCAAAGGCTGCCAGCCGCGATGCGCCGCGACTCACCGACGCTGGCATTTACTCCAGGCATGCCGGCGGTAAACTATTTCCCGCTGCCGCTGTGGCGGCGACTGATGGATAACGTGCTACGCGAAGATGGTAGCGCGCTGCTGGGTTATGGCGAAGCCGCGGGCGATCCTTTGCTGCGAGAGGCTATCGCTCGTCATCTGGCGCTCTCCCGGGGCATCCGGTGCGATATCCGGCAGATCGTCATCACCGAAGGCGCGCTGGAAGGCGTCAACTTATGCGCCTCGCTACTGACCAACCCGGGCGACAGCGTGTGGCTGGAAGAACCGGGGTACCTGGGGGCGAGGAGTGGCTTTCAGCGGGCGGGACTGCGGGTCAGAGGAATGGCTGTCGACGATGAAGGGATGTGTATTGCCAACGTCGTCGCTGATCCGCCCCTGCTCATTTTCACCTCTCCATCACACCAGTATCCCTGTGGGAGCATCATGAGCGCCGGGCGCCGTCTGGCGCTCGTGGAATATGCCCGCCGGCACGGGGCGTGGATTGTGGAGGATGACTACGACAGCGAGTTTCGCCATAGCGGAGAACCGATCCCGGCGATGCTGGGAATGGTGCCTGATGCCCCGGTGGTCTATCTCGGCACCTTCAGCAAAACGCTGTTTCCGGCGTTGCGTATCGGTTTTATGGTTATGCCGCCCGCGCTGGCGGATGCTGCTCAGGACGCCATTGGCGCGCTGCTGCGCGGGGGACACCGTGCTGAACAGCGGGCGCTGGCCAGCTTTATCGAGAAGGGACACTATGCGCGCCATCTGGCAGCGATGCGCCGCCTGTACCGTAAACGTCAGCAACAGCTGCGCGAGGCGCTGGCGCAAGAGATAACCGTGCCGTGCGACGTTCTCGGCGGGGGAGGGGGGATGCACCTGACGGTGGCGATGGAGGGCGTTAATGACCGGACGCTTGCGCAGCAGGCGCGCCAGTTTCAGCTGGCGCCCGCCGCGTTAAGTCATTTCTATCTCGACCCGCAGCGAGCGCGGAGCGGACTGGTGCTTGGGTATGGCAATACCTCTGCTTCTCGCTATCTCCCGGCGCTGCGGACCCTAAATCGCCTTATTGCGCAGCACCGGCGCGCGTGAGGGTAAAGACATCGTAGAAGGAGAGCTCGCCTTTGGTGGCGACCATCTTTTTGAGCTGCGCCTTCTGCTCGCTATCGACGTCTGGCGACTGCAGGATACGGTCGATCAGCTGCCGGGGGACAAAGCGGGTGTTGTACCATTCCCCGTTGTAGCACACGCGAAAGTCGAGGACATCGATATCCTCGTAGCGATAGCGTGGATAGACGTCAAAGAAGAAAAAGGCGTTGAACAGAATGAACAGCACCACCAGCAACCAGACCGAGTCTACCAGCGTTTCAGAGCGCAGCATGACCACCAGCGTCGCCAGAAACGCGGCATACATGGCAACAAACAGTCCCGGATGGTTGCGGATAAAACTGATGCTAAAACGCGGGCGATTATCGCGTTTTTCCTGGACGTTGAGTTCGTCAATGGTGTGAATCAGCAGGCGTTGTATTTCTGTCATCTTGGTCCTCGAATTCTGCAATGAGCCCGCCGCGCCCGGCGGACCAGGCGCGGCAGGCTCAGCCTGAAGGCTATTTTATGTTGCAATATTCTGCGGAGAAAGTAACAGATCAGTTACAGAAAAGCATAACAGTTACGGATTTGTCGGCGGAAGGCGCTTAATGATCTGCGCCGGGTTACCGCCGACGACGGTACAGGCAGGTACGTCTTTGGTGACTACCGCGCCGGACGCAATGACCGCATTATCGCCAATGGTCACGCCGGGATTGATCACTGCCCGACCCCCAATCCACACATTGTGGCCAATAGTTACCGGCTTGCCGTATTCCTGGCCGCTATTACGCGCATCGGCGTCCAGCGGATGAGTGGCGGTATAAATATGGACGCCTGGCGCCAGCATACAGTTATCGCCAATATGGATAGGGCAGACGTCGAGCATCACGCAGTCAAAATTGGCGTAAAAACCGGCGCCGAGAAAAATATTATAACCATAGTCGCAGCGAAAGCTTGGCTCGATATACGCATCGCCGGCGCGAGCGAACAGCTCGGCCAGAATATGCTGACGTTGTTCCTGGTCATCCGGGGCGGAATGATTATAACGGTGCAACAACTGTCTGGCGCGCAGGCGATCGGCGCGAAGCGTTGGGTCGCCAGATAAATAGAGCTCACCGGCGATCATTTTGCGTTTTTCTTCACTCATGGGTCTTCCTTATACCTGACTGTTGATGGCCGTAGCAGTATAAAAAAGAAACCGGTTACAGGGTTGCTGTTGGCTGAATGATGTGATGTCTATCACAAAGATACCCTATGGCGGCTGACCCGTACCGTCCGGCCAGCAGACCACGTAGTACGCGTAAATTAGCGGATAAATTTCCAGACAGAGGTCGGGATTTTATCGTATAGCTTATTCATGGTCAGTTCCGCCAGACGATGGTCGGCAGCTGAGTAAAATACCGCCAGCTCATTATCAGACAGTTCATATTTATTTTTTTCAATGACGCGCTCCAGCGTGTCAATTGTCTGGCAACGACGTAAGCGCATCAAATAGTCTGTTTTAGTTAATGGCTTATCAGACATAATTCCACCTTTTGATTGTAATAATTCTAACACGATAGACTGGCCGGGTTTTCCCGGCTGGCGTTGACAAAGCAACGAAATAGTCGGTTACCGGATTTTTTCCACTTTTGCAAATCCGTAGAGTTAATGCCGTAGTTACTGAACAACGTAAAAGTGTCGTCCAGATATTCGTCAACCTGAGCGATCAGCTTATTATCCTCTGCATACTTAATTTTATAATTAAGAGCGAATGTGGCAATGTGCTCGATCAATTCATTTAACTGGAGATTGACAGCCGACGTCGGGTCGTTGACCCAGCCATGGTTGCTCTCTTCCAGGTTTGCAAGGCAGTCATGATACAGCGTTTCGCAGAGAAAGCGTAGCTGTGCAATATCATGTCTTTTTGGCGAGTATTCGTCCATAACGCATCCCCTTTTGAGTGGTTTAAACGACGACTAGCAAACACCGTTGTGGGATGAACACGACTAACTGACCTGACACTAACTGAGTAATCCTGCTGATTTAACTATAATCCACTCTCCAACAGATTTCATCGTGCTATTACGAAAAATTACAATTATCAGCGAGAAATTATCTTAAAAATAGACGAATTAATTTCGCAGGCGCTGGCCCACAGCCGGAGAAATAGAGAAATCTTATGAATCATTGGTTTAAGGCAGGCAGCTGTCGCGTTCAGAAACCGCCGACCTGTGGATAATGATAGTAAGATTATTCCTGGTAAATGAGTGTTTGCCGATCCCGAGTTGTTGAACAAGCTGCTAAAAATAGCCTGCGCCATATCAATATATATTAAATGCAGAACGAAAAATAAACAATGGCAATATGTGCCTTGCCAGCCAGTGATAAAAAAGGGCCGCGGTAGCGGCCCTTTGTTCAGGAGTGAAGATTAATGATGCTCAACCTGATGGCTGTGCTCTATATCTTCCGATTTTTTGCTAAAGCGGCGACGAACCACCACAAAGAACACCGGCACGAAGAAGATCGCCAGGATCGTCGCGGTCACCATCCCGCCCATTACGCCTGTACCGACGGCGTTCTGCGCACCGGAGCCGGCGCCGGAGCTGATAACTAGCGGCATTACCCCGAGGATGAACGCCAGAGATGTCATCAGGATTGGACGTAGACGCATACGTACTGCTTCAAGCGTCGCCTCAATCAGCCCTTTGCCCTCTTTCTCCATCAGGTCTTTGGCGAATTCAACGATCAATATTGCGTTCTTCGCCGACAGGCCGATGGTGGTCAGCAGACCCACCTGGAAGTAAACGTCGTTGGTTAGCCCGCGGAAGGTGGCGGCTAACAGCGCACCGACCACACCCAGGGGGACGACCAGCATAACCGAGAACGGAATCGACCAGCTCTCATACAGCGCCGCCAGACACAGGAAGACGACAATCAGCGAGATGGCATACAGGGCAGGGGCCTGGTTGCCGGACAGTCGCTCCTGATAAGACATCCCGGTCCAGTCGTAGCCGATACCGGAAGGCAGTTTACCCGCCAGCTCTTCCATCAGCGCCATCGCCTCACCGGTACTCTTGCCTGGCGCGGCCTGACCGAGGATTTCCAGTGACGGCAGACCGTTGTAGCGTTCCAGACGCGGCGAACCGTATTCCCAACGCGAGGTCGAGAAAGCAGAGAACGGCACCATCTGACCATCGCTGCCGCGAACATACCACTTGCCGATATCTTCCGGCAGCATACGGTATTTCGCTTCGGACATGATGTACACTTTCTTCACGCGGCCGCGGTCGATAAAGTCGTTGACATAGCTTCCGCCCCAGGCTGCGCCCAGCGTGGTGTTAATGTCGCTGATGGAGACGCCCAGCGCCTGAGCTTTCTCCTGATCGATATCGATTTTAAACTGCGGTGTATCTTCCAGACCGTTAGGGCGCACGCCGGTCAGCACGTCAGGATGCTGCGCCACCATGCCAAACAGTTGGTTACGCGCCTGGGTCAGTTTTTCGTGGCCCAGACCGCCCTGGTCAATCAGCTCGAAGTCAAAGCCGGTCGCGGTACCCAGTTCAACGATAGCCGGCAGGTTAAAGGCGAAGACCATCGCATCTTTAATCTGCGAGAAGTAGCCCATTGCTCTCGCGGTGATCGCTTCAACTTTGTTTTCCTCACCCGGACGCTGGCTCCAGTCTTTCAGCGAAACGAACGCGATACCGGTGTTCTGGCCGCGGCCGGCGAAACCGAAGCCGTTAACCGCAAACACGGATTCCACGTTGTCCTTCTCTTTGGTGAGATAGTAATTCGTCATCTCATCCAGCACTTTCTGCGTACGCTCCTGGGTGGCGCCCGCAGGCAGCTGCGCCATACTCAGGAATACCCCCTGGTCCTCGTCCGGCAGGAACGAGCTCGGCAGACGGACGAACAGCCATGCCATACCCACCACGATAATCAGATACAGCACCAGATAACGACCGGTGCTGCGCAGAATGTTGCCTACGCTGTCGGTGTAATGGTGCGTGCTCTTATCAAACATGCGGTTAAACCAGCCGAAGAAGCCGGTGGTCGCGCCATGGCTGCCTTTCTGAATGGGTTTCAGCATCGTGGCGCACAGCGCCGGCGTCAGGATTAACGCCACCAGTACCGACAGCGCCATCGCGGAAACGATAGTGATGGAGAACTGGCGATAGATGGCCCCGGTTGAGCCGCCGAAGAACGCCATCGGGATAAATACCGCCGACAGCACCATAGCGATACCTACCAGCGCGCCCTGAATCTGTCCCATCGATTTACGCGTCGCTTCTTTCGGCGGCAGACCCTCTTCCGCCATCACGCGCTCGACGTTCTCCACCACCACGATGGCGTCATCCACCAACAGGCCGATGGCGAGCAGCATCC
>OKFF01000158.1_pt1 | contig 11356 bp, 9 predicted proteins | sample 1611481 | NCBI WGS metagenome assembly OKFF01 (sample SAMN04436747, study PRJEB24849) | human gut metagenome | biome: human gut; feature: NICU; material: stool | host: Homo sapiens | place: USA: Saint Louis, MO | collected 2011-01-06
AGCCATAAAATTGCACCTTACTCAGTTGGGTGTCCAACTTTTGGGGTGCAGTCCATGCGCTTGCGCGGGCCTACAGATAGCCGCATAACGGTTTGATCTTGCACTCTTTCGTAGGCCGGGTAAGGCGAAAGCCGCCACCCGGCAGACATGCGATTACAATTTTGCGTTTACCTTACCCTCACCCCAGATACTCAATCACCGATAGCCCGCCGTTGTAATCGGTGCTGTAGATAATGCCTTGCGCATCGACAAACACGTCACAGGACTGGATCACCCGCGGGCGGCCGGGACGGGTATCCATCATTCTCTCAGGCGCAGCCGGCACCAGCGCCCCGGTCTCCAGCGGGCGATACGGGTTGGAAATGTCGTAAGCCCGCACGCCGGCATTCTGAAACGTAGCAAAAATCAGCGTTGAGCTGACAAAGCTCCCCGGCCGGTTCTCATGCAGGTTGTGCGGACCGAAATGCGCCCCTTTCGCCACGTAATCCGCTTCATCCGGCGGCGGGAAGGTGGCGATGCTCACCGGGTTGGTTGGCTCGCGGATATCAAACAGCCAGATCAGCTTCTCGCCGTCCTCCTGGTTGTCGAGCACCGCTTCATCCAGCACCACCAGCAGATCGCGATCCGGCAGCGGCAGCGCGGTATGCGTTCCGCCGCCGAACGGCGGGCTCCAGTTGCGATGACTAATCAGCCTCGGCTGGGTACGGTCTTTGACATCCAGCAGCGTCAGGCCGCCGTCGCGCCAGCTGCCGTAGGCGGTATCCCCGGCAATAATGGCGTGATGCAGCGCATAGCGTTTGCCCTGCGGCCAGTCCGGTGTTTCACCGCCCGCCTGGTGCATCCCCGGCAGCCACCAGCGCCCGGCCACTTTGGGTTTACGCGGATCGGCCAGATCGATGGTCAGGAAGATGTAGTCGGTAAAACCGTCGATCAGCGCGGACACATACGCCCAGCGCCCGCCGACGTACCAGATGCGGTGAATACCGATGCCGTTAAGCGACAGGAAACTGATTTCCCGCGGCTGCGCGGGAGTGGAAATATCAAAGATACGCAGCCCGGCGCTCCAGCCCTTGTCCTGCACATCGCTGACCGTGTCGCCCACCGAGCGGGTGTAGTACACCTTCTCATCAGCAAAACGGGCGTCGGCAAACAGATCCCGGGCGTTGATCACCAGCAGCAGATCGTCATGCGCCTGGAGGTGCACGTTCCAGGTGCCCGGCGGCGCGGCAATATAGTTGACGGTGGTGGGCCGGGTCGGATCGCGAACATCGACCACGGAAAAGCCCTGCGACACCATATGGCCGATATAGGCGAATCCGCGGTGCACCATCAGCTGCACGCCGTCCGGACGACCGCCCTGATCGCTATGGCCAATCAGCCGCATATTGCGGCTGTATTCGGGGGAAGGTAATGCTGACATAGGGGATCCCTCTCGCCCGGTGGTATGGTTTTCCCCCTCTCCCTGCGGAGAGGGCCGGGGCGAGGGCACCAGGCCGCCACCCACCGCCACCCGGCTTGATTTTATTTGTTCTTCGCTTCCAGCGTCGCGAACCACGGCGCGATAAAGTCTTCGGTCTGGCCCCAGCCAGGGATAATTTTCCCCAGCGACGCCACGTTCACCGCCCCCGGCTGGGCCGCCAGCAGCGCCTGCGGGATCGCTGCCGCCTTGAAGTCGTAGGTGGCTGGCGTCGGCTCGCCGGCGATCTTGTTGGCGATCAGCCGCACGTTGGTCGCGCCGATAAGCTTCGGATCCACCGCCACGCTCACCTTCCACGGGCTGCCGGCCTCGCGCATCAGCTGCAGATCCTGGTTGGAAATATCAATGCTGTAGAGTTTGATCTCGGTGCGACCGTTCTCTTTCAGCGCTTTATAGGCTCCCTGGCTAAAGGCATCCCAGGTGCCCCAGATCGCGTCGATTTTCCCTTTCGGATACTTGGCAAGGATCGCTCCCACTTTGTTGGCGGTGTCGCCCTGCACATCGGATGACACGGCGCCGATCGACTCCAGCTCTTTAATCCCCGGGTTTTGCTTCAGCAGCGTCTGGTAAGCCGCCTGACGGCGCTCCATCGGCGGGAAGCCCGCCACCCACAGCTTGACGATGTTGGCCTTACCGTTGAAGTCTTTCACCAGCTGGCCAAAGGAGAGCTCGGTCAGTGAGGCGTCATCCTGCTGGCTGACCGTCACCCCGGGGATCTCACCGCTTACCGCGGTATCGAACACCGCCACTTTGATCCCGGCGTCCACCGCCTTCTTCACCAGGGCGGTGGAATACGGGTCACGCCCCTGGGAGAGAATAATGCCATCGTATTTCTGGCTGATGGCCTGGTTGACGAAGTCCTGGAATTTGGCGTCATCGCCGTTGCTCAGGAAGGTGCTGATTTTGAAACCGAGCTTTTTGCCTTCCTGCAACGCCCCGGCGACAAACTGGGTGGTGTTATCGTCAGACCCGAGGTTGCGGATCACGGCAATGCGGATCGGGCCGTTGTGTTCGGCAATCGCCGCCGGCACCGGCGTCGGGGCGGTGGCCAGCGCCGCCGTCGACTGCAGCAGACCCAGCGTCATCAGAGAGAGTGCGATCTTTTTCATGCGGTTTACCCTGTAAAATGTTAAGTACGGCGCTGAAAATAGGTCAGTGCCAGCGCGCCAGCCAGCACCAACCCTTTAATAATGTCCATCGCGTAATACGGCACCGAGAGCATCACCAGCCCGTTGGAGAGCACGCCGAGGATCACCGCCCCCACCAGCGTTCCCAGGGCGTTTGGTTTGCCGGAGCCCGCCAGCGAAAAGCCGATCCAGGCCGCGGCCACCGCGTCCATCAGATAGCCGCCGCCGGCGTTGACCTGCGAAGAGCCGATGCGCGAGGCCAGCAGAATGCCGCCGAGCCCGGCCAGCAGCGAGGCAATCACGTATGCTGCGACTTTGTAACGCGTGATCCGCAGGCCGGAGAGCCGCGCCGCCTCCGGGTTGCCGCCGATGGCGTACATCCGCCGTCCGTGGGTAGTGAACGACAGCGCCAGCTGGGCGACCAGCGTCACCACCAGCATGATAATGACGATGGTCGGCACCTGCCCCAGCGCGCCAAAGGCCGCCGGGATAGTACCCTCCGCCATCTCGCCGCTCGGCAGCACCATGTTTTCGGTAATCGACCCACCATAGCTGTAGGTCATTGCCACGCCCTGAATCACAAACAGGCTGGCCAGGGTGGCGAGCATGTCAGGAATGCGCAGCACCACGATCAGAAAGGCGTTAAACAGCCCCACCAGGGTGCAGAGCGCGAGGGTTATCAGAATCGCTTCGGTGGTCCCCAGGCCATGCCAGACAAACAGGGAAATCACCAGCGCGTTAGCCAGCGATGCCGTCGATCCGACGGACAGATCGAAGCCGCCGATGGTGAGGGAAATCGACACCCCAATGGCAATCACCGTCACGATGGCAATCGAGCGCAGAATGTTGATGATGTTGAACGGGTCAAGGAAGTTGTCCGAGGCGAGGCCAAAGACCGCCACCAGCAGCACCACGGTCAGCAACATGCCCCACTTATAGAGAAAATCAAAAAATCGCTGACGGCCCGATACCGTCGCGTTTACTGCCAGGGCCTTGCTCACGCTGCCGCTCCTCCGGTTGAATAATAAAGCAGTGTCTCTTCCCGGGCTTCCGCGCCGGGGATCTCCGCTACGATCCGTCCGTCCCACAGTACGCAGATGCGGTCGCATAAACCGACCAGCTCGGCGAATTCACCCGAGGCATAAATCACCCCTTTGCCTTCCCGTGCCAGACCATCGATCAGCATGAACAGATCGGTTTTCGCTTTCACATCGACCCCTTTGGTCGGTTCGTCAAAAATCAAAACGTTGGCATCACCGCGCAGCCATTTGCCAATGGCCACCTTCTGCTGGTTGCCGCCAGAAAGACGGCGCAGCGTCTGACCGGGACCGGTAGCGCGCACGCCGAGGCGGGCAATCACCTCCTCCGCCCAGCGCCAGGCCTGCCGATGGCCAAACAGGCTCCAGCGCGAAAAGCTGTTATCGGCGCTGACCGCCAGGTTCATCGCGATCGGCTCTTCAATGAAAATGCCCTCTTTGCGTCGCTCCTCCGGGACCAGCGCCAGGCCGCGCCCCACCGAGTCGGCCGGATCGCGCGGTCGCCACGGCTGGCCGTTCAGCTCGCCCCTCTGCACCCGGCTTTTGCTGGCGCCGAACAGCGCTTTGCACAGCTCGGTTTTGCCCGCGCCGGCCAGCCCGGCGATACCCAGAATTTCCCCCTTCCGCAGGCGCAGCGAAATATCCTGCAGCAGCGCCTCATCATGCAGACCGTCAACCTGCAACAGCACCTCTTCGCCGTGCGGCGGGCGCGGCGGCGGGAAGATATCGCTCAGCTCGTGGCCCAGCATCTTTTCGACGATCTGTTCCCCGCTCAGCGGCGCCATCGGGCCACTCTCAATCAGCCGTCCGTCGCGCAGCACCGTCAGGGTGTCGCAGATCGCCTTCAGCTCATGGATACGATGCGAAATAAACACCACTCCGATCCCCTGGTGCTGCAGACGGCGTACTACCGCAAACAGACGCTCACTTTCATGCTGATCCAACGGCGCGGTGGGTTCATCGAGGATCAAAAAGCGGCAATGGTGCGACAGGGCGCGGGCCAACAGGATTTGCTGTTTTTCGGCGAGCGTGCAGCTGTCAATGGAGCGCCGGACGTCCAGCGCCACATCCAGCTGCGCCAGCGCCTCGCGCGCCAGCTGCCGAACCCGCGACCAGCGGAAGGTCATGCCCGGCTCCGCCAGCCTGTCCAGCATAATGTTTTCGGCAATGCTCAGGCCCGGCACCAGCGCTACGTCCACCTCCTGCTGCACCAGGTGGATCCCCAGCTGTTTAGCATCCCGCGGCGAACGAATGATGACCGGCTGGTTGTTGATCGTCACTTCGCCCTCATAGTGGGCGTTGGTGCCGCACAGCACGGCCATCAGCGTCGACTTACCCGCACCGTTGGCCCCGGTCAGGGCATGCACCGACCCGCCATGGAGGGTAAAGTCCACCTTGTTCAGCGCCTGAAAGCCGGAGAAGGCCAGGCTAATGTTATGCATCTCAAGGCGATTCGCGCTCATCACTGCTCCCGTGCGGCAATTAATCTTCTGATTTAACGAATTTTTCATAGCCGCCGCTGGCTGACAACTGCGTAAAAAGCATAAGATACAACGAAATAATATTAGCCATCTGGATGTCCAGACATAACATCAGGTTAGCCCAACACCCATAAGGACAGCTTCCATGAGCAACAGCGATATCCGCGTCGTGCCCGGCCCGGCCAACTATTTCTCCCATCCTGGCAGCCTTGAGCGGCTGAGCGATTTTTTTAACGCCGACCAGCTCTCGCGAGCGGTGTGGGTCTATGGCGAGCGCGCCCTGGCCGGCGCCGAACCTTTTCTGCCGGCGGCCTTCCACCTGCCGGAGGCGAAAAAGATCCGCTTTACCGGCCACTGCAGCGAACGCGACGTGGCGGGGCTGGTGCAGGCCTCCGGTGACGATCGGGCGGTAGTGATTGGCGTCGGCGGCGGCGCGCTGCTCGACAGCGCGAAAGTGCTGGCCCGCCGCCTGGGGGTACCGCTGGTGGCCATCCCGACTATCGCCGCCACCTGCGCGGCGTGGACGCCGCTGTCGGTGTGGTATAACGACGCCGGACAGGCCCTGAATTTTGAGCTCTTCGATGACGCCAACTTTCTGGTGCTGGTCGAACCGCGCATTATTCTCAACGCCCCGGCGGAGTACCTGCTGGCGGGCATTGGCGACACCTTAGCCAAATGGTATGAGGCCGTGGTGCTGGCGCCGCAGCCGGAGGCGCTGCCGCTCACCGTGCGGCTGGGGATTAACGGCGCGCAGGCGATCCGCGATGTGCTGCTGGCCAGCAGCGAAACGGCGCTGGCGGACCAGCGCCGCGGCGATCTGACCCAGGCGTTTCGCGATGTGGTGGAGGCGATTATCGCCGGCGGCGGGATGGTTGGCGGGCTGGGGGAACGTTACACCCGGGTCGCCGCCGCCCATGCGGTGCACAACGGACTGACGGTGCTGCCGCAGACGGATAAATTCCTCCACGGTACCAAAGTGGCCTACGGCATTCTGGTACAGAGCGCCCTGCTTGGTCAGGACGATGTGCTGGCGCAGTTAGTGCAGGCGTATCAGCACTTTAACCTGCCGACCACCCTGGCGGCGCTGGAAGTCGATATCAATAACCGCGCAGAGCTGGACCGGGTCATTGCCCATACCCTGCGCCCGGGCGAGTCGATTCACTATTTACCGGTGACGTTAACCTCTGAGGTTCTGCGCGCGGCGTTTGAGAAGGTGGAATACTTCAGCCGTTAATCACCCCGACCGTCTATACCTAATGATGATGCTCACCACTCTCGCAACGAGGTCATCATGCAGATCGATTTAACAGGTAAGAAGGCGCTGGTTACCGGTGCCAGCCGTGGGTTGGGTCGCGCAATCGCGCTGTCGCTGGCACGCGCCGGTGCCGATGTGGTTATTACGTATGAAAAATCGGCCGATAAAGCCCAGGCGGTCGCCGATGAAATAAAGGCGCTGGGTCGGTACGGCGAAGCGGTACAGGCCGACAGCGCCAGCGCGCAGGCGATTCAGGATGCCGTCACCCATGCGGCCCGGTCCCTCGGCGGGCTGGACATTCTGGTCAACAACGCCGGAATAGCCCGCGGCGGTCCACTGGAATCCATGACGCTGGCGGACATTGACGCGCTTATCAACGTCAATATCCGTGGGGTGGTCATCGCCACCCAGGAAGCGCTGGTGCATATGGCCGATGGCGGACGTATCATCAACCTCGGCAGCTGTCTGGCTAACCGCGTGGCCATGCCGGGCATCGCGGTTTACGCCATGACCAAGTCCGCCCTCAACGCCCTGACCCGTGGCCTGGCGCGTGATTTAGGCCCTCGCGGGATCACCGTTAACCTTGTCCATCCAGGGCCGACCAACAGCGATATGAACCCGGAGGATGGGGAACAGGCGGAAGCCCAGCGCCAGATGATTGCGGTCGGTCACTACGGCCAGCCGGAAGACATCGCCGCGGCGGTCACCTTCCTCGCCAGCCCGGCCGCCGGGCAGATCTCCGGTACGGGGCTGGACGTGGATGGCGGATTGAACGCCTGATCGCACATTTTCTGCAAGCCTCTGTCGCCCGGCAGAGGCCTTCCCGCGCCGCCTCGACGGGTTGCGTTTTGCCTCTTACCTGCGTTTTTTCTCCGCTCTACAGTACCCCATAAGAAATTCGGAATTTATCTAATAGTCTTATTATTTCCTTATATTTTGTGTGGGCGTACAGTGGAGGGACGGATGAAAATTGTCTGGTCAAAAACGGCAGATAAGCAATTTTCTAAAATCGATACTCGGTATAAGAGCCGCATTAAATCCAGGCTGGAGAAGATGGATGATAAAGCTTCACCTATCTCGGATATCAAAAAATTGTCCTCTCCCGAAAACCACTACCGGCTGCGATTAGGTGATTACAGAGTCATCTACACCTTTGGGGATCCGCCGGGCGATACCTGCTACGTCGTGGCGGTTAAACGCCGAACCACCACCTACCTTCATGAGGAACATACCGAATATGACTATTCAGTACATCAAGGATGAAGAAGGAAAAGACCAGTATGTCGTCATTCCTTACAGCGATTACTTTCGTATGCGCCTGGCTCTGCTGGAGTACGACGACGAGGATGAAAGCGAATGGGAAGATATTCCTTATGAATCAGATATCTATGATGACGTCATGCTGCCGGGCGAAGTATGCGACGTGATGCATAAAGAAAACGTCAGCCTGCAGGCCGCGTGGCGCATCCTGCGCGGGATGTCCCAGCAGGAGGTAGCCGAAAAGCTTGGCATCAGCCAGTCCGCGGTGTCACAGCTGGAAGCGCTGGACTCCCGTCCGCAAAAGCGCACCCGCGAGAAGCTGGCGGCGATTTACGGCTGTACTCAGGAGCAGATCAGCCTCTATCTGCCGAAAGAGGGTTAACAGCACTTCGCCCCGCCCTTGCCGCCGTAGCGCGCGTCCTGGCGTTCGCGAAAGAACTCTTCATAAGTCATCGGCGTCTGATCCGGGTGGGTTATTCGCATGTGCTCGACGTAGTTATCGTAATCCGGCACGCCGATCATCATCTTCGCCGCCTGGCCCAGGTACTTACCTGCTTTGGAAAGGGTGTCAAACATAAGTCATTTCTCTTTTGTATCCCTCACCCCGAGCCTCTCCCAAAGGGAGAGGGATTATCGGAAATGTAGGCCGGGTAAGGCGAAGCCGCCACCCGGCACACCGGTTAATGCGCCCCTTTCGCCTGGGTCTCAATCGCGTCCAGGTTTTCAGGCATTGGCTCATACGGCGTCTCTTTCGCCGTCGGTTTATCCTCTTTCAGCGCCGCCAGCGCGGTTTTAATCGAGAACAGCGCCAGCACCACCACCACAATCATAAAGAAGATGGTCAGCCCGGCATCGAGACGGTTGTTAAACACCAGCTGCGCCAGCTGTGATTCGGTATATTGCGGCGGAATGTTGCCGCTGTCGATCATCGCCTGGAATTTATTAGCGATCGCCAGGAAACCGACTTTGGTGTCCGGGCTAAACGACTTCTGCCAGCCGGCAGTCAACGTACAGATCAGCAGCCAGCTGGTCGGCAGCAACGCCACCCACGCGTAGCGCTGGCGTTTCATCTTGAACAGGACCACCGCGCAGAGCATCAGCGCCATCCCCGCCAGCATCTGGTTGGCAATACCGAACAGCGGCCATAGGGTGTTAATCCCGCCCAGCGGATCGACCACCCCCTGATGCAGGAAGTAGCCCCAAGCCAGCACGCACAGCGCGGTCGCCAGCAGGTTGGCCGGTAGCGAACTGGTTTTTTTCAGCCCCGGGCTAATCACGCCCAGCAGATCCTGCAGCATAAAGCGCGCCGCGCGGGTGCCGGCATCAACCGCCGTCAGGATAAACAGCGCCTCAAACAGAATGGCGAAGTGGTACCAGAAAGAGACATCCATCAGCCCGCCCAGCGAGCCGTGCAGAATGTAAGCCATCCCCACCGCCAGCGTTGGCGCGCCGCCGGCGCGGGAGATAATCGACTGTTCGCCGACCTCACTGGCGATTTGATGCAGCGTATCAGGCGTAATGCTAAAGCCCCAGCCGCTTACCACCTGCGCTGCCGAGGCGACGACATCGGTGGTACCCGCCGGCGCCAGCACCGCCATCGGGCTGTTCATCGCGAAGTAGACGCCCGGATCGATAATACAGGCCGCCACCAGCGCCATAATAGCGACGAAGGATTCCATCAACATGCCGCCGTAGCCGATAAAGCAGGCCTGGCTTTCGTTGGCCAACATTTTCGGCGTGGTGCCGGAGGAGATCAGCGCATGGAAGCCGGAGACCGCGCCGCAGGCGATGGTGATAAACAGGAACGGGAACAGGTTGCCGGTCCATACCGGGCCGGTACCATCGACGAACTTGGTCAGCGCCGGCATCGTCAGGGTCGGGCGCATAATCAGAATGCCAATCGCCAGCCCCACGATGGTGCCGATTTTCAGGAAGGTGGAGAGATAATCGCGCGGGGCCAGCAGCAGCCAGACCGGCAGTACCGCAGCCACAAATCCGTAGCCCACCAGGATCCAGGTCAGCTGTACGCCGGTGTAATCAAACCACGGCGCCCAGGTCGGGCTTTCCGCCACCCAGCCGCCGGAGATGATGGCGAACACCAGCATCACCAGGCCTATCACCGACACCTCGCCGATGCGTCCCGGACGCAGATAGCGGATGTAGATGCCCATAAAGATCGCCAGCGGAATGGTAAAGGCGACGGTGTATGTCCCCCACGGACTGTGGGTCAGCGCTTTCACCACAATCATCGCCAGGACCGCGAGGATGATCACCATGATCATAAAGCAGGCCACCAGCGCCAGGACGCCAGCGGTCGGTCCCATCTCCTCTTTAACCAGTTCGCCAAGCGAACGGCCATCGCGGCGGGTCGAAACAAACAGCACCATAAAGTCCTGTACCGCCCCAGCCAGCACCACGCCGGCGAGGATCCAGATCATCCCCGGCAGGTAGCCCATCTGCGCGGCGAGCACCGGGCCCACCAGCGGCCCCGCGCCGGCAATGGCGGCAAAATGGTGACCGAACAGCACTTTTTTGTCGGTTGGAACGTAGTCGAGGCCATCGTTATGCCGCACCGCGGGCGTCATCCGCGTCGGGTCAACGCCGAGCACGGTTTTAGCGATATACAGGCCGTAGAAACGATACGCGATCAAATAAACGCAGACCGCGGCGACGACAATCCACAGCGCGTTTATCTGCTCACCCCGGTTTAAAGCGATATAGCCGAGGGCGAAGGCTCCGATGACGGAGAGCAGCGCCCAGATAAGGTATTTCCCTGAATTATTCATTGTTGTGGTCCACCGGTAGGGTAATCAGGATGTTACAAGTTGTTTCTAGAACATAATGTGAATTTTAACAACTTTGAAACGTTGCGGATGTCGCCTGACGGCAAGGATTTATCTCACATTGCAAGCGAGATCACTTCTGGCAGGAAAATGGATGAAAACGGGGAGGGATAATCTGTCACTGCATCGCATCCTGCTTCCCCGGAGGCGGCGCTTGACGCGCCTGTCCGGGCTACTGGCCCGCAGAAGATGGTGAACCTGTAGCCCGGGTAAGCGCAGCGCGACCCGGGACTCTCAGCGCAAGCCGGGTAGGGGATCACTCCTGCAGCCACCATACCGCTTCAAACGGACGCAGGGTCATATCGGCAGGGCGGTTCGCCGCCTCCGCGTAGTTGCTCATCAGCATCCGCCAGTCGCCGCTCATCGCTTCCGGCTGCCAGCGCTGAAACTCGCGGCTCAGGTTCGCCACGACCACCAGGGTTTGCCCCTGCCACTGGCGGCGATAGCACCACAGCGACGGATGTTCCGGCAGCAGATCCTGATAGTCGCCCCAGGTCAGCACCGGCGTGCTCTTGCGCAGCGTAATCAGCTGCTGATAGGCATAAAACACCGATTCCGGGTCCGCCAGCGCCGCCTCGGCGTTAATCTCGCGATAGTTATCGCACAGCGCAATCCACGGCTCGCCTGCGCTAAAACCGCCGTTATCAGCGCTGTTCCACTGCATTGGCGTGCGGCTGTTATCGCGCGATTTACTGGCCAGAATCGCCAGAAGTTCATCCGGATCCTGACCCTGCGCCGCGCGTTCGATAAACATGTTGTGGCTCTCAACGTCGCGATAATCGGTAATGCGCGTAAAGTGTGGATTCGTCATGCCGATCTCTTAGCCCTGATAGATATAGGGCGTGCCCTGCATACCGTGAAGCACCATCGCCCGCA
>OKFF01000165.1_pt1 | contig 10801 bp, 12 predicted proteins | sample 1611481 | NCBI WGS metagenome assembly OKFF01 (sample SAMN04436747, study PRJEB24849) | human gut metagenome | biome: human gut; feature: NICU; material: stool | host: Homo sapiens | place: USA: Saint Louis, MO | collected 2011-01-06
AAAAACTCCTGCGCCAGTGACTCTACCGAGGTAAGCGTTTCGCGTCGCGGATGGCCCGCCCGGCAAACCGCCAGCGTCTGCACCGTCTGATAGGGCTGACAGATCGTGGTGCGGTTGGTAATGGGCATGCGGGTGAACACCAGGTCCGCCTGGCGATACGCCAGCAGCTCCTCAGCCGATTCGGTGGTGGTCAGGTTATGGTGCTCAATTTGCAAGTTCGCCTGATGACAGAGCTGGTTAATCATAACGTGGCTATTGACTGAACAGAACAGCGGGGGGCCATATATCACAATACGTTTACGCAGTTCTGAGCGATTATTAAGATTGATGGTTTTTTCCAGCTGCTCCAGATTTTGCTGTAGATGATAATGAAGATTGACGCAGGCGGTGGTGGGCGTCATTCCTTTGCCAACACGAACAAATAGCGGATCGTTTAACTGCTGGCGCAGACGCTGCAACGACTGACTCACCGCTGAGGGGGTGATAAATAACATCGCCGCCGCTTTGCTGATGCTCAAATGTTGATAGATACATTCGAAAATAACCAATAAATTCAAATCGAACTTTTTCAGATCGTAAAGATTTGCCATTAATGCAGTCCTGTTTATTACCGGTGCGGATTATAATATTCTTAATGATAATGTTTTGTGGCTTAATATTTGCGGTGTGAATTTAACTATTGGCAAATACAGTTAAGTTCTGCTTAATATATCTTATCGTCGACGGTGGCGCCAGCGGTCGCTTCCGCCAGGCGCCACTGCGGGATGGAATTACTCTTTTTCACCCATCATAATATGCAGTTTCTCTTTATCCGGTAGGCCGACCACCTGCTGCAGCATATTATCTTTATTCATATAATAAATCGCCGGCGTCACGTTGGCTCCCAGATCGTCCATCAGCTGCTGGTTGACGTTGAGCATTTTCATTTTCTCCGGCGGAATTGCTTTCGGGATCGTCAGAGCCATTTTCCCATTCGATTGCTCGTAATCATGCCAGGTTTTCGCCGGATCGCTGCTGGCGAGAATCGCCGCGGCGGTGGCCGGGCTCTCCGGCTTAATCACCCCCACCAGCAGAGTGCGGATCTGCACTTTACCGGCCTCTACCCAGGGGCGGGATTGCTGCCAGAACTGCTTGCAGTAGGGACAGAAGGGATCGGCAAAGACATACAGCACGATAGGGGCGTCCTTGCGACCATCCTGCAGCCAGTGGGCGCTGGCCATCTTCTTCCACATCTCTTGTCCCGCCGGGGTATAGAGTTCTTTCTGAAACAGCTGCTCGCTGAGGTTGTTGCCGTTCTCATCATACATATAGCCGGAGATCGCGTGTTTACCATCCGGCGTTAGGTAGATGGCGACCCCCATGTCCTGGTATTTGCCCAGCCAGCCTTTCATTCCCCCCGGCGCCTCAAAGGGTTTTATAATGGTAATGCCCTGTTTTTCAATCGCTTTTACCGGAGCGCGGAGTTCCTCCGCATGGCTGCATAACGGCAAAAGGCTGAGTAACAGCATACGATTTAACATAAGTATTCCTTTTAAAATCAGCAGGAAAGGGCAAAACGATTGTCGAACCTATCACAGTCATAGGCAAGATCAGCAGAATGACGGATTGCCCTTTGCTGGCGTGGGTGATGTAATCCTGGATGCTGTTACATTAAGGTAATGTAGAGCGCAACACATAGCCAGTCTGACTGGCGCTGAACCTACCCTCGGGTATTTCAGGTAACGGGGCCGCCTGAAAAGGTGGCCTTTTTACTTTTGTCGCGGCAAATGATGCGAAAAACAGCGATTAGCGCTGAACGCGTCGACAGGTTCACAGAGTTGTCTTGTTCCGGTTGTTAGATAACGCTTATTGATTCGATAATGTAAACGCATTGGTCGGGTCAGGAAAAATTCGTTAACTTAGACCTCAACGAAAACACGGAGGAAGTATAGATGTCCTTAATTAACACCAAAATCAAACCGTTCAAAAACCAGGCATTCAAAAATGGTGAATTCATCGAAGTCACCGAGAAAGACACCGAAGGCCGCTGGAGCGTCTTCTTCTTCTATCCGGCTGACTTCACCTTCGTCTGCCCGACCGAACTGGGCGACGTGGCTGACCATTACGAAGAACTGCAGAAGCTGGGCGTAGACGTTTACTCTGTGTCTACCGATACCCACTTCACCCACAAAGCGTGGCACAGCAGCTCTGAAACCATCGCCAAAATCAAATATGCGATGATCGGCGACCCGACTGGCGCCCTGACCCGTAACTTCGACAACATGCGTGAAGATGAAGGTCTGGCTGACCGCGCTACCTTCGTCGTTGACCCGCAGGGTATCATCCAGGCGATCGAAGTTACCGCTGAAGGTATCGGCCGTGATGCGTCTGACCTGCTGCGTAAAATCAAAGCGGCGCAGTACGTTGCTTCTCACCCAGGCGAAGTCTGCCCGGCGAAATGGAAAGAAGGCGAAGCGACGCTGGCTCCTTCTTTAGATCTGGTTGGTAAGATCTAAGTCTGTTTGTGCCCGGCGGCGCTACGCTTGCACGGGCCTACAACATCGTAGGCCGGGTAAACGGCGGGCCACCCGGCAATCAATGGGCGCTTTCGCGCCCATTTTATTCCAACACCATGATGCAAGCGCATTCAGGCAGCCTGACGAGGCCGCTTGCATGATGATGTTTTAAGCCCAGGAGATAACAATGCTCGACACCAACATGAAAACCCAGCTCAAGGCCTACCTTGAGAAGCTGACCAAGCCTGTTGAGCTGATTGCCACGCTGGATGACAGCGCTAAATCGGCAGAAATCAAGGAACTGTTGGCTGAAATCGCTGAACTGTCAGACAAAGTCACCTTTAAAGAAGACAACACGCTCGCGGTACGTAAGCCCTCGTTCCTGATTACTAACCCAGGTTCCGACCAGGGGCCGCGTTTTGCAGGCTCGCCGCTGGGCCACGAGTTTACCTCGCTGGTGCTGGCGCTGCTGTGGACCGGCGGTCATCCGTCGAAAGAGGCCCAGTCGCTGCTGGAGCAGATCCGCGATATTGATGGCGATTTCGAATTCGAAACCTACTATTCGCTCTCCTGTCATAACTGCCCGGACGTGGTCCAGGCCCTGAACCTGATGGCGGTGCTCAACCCGCGCATCAAACACACGGCGATTGACGGCGGGACCTTCCAGAATGAGATCACCGAGCGTAACGTCATGGGCGTGCCAGCGGTGTTCATGAACGGTCAGGAGTTTGGTCAGGGACGGATGACGCTGACTGAAATCGTCGCCAAAGTGGATACTGGTGCGGAAAAACGCGCAGCGGAAGAGCTGAATCAGCGTGACGCTTACGATGTACTGATCGTTGGCTCCGGCCCGTCCGGCGCGGCGGCGGCGGTCTACTCTGCACGTAAAGGGATTCGTACCGGCCTGATGGGCGAACGCTTCGGCGGCCAGGTGCTGGATACCGTGGATATCGAAAACTATATTTCGGTGCCGAAAACCGAAGGCCAGAAGCTGGCAGGCGCGCTGAAAGCGCACGTCAATGACTATAACGTCGACGTGATCGACTCCCAGAGCGCGACCAAACTGACGCCGGCGGCGACAGAGGGCGGCCTGCATCAGATCGAAACCGCCTCCGGCGCGGTGCTCAAGGCGCGTAGCGTCATCATCGCCACCGGGGCGAAATGGCGCAATATGAACGTGCCGGGCGAAGATCAGTATCGCACCAAGGGCGTGACCTACTGCCCTCACTGCGATGGTCCGCTGTTTAAGGGCAAACGCGTAGCGGTAATCGGCGGCGGGAACTCCGGCGTGGAAGCCGCCATTGACCTGGCGGGCGTCGTAGAGCATGTGACCCTGCTGGAGTTTGCCCCAGAGATGAAAGCCGACCAGGTGTTGCAGGATAAAGTCCGCAGCCTGAAGAATGTCGACATCATTCTTAATGCGCAGACCACGGAAGTGAAAGGCGATGGCAGCAAAGTCACCGGCCTGCAGTATCGTGACCGGGTGAGCGGCGATGAGCATCATGTCGCGCTGGCGGGGATCTTCGTCCAGATTGGCCTGCTGCCTAACACCACCTGGCTGGAAGGCGCCGTTGAGCGCAACCGCATGGGTGAGATCATCATCGATGCGAAGTGCGAAACCAACGTCAAAGGCGTGTTCGCCGCGGGCGATTGCACCACCGTACCGTACAAACAGATTATTATCGCGGCAGGGGAAGGGGCAAAAGCGTCGCTGAGCGCTTTCGACTACCTGATCCGCACGAAAACCGCATAACAAGTCAGACAATAGACCTGCATAACAAAGAGGCTACCCAGGGGTAGCCTCTTTTTTTATACTCTTTTCGTCATTCTTACCTGACGACCATTACCGGGATATGGGCATGGCGGATCACGCTTGAGGCATTGGAGCCGAGCAGGTGGGTACTGATGGAGGGATTGCGTGAGCCAATAACTACCACGTCGGCGTTAATTTCGCTGGCCAGCTCGTTGACCATATCGCGCACGCTGCCAAAACGGACATGTAGCTTGATACGAGACGGGTCAATGCTGAAGTGGCTGACCATCGTCTGCAGGCGAGTCTCCGCCTCATGCTGCAGATGTTCCTCAAACCGCCGCAGGTCGGCGGTAAAACGGCTCATGGTAAAGCTCGCGGAACCCGGTAAGACGTGGAGCAGATGGATCACCCCGTCCTGCTGGGCCAGAAACTCCGCGTGCCGGACGGCTTTATCGCTCAGCGCCATCTCAAAGACATCAACCGGCATAATGATAGTCTTATACATATGCAATCCTCCTTGTTCGTTTGCGTCTATATCAACATATTATATGCGGATATTGTGTCATTCAGGTCGCAAAACTGTCAGCCAGGCAGGCGCAAAGCGTAAAAAAGGGTAAGCGGCGGGAAAACAGCAGAAAGAGGATGTGCGGACATCCTCTGAATAAAGCGCGAAACGCCTCAGGCAGCGGGATTAGCGGTGGAATTCGCCAGCGGCTTCCGGCTGGTACAATAGCTCCAGCACTTCCAGGTGCGTCGATGCGCCGCCCGGCAGCTCCCAGTGAATGGTGCTGCCGACTTTCAGGCCCAGCAGCGCGGCGCCCACCGGCGCGAGGACGGAGAGCTGGCTGGCGCTGTCGGTCACCTGTGACGGAAACACCAGCGTCCGCACGCGCTCTTCGCCGCTGGTTAAATCGCGGAATTTTACCCTGCTATTCATGGTGACGACATCATGCGGCATCGCTTCCGGGGCCAGCATTTACGCGCGGTCGAGTTCCTCATTCAGGGCATCGGCAACCGGTGAGTTGGCGAAAGCCGGCTGCTCCAGCAGCCTGTCGATACGTTCGGCATCCAGTTCATTAATGATGATTGCGGGTCTGGTCATTGCATACTCCATGTTATCCAGGAACCTGTCCGTAAAAGAAAACCCTCGCCGAAAGGGGCAAGGGTTAAGGTCCTACCATCATACTGAGAGTTGCCGGCAGTTTGAAGTGATGAAACGCACATTCAGCGTGCAACACCATCCGGCAGACGGTGTTTTCCAATCAGCATCCCGCTTTGCGCTAGTGGCCAACCTTATCGAGGATAAACTGTGCGCCGCAGTTACCCGGGTGAGGCTGGGGCAGAAAAGCGGAAGTGGCCAGCGGGGCGTTGATGGTCGCGGCGTTGAGCGAGATTTGCATCTCCGTCAGATAGGCCGGATTACCGTTGCAGGTTAGCTTAAACGCCTTCACGCTCTGCGGACCCCAGGCGCGGGCCACGGCGGCGTCGAAGTCGGCGCGGCTGACCGTTTGGCCATAGTGCTTCGCGAGAAAATCCCCCACCGGGCTGCGCTTAATTTCACCGTTTAGTCGCACCATGGCGCCAAAGTAGCTGTCGGGATCGAAGCCGAAGCAGACGCCATGTTTGGCATATTCGTAGCGTTCCAGACAGGAGGTGCCGCCCGATCCCGGCATCACATTATTAAGTTTATTGGCCATCTCCAGCGACAGTCCGGTCTCCGCCGCCTGGCATTTGCGGTTCGCTTTTACCTCCGGCATGTTGGGCACCGGACGCGTGGCGCAGCCGTAGCGCATCCAGCGACGTTCATCCACTCCGCGCGCGGCAATGGACTTTGGCAGCCCGGGCCACAGGCCATGCACGGTCAGAAAGTCGGCTTTATTCGCGGTGTCCTGCTGCAGGCGACACTCTTCCGGTTCGTTGCGATTGCGGTCATACATGCTCTGACAGAATCCGGTTTGCCAGGAGAGGGCAAGGACGTAGCGGTCAAAATCAGCGTATCGCGTCGCGGTGAGCGGTTCAGCACCGGCCTGAGTGGCGGTAAGCACAAGGGCAATCGCGGCGAAATCCTTCCTGAACATTTTTATTCCTGATTATGGATGGCAAAAGATAACGGGGAGTTATTAAAGCATAAAAAAGGCGCCCGCTGGCGCCTTTTCGCGTGGTTAGACCATTAGTGGAGCGCGCTGCCGGGCACCAGGATTTCAGTAGCAACGATCACCACCAGCAGGCCAACGAGCACCGGCACTGAGGTGCGCTTGACCACTTCGAATGGGGAAATCTTCGCCATCCCGGCAACGGCGACCACCACCCCGGAGACGGGCGATATCGTGCGGCCGAGGTTAGAAGCCTGCAGCATCGGAATCGACAGGTAGGCCGGATTGATGCCGGAGGAGTGCGCCAGCTTGGGGATCATCTCAACGAAGGCGTAGAACGGGGCATTACCGGAACCGGTGGTCATCGCCGCCAGCATGGTCAGGATCACCAGCACCAGCATCAGAATAATGCTGGCCGAGCCGAAGGAGGTAGCGATTGAGATCAGACCGTTGATAAAGCCGATAGTGCTTAACCCCTGGGCAAAGACGCCGGCGGCAACCAACAGCATCACTACGCCGGCGAAGGCGTCGGCCATTCCACGGTAGGCGACTTCCAGCCCGCTAAAGACGTTTTTGGTGTTGAAACCGCGCAGGAACTCGAGGATCGCCGCCAGCAGCATGCATCCAACGAGGATGGTGATAATGTGCAGCTCCGGCCCCCATTTACCGTCAAAGATCAGCACGCCGATGATCGGGGTAAACGGCAGAATGGCATACAGCGCCGGGGCGGTGGTGGTGATGTCGTTGACGTCGAGCATCTCGTGAGAAATGTGCTCTTTTTTATCCAGATAGCGCTGCCAGAAAAAGTGGGCGATCGCCATGCAGATAATGGCCGCGATGGAGATCGGCAGCGTGGTTTTAAAAGCAAAGTCGATCAGCGGCATTTCAGCGGCTTTGGCCGCCAGGACGACGTCACCCGAGGTTGGCGAGAGGATAATCGCCGCCGGTGAGGCGCAGATGGCGGCGGCGGCCCCGCGGCTGATACCGACATTCACCATTACCGGGAACAGCGTCGCCATCAGCAGTACGCCAAGGCCGGTCGCGGAGGAGACGGCCAGCGACATCAGGCAGGCGACAAAATAGGCGGCAATCATCAGCAGATAGGGCGAATTAATATAGCGCAACGGCTTCGACGCTAATTTGACCACCATATCATTGGCGCCAATATGGGTCATATAGGTGGCGAAGCCGCACAGCATCATGATCATCATGCCCAGATCGCCGCCGCGGCTCATGAGTAGAATCTTAATGTATTCAATAATATCGGTAGCGGAATAGCCGGTGCTCGCGGTATTACCCGGTAACACTTTATGTCCCAGCAGGGCGCTGACGATCAGTAAGATTAAGCCTCCGACGAACAGCACCCCGGTGGCCGAGTAGCCTTTAATGATATAGCGGGCTACGCCCACAATGACCACAATCCCTATCAGGATCTCAATAAACGTCAGCATTTATTACCCCTAAACCCAAAGAATATGTAGATAAAAAGCACCACACCAAATTTTAATGTGCGAATGTGCCGAAAAAACGGACAAAACTCGCTGATGCAAATCAATAAAGCGATAAGAACTACACGTCCCCCAGCACGCCTGGATATAATCACCAGATGGATAGTTAAGCCGTTCTGATGGACAGCGGGCGAAAATCAGGAGTTTGCCTTATTTCGTTCAACCTGCATTGAGATTATCTTTGCTATTTTAGGTGGCTTTTAAATCAAAGTGGTAATAGAAAAGTGTTGATGTTACGTCGTTTTTCATTGTTTTCTCTTGGTTTTTTAGGATGGTTATTGGTGTCCGGAAACGCCAGCGCGTCGTTTTCATCGACCCTTAGCGAAGGTTACCATACCTTAAGTAATAACGTAGCGCAGACCTGGAATGAGCCGGAGCACTATGATTTGTACGTTCCAGCCATCACCTGGCATGCGCGCTTTGCCTATGACAAGGAAAAAACCGATAAGTATAACGAACGTCCGTGGGGGGCAGGTTTCGGCGTCTCGCGCTGGGATGAGAAAGGGAACTGGCATGGCCTGTACCTGATGGCGTTTAAAGACTCTTTTAATAAGTGGGAGCCCATTGGCGGCTACGGGTGGGAGAAAACCTGGCGCCCGCTGACGGACCAGAATTTCCACCTCGGCCTTGGCTATACCCTCGGCGTCACGGCGCGCGATAACTGGAACTACATCCCGATCCCGGTGATCTTGCCATTGGCGTCAATAGGTTACGGTCCGGCAACTTTCCAGATGACCTATATTCCCGGCACCTACAATAACGGTAACGTTTACTTCGCCTGGGCGCGCATCCAGTTTTAATTCGCTAAGTCTTAGCAATAAATGAGATAAGCGGAAGGTCTTGTGCAAAAACAAGGACTAAAGCGTTACCCACTAAAAAAGATAGCGACTTTTATCACTTTTTAGCAAAGTTGCACTGGACAAAAGGTACCACAATTGGTGTACTGATACCCGACACAGCATTAGTGTCGATTTTTCATATAAAGGTAATTTTGATGTCTAAGATTAAAGGTAACGTTAAGTGGTTTAATGAGTCCAAAGGATTCGGTTTCATTACTCCGGAAGATGGCAGCAAAGATGTATTCGTACACTTCTCTGCAATCCAGTCCAACGGTTTCAAAACTCTGGCTGAAGGTCAGCGCGTAGAGTTCGAAATCACTAACGGTGCCAAAGGCCCTTCTGCTGCAAACGTCATCGCTCTGTAAGCAACGCGTCAGTAGAATATAAAAACCCGCTAATAAGCGGGTTTTTTTTTGCCTGTCTCCTTCGCTTTTAGCGGCTGGCCGCCTGCGAGAAAAGCCAGAAGGCGAGCGCCGTCATCGCAAACGAACCCAGCAAATTTACCGCGACGTTGAGCAGCGCCCAGCTTACCCGGCCCTGCTGCAGGAGAAACACCACTTCCGCAGAAAAGGTGGAGAACGTGGTCAGGCCGCCGCAGAAACCGGTGGTAATCAGCAGTTTCCACATCGGGTCAATACCGGTCAGACGATTAAACCACGCCAGCCCGGCGCCAATCACAAAGGCGCCTAACAGGTTGGCCGTTAGAGTCCCAATCGGGATAGCATGGTGCACAGGATTGAGCTTCATGCCGAGCCACCAGCGCAATACGCTGCCGGTGCCGCCGCCAATAAAAACGGCGCAAAGAAGTTGAAACACGGTCGTTTCCTGCTATTTGATGTAAGAGAGTGTCAAGTGTAGCGCGCATCGGGCGCGATTGGCTATCCATAACCTGACGGGAGAAGAACATGCGGGTAGCGGCAGGACAATTTGCCGTCACGCCAGTATGGCGGACGAATGCGCAAACCTGTGTGGCGATGATGCAGCAGGCGGAGCGAGAAGGGGCGGCGCTGCTGGTACTGCCGGAGGCGTTGCTGGCGCGGGATGACAACGACCCGGATCTGTCAGTTAAATCGGCCCAGCCGCTGGATGGCGCATTTTTGCAGCCGCTGTTGGCCGAGAGCAGGCGTAACAGCCTGACCACGGTCCTGACGCTCCATGTGCCGTCAGGGGAGGGGAGAGCGACCAACACGTTGGTGGTATTGCGGGAAGGCGCAGTGATTGCCCATTATCACAAACTTCATCTATATGACGCCTTCGCGATGCAGGAGTCCCGGCGGGTGGATCCCGGTCAGCAGATCCCGCCGGTGATTGAGGTGGCGGGATTACGCGTTGGCCTGATGACCTGCTACGATCTTCGCTTTCCGGAACTGGCGCTTTCGTTGGCCCTGAATGGGGCACAGCTGCTGGTGCTGCCCGCTGCATGGGTGAAAGGGCCGCAGAAAGAGCATCACTGGGCGACGCTGCTGGCGGCACGCGCTCTCGATACTACCTGCTATATCGTGGCGGCAGGCGAATGCGGAACGCGCAATATCGGGCTGAGCCGCATCGTCGATCCGCTGGGGACCACTCTGGCGGGGGCCGGGAGCGAGCCGCAGCTGATCTTTGCCGATCTCTCAGCGGATGACCTTGCGCGCGTTCGCGAGCGTTTGCCAGTGCTGCGGAACCGACGATTTGCGCCACCGCAATTATTATGACGTTTTTTTAAACAAGGCTTGATTCACCTTGTTACAGATTGCTATTGTGTCCGCGCGTCAAATACCCGTATTGTTTATCCCAATAATTCGCTGTGCACGTCAGGATGGACATCTCAGCGCTCACTCCCGGAGGGGAGGCTATGGGCCGAAACACGCAGCCCACGCACAGGTGGATTACAATAGGACGGATAAATGCGTGTATGATGGCGTATTCGCAGCTTGTATAGAGAAGAAGGTTAGCTATGGGTGAGATTAGTATTACCAAACTGCTGGTAGTCGCAGCGCTGATTATCCTGGTGTTTGGTACCAAAAAGTTACGCACGCTGGTTGGAGACCTGGGCTCGGCTATCAAAGGCTTTAAAAAAGACATTAACGATGACGATGACAGTGCGAAAAAGACCTGTACTGAAGAAGCGCCG
>OKFF01000175.1_pt1 | contig 10393 bp, 8 predicted proteins | sample 1611481 | NCBI WGS metagenome assembly OKFF01 (sample SAMN04436747, study PRJEB24849) | human gut metagenome | biome: human gut; feature: NICU; material: stool | host: Homo sapiens | place: USA: Saint Louis, MO | collected 2011-01-06
AAGGCGGTATCTCTTGTTATCAGCTGGCGCGGGCCGACGTCCGTCGGCGGAAGCATAAGCGTAACATTACTGAGATATTCAGTTTACGGCAAGGCGACGAGAATGGGCAGACGGCGGGAGAATTATCGGAATAGCGCCGCCGCTGGCGATCGGCGGCGGCGGGGTCAGGCTCAGCGGCGGTTGCGCACCAGCTGGTAACGGCGGGTCAGATACTCTACCGGCGCACTCCAGATATGCACCAGGCGGCAGAACGGGAACAGCACGAACAGCGTCATGCCCAGCACCATGTGCAGCTTGAAGATAAGCGCCACCCCTTCCAGGTGCGCAGAGGCGCCGGCGTGGAAGGTCACGACCGCCTGCGCCCAGGCCACCAGCTTCATCATTTCGCTGCCGTCCATATGCTGGGCGGAGAACGGAATGGTCAGCAGGCCGAGGCACACCTGCACCACCAGCAACGTCAGGATCATGATGTCGGCGACGCTGCATGGCGGTCATCATCCTGCTGAACCGCCAGCGCAACCCTTACCTGCGCGTCGCTTCGCTGGTGATCGCCATGGCGGTCGGCTATCTGTTGGCCTGGGCGATGGACATGCTGCCCGCCGGCGCATCGGCAGCCCCAACGGCGGCGATCACCATTCCCAGGCCGCTCTATTACGGCCTGGGCTTCGACTGGAACCTGCTGCTGCCGCTGATGCTGATCTTTATGGTCACTTCGCTGGAAACCATCGGCGACATCACCGCCACTTCCGACGTCTCCGAACAGCCGGTCAGCGGGCCGCTGTACATGAAGCGCCTGAAGGGCGGCGTACTGGCCAACGGCCTGAACTCGATGCTGTCGGCGGTGTTCAACACCTTCCCCAACTCCTGCTTCGGCCAGAACAACGGCGTGATCCAGCTGACCGGCGTCGCCAGCCGTTACGTCCGCTTCGTGGTGGCGCTGAAGATGATCGCGCTGGGGCTGTTCCCGGCGGTGGCCGGCTTCGTGCAGCACATTCCCGAGCCGGTACTGGGCGGCGCGACCATCGTGATGTTCGGCACCATCGCCGCCTCCGGCGTGCGCATCGTGTCGCGCGAGCGCCTGAACCGGCGCGCCATCATGATCATGGCGCTGTCGCTGGCCGTCGGCATGGGCGTCTCTCAGCAGCCGCTGATCCTGCAGTTCGCCCCGGACTGGCTGAAAAACCTGCTTTCCTCCGGGATTGCCGCCGGCGGTATCACGGCGATTGTTCTGAATTTAATTTTCCCGCCAGAAAAGGCGTGATCTCATGCGTTCCCGGTCACGCAACGGCCGGGACGTCCTCCAACCACCAGCCCCATCACGGAAATAAACCACGCCTGCCTTGAGAAGTGCGCCTAAATCGGGCATAACACGGTGATGTGCATCTCACAGAATGGAAGACCATGAAATTTCTTGGAAAGCTGATTCTCTGGCTGCTAGTCGCTCTGCTGCTCGTCATTATTGGCGCGTGGTTCCTGCTGCAAACCCACTGGGGCGCCCGCCAGGCCAGCGCCTGGCTCAGCAATGGCACCGGCTGGCAGGTCTCCTTCGATGAGATGGAGCACGATTTCTCCTCCCCCCTTCATGTGCAGTTGCGAAACGTCACCTTTGGTCGGGAAGGCAAGCCTGCCACTTTGGTGGCAAAAACGGTCGACATTGGCTTCAGCACCCGCCAGTTTAGCGATCCGCTGCATGCGGATGAGATAGTCCTTAACGACGGCACTCTGAATCTGTCACCCCACTCTGCAGACCTACCGTTCGCTGCCGACCGGCTGATGTTGCGCAATATGGCTTTCAACAGCCCGGAAACCGGCTGGGCGCTCAGCGCGCAGCGCGTCACCGGCGGCGTCAGCCCATGGACGCCGGAGGCGGGCAATGTGCTGGGGAAAACGGCGCAGATCCAGATGAGCGCGGGCTCGATGACGCTCAATGGCGTCGAAGCCAGCAACGTTCTGATTCAGGGTAAGATTGATCAGGGCGAGGTCACCCTCTCCACCCTCGGCGCCGATGTCGCCCGCGGCACCTTAACCGGCAATGCCAAACGCAGCGCCGATGGCAGCTGGCGGGTGGATAACCTCCAGCTCAACGAGATTCGACTGCAGAGCCCCGCCTCGCTGGCCGAGTTTTTCGCGCCGTTAACCACGGTCCCCTCTCTGCAGATTGGCCGCCTGGACATCACCGACGCCCGCCTGCAGGGACCGGACTGGGCGGTAACCGACCTCGACCTGAGCCTGCGCAACCTGACCCTTAGCCACGGCGGCTGGCAGAGCGAGGACGGCACGCTGTCGATGAACGCCAGCGAATTTATCTACGGTTCGCTGCACTTCTTCGACCCGATCCTCAATGCTGAATTCTCTCCCCAGGGCATTGCGCTGCGCCAGTTCACTTCGCGCTGGGAGGGCGGCATGGTGCGCACCTCCGGCAACTGGCTGCGCGCCGGGAACGCCCTGGTGCTCGACGACACCGCCTTCGCCGGACTGGAGTACACGCTGCCGGCGAACTGGAAACAGCTGTGGATGACGCCGCTGCCAGCCTGGCTGCAAAGCCTGACGCTGAAAAAATTCAGCGCCAGCCGCAATCTGATCATCGATGTGGACCCTGCTTTCCCGTGGCAAATTACCGCCCTCGATGGCTATGGCGGCGAGTTACAGCTGGTGAAAAACGGCAGCTGGGGAGTATGGAACGGCAGCGCGACGCTGAACGCCGCGGCGGCGACTTTCAACCGGATCGACGTGCGCCGCCCATCACTCAAACTGAACGCCACAGCCTCGACGGTCAATATCACTGAGCTTAGCGCCTTCACCGAGCGCGGCATTTTGCAGGCCACCGCCGCGGTATCCCAGCTGCCGCAGCGCCAGGTCAATCTGAGCTTCAGCGGCCGCGGCGTGCCGCTGAATATTCTGCAGGCCTGGGGCTGGCCGTCGCTACCTATAAGCGGGGATGGCAATCTCCAGCTGACCGCCAGCGGCAGCGTGCAGGCCGATGCCCCGCTCAAACCGACGATCAACGGGCAGCTCAGCGCCGTAAATATGGAGAAACAGCAGGTGGCGCAAATCATGCGCAACGGCGAGGTCAGCCCCGCCCCCGCCGCGCCAGCGCCCGCTCCCGTCACCCCATAGCGATGCCCATTCCCTCTCCTCTATGGGGAGAGGGATTGCGTCCCGGCAAAACACCACTCTGACTACTCTCTCCCTTTCAGGGAGAGAGTTGGGGTGCGAGTCCTGAAACCTGTGCGCAATACGCGGCTATCTGTACCTATTTAGCGCAACAGGTTCCTTTCAAATATCAGAGTTGCTATAACCAAATCACTGGAAGTCGATAAAAAACCGCTCCCTGTACCTACAAAAATATAAAAGGATCAATCATGCCTGAAATACGTCAGCGTATTCTGGAGAATATGCAAAAATTCTCCCGGGCCATGATCGGCGCCGTATTGTTCTTGCCGGTCATTGGCTTAATTCTGGCCCTCAGTTCAGTATTAACTAATCCGACATTAATTGCTGAAACCAGTTTCTTACATCAGCTCGGGCAAATGCTCGGCGACACCTTTTGGCCTTTATTTGGCAACCTCGGCTTATTATTTTGCGTCGGCATCAGCTATGGCCTGGCAAAAGATAAAAAAACCGAAGTCGCACTGGTTTCAGTGATGTGCTTTATTATGTTTCTTGGCGCCAACCACTCCTGGCTGGAACACACCCATGGACTCGCCGAAAAAATTAACGGTGAATATTATGGCACCGGGCAAACCCAGCTGCTGGGCTTTGTGGTGGTGGATATGGGCGTTTTCCTGGGCATTATTCTCGGCTGCACGATTGCGTGGGTGCACAATAAAGTCTCTGCCATTGAGCTGCCTGGCGCGCTGTCGATGTACGGCGGCGCCAAGCTGACGCTGGTGGCGATGACGCCGGTGGTTATCTTCTACGCCATCGCCTTTACCTGGATTTGGCCCTTTATGACCCACGGCATCTCCGCCCTCACCGGTTTTATGAAAAATGCCGGGGTCGCCGGGGTCTTCGTCTATGGTTTCTTTGAAAAATTCCTTATCCCCACCGGCCTGCACCATTTCGTCTGGTCCCCCTTCCAGCTCACCCAGATTGGCGGCACGCTGAACGTGGATGGTCAGGTGGTCTCCGGCACCCAGGCCATATTCCTCGCCTATATGCGCCATCCCGACCTGACGCCGGTCATGAACGACGCATTACGTTTTTCGCAGCAAGGGATGACCACAATCTTTGGCCTGGCGGGCGCCTCGCTGGCGTTCTACCACACCGCGAAACCGGAGAAGAAAGCGATGGCGAAGGCGATTCTGCTGCCGGCGATTATCACCTCAATGCTGACCGGCATCACCGAGCCGATTGAGTTCACCTTCTTATTTGTCTCACCGCTGCTGTGGGTGATCCACGCGACGTTAACCGCCGCCTCGCAGGCCATTTGCGACATCTTCACCGTACGTCCCTGGGGAGCATCGGGCCTGATCGAGTTTCTGATCTATAACCTGCCGCTGCCGGTCTCCTTAACGCGCTGGCCGGGCTATGTCCTTATCGGTATCGGCCAGTTCGCCGTCTACTACGTGATTTTCCGCACCCTGGTGGTGAAGCTGAACCTGAAAACGCCGGGCCGGGAAGATGACGAGAACGTGAAGCTCTACAGCAAAGCAGAGTACCGCCAGAAAGTCGCGCAACCGCAGTCGGTCACCGATGACATTATCCGCGGCCTCGGGGGCAAGGAGAATATTCTCTCCGTCGATAATTGTTTTACTCGCCTGCGCGTGGCCGTGCGCGATATGGCGCGGGTTGATGACACGCAATTAAAAAATACCGGCGCCAACGGCGTCGTACGCAATCGAAATGAAGTTCAGGTTATTTATGGCGTCAAAGTGGGACAGGTACGTTCCCGGGTTGATAACTGGTTAGCAGAAAATTAATGAGGAGTATTTATGAAATTAACCGTATTAGGCGGGGGCGGCGTTCGCTCTGCATTTTTAGCGAAATCTCTGGCCTATAACGCTCACCGCATTGGTTTAACAGAAGTCGTTTTTCTCGATAACTCTGCTGATAATCTGGCGATATTTGGCGAAATTGCCCGCTATGTATTTAATACCATTCGCCCGGATATTCAGTTTAGTACCACCACCGACCCGGTCGCAGCGCTGCAGGACGCCAACTATATCATTACCACCCTGCGGGTTGGCGGCGATGAAAGCCGCATTCGCGACGAACGTATTGCGCTTGAGCATAACACTCTCGGCCAGGAGACCACCGGCGCCGGCGGTTTCGCGATGGCCATGCGCTCGATCCCGGCGATCCTTCGCTATTGCCGGCTGATCGAAGAACATGCCGCCGAAGACGCCATTCTGTTTAACTTTACCAACCCGTCAGGTCTGGTGACGGAAGCGATTATTAAGTCCGGCTTTAAGCGCCGGGTCTATGGGATCTGCGATGCCCCCTCCGAGCTGATTCGTGAACTGCCGGCGATCCTTGGCTGTGAGGAGCGCGACCTCAGCGTGGAATGCTATGGGCTGAACCATTTCTCCTGGTTTACCCACTTCACCGTCCGTGGGGAAGAGGTGACCGAACGGCTGATCGCCAGCCCGGAAGTGTACCAGAAGACGGCGATGCAGTACTTCTCCCCGGAGCTGGTACGGCTTTGCGATAATCAGCTCCTCAATGAATATCTCTATTATTACTACTATCGCGACGAGGCGCTGAAGGCGATTCAGGGGGCCGGCGAGACGCGCGGAGAGCAGATCGCCCGCATCAATCAGGAGATGCGCGAGGCGCTGCGCACCGTGGATGCCAGAACGCAACCGGAGGCCGCCTTCACCATCTGGATGCAGCATTATCTGCGCCGGGAAAACAGCTATATGCAGAACGAATCCCGGCAGGAGAAATTCCACACCCGCGAACCGCTGACGCTGCGCCAGTTTATCGAAGAGCCGGACACCGGCGGCTATGCCGGAGTGGCGCTGGATATCCTGGAAGCGGTGAACAGCACCACCACTAAGCGGATCGTGGTGTCGATCCAGAATAATGGCACGCTCGATTTTTTACGCCCGGACGACGTGATCGAGATCAGCTGCGACCTGAGCCGGGATGGCCTCAAGCCGGTGACGCCGGTGAAGGTACCGACGGCGCAGAAGAATATGATTGCCTGCGTGAAGGAGTATGAGCGGCTGGCGGTGGCGGCGATCCTGCAGCAGGATAAATCGCTGGCGGTGCGGGCGCTGATGGCGCATCCGCTGATCGGTTCCTATTCACTGGCGAAAACCCTGGTCGAAGCCTATCTCGACGATGAGCAGTTCGCCGCCTGGAGGTAACCCGCTGCCGATGGGATTCCCCCGCTCGCACCGCGCTTAGCGGGGGCTAACTATTGCTACGTAGACTGGTAAACCACATCTTCAATAGTCGCTCAAAGCCTAAGATGCAGTAGCCGAAAAACGGGTTGCTCCAGTAAATATCATCATCGAACTTCTGCGGGTCGTGAATAATAAACGCCGTATCCGCGGCCTGCGCCAGCGGGCTTTGGTAGTCGCCGGTAAAGCAGACCAGATTAATCTCCTTCCCCTCCAGGGCCTTAACCCAGTTGAGCGCCGAGCTGCTGCGCCCGGATTTAGAAATGATCCAGATGGAGTCGAAGCAGGCGGCGTTTTTCTGTTCGAGGATTTCGTAATCGGGCCACAGCGCCAGGCTGGCATTCACGCCGGTGACGAGAAACTTGTTGTAAATATACTGGGCGATCAGCTGTGAAAAGCCGCTGCCGTGGATCAGGATGCGCTGCTGTTTAAGGCTTGCCAGCAGCGGCGTCAGCGCTTCTTCCGGCTGAACGCTCATGTAGTCGATATCGTTGGTGACATCGAGCTTCGGCATGGTGATATTGAACTTGATGAAATAGACCAGCTCCAGCCAGCCGCTGAACTTCAGTTTCTTTGCCAGCCGGACCAGGGAAGAGGGGTTGCTGTAGCACTGTTCAGCCACAGCGCGAACTCCCTGGCGGATACACTGCTCCGGGTCGTTCTGAATAAAGCGCAGCACGGTCATTTCCGTTTTGCTTAGCTTCACGTCACGAAAGATATTTTCTACGTCCATGGCGGGCTCCTCTCAGCGGCAGAATACGCTAACACCGTTCGACAACCGCGTCTGCGGCCTGAGTCACCACAATGAAATGAACGTTACTTTTTGTACAAAAATGGAATAAAAAAACCCTCTCCGCCTGGCGAAGAGGGCTGCTGCTGTTAACCTATTTACAACGTAATCGTCAGCGTATTGCCCTCGGCGCTCACCACCACTCCCCATTCGCTACCGGTCTGCGTACCGCCCTGCACGCCCGCGACCTGCGGGATATTGCGCAGACATAACGTCCAGCCGCGGGCCTCGCCTTCGCCGCTCACGGCGATGGCGTTGCCCTGGCGCCTGGCCTTCAGGGTGAAGATCGTCGAGCCGTCTGCCGCCGGAACGTTACAGCGTGCCTCGCGTCCATCCTCAAGGTGGAACAGCTGGAAGGCGGTGCCCTCATGCCAGGCGTAATCCGGCTTCTGGTCATTGTTGCCCAGCGCCAGCAGGCTGTTGTCGCGAACGTAGACCGGCAGGCTCAGCGCATCGTGATGCTGCTTATGCCAGCGGCTACCCGGCAATTCATCGTTATGCCACAGGTGCGTCCAGTGCCCTTCCGGCAGATAAAACTGCACTTCGCCGGCCTCGGAGAACACCGGCGCCACCAGGACCGAATCGCCCAGCATATACTGGCGGTCGAGATAGTCGCAGGCCGGATCGTCCGGAAACTCGAGCATCATCGCGCGCAGCATCGGCGTGCCGCACTCGTTGGCCAGCGCCGCCTGACGATAGAGATACGGCATCATGCGGCATTTCAGCTGCGTGAAGTGGCGCACCACGTCGCAGGACTCGTCATCGTAGGCCCATGGCACCCGATAGGATTTGCTGCCGTGCAGCCGGCTGTGGCTGGAGAGCAGGCCGAAGGCGCACCAGCGCTTGTAGACGTGGGCCGGCGCGGTGTTTTCGAAACCGCCGATATCGTGACTCCAGAAACCGAAGCCGGACATGCCGATCGACAGCCCGCCGCGCAGGCTTTCCGCCATCGATTCGTAGTTGGCGTAGCAGTCGCCGCCCCAGTGCACCGGGAACTGCTGCGCGCCCACCGAGGCGGAGCGGGCGAACAGCACCGCCTCCTGCTCGCCGACGGTCTCTTTCAGCACCTTCCACACCAGCTCGTTATAGATGAAGGCGTAGTGGTTGTGCATTTTCTGCGGATCGGAACCGTCAAACCACTGGACGTCGGTCGGGATACGCTCGCCAAAGTCGGTCTTGAAGCAATCGACCCCCATCGCCACCAGCCCTTTTAGGTTGTCAGCGTACCACTGGCGGGCTTCCGGATTGGTGAAGTCATAAATCGCCAGCCCCGGCTGCCACTTATCCCACTGCCACAGCGAACCGTCCGGGCGCTTCAGCAGATAACCCTTCTCTTTCAGCTCCTTGAACACCGGCGAGCGCTGGCCGATGTACGGATTGATCCACACGCAGACCTTCAGCCCTTTCGCCTTCAGGCGCTTGATCATCCCTTCCGGGTCCGGGAAAGTTAGCGGATCCCATTCAAAATCGCACCACTGGAAGGCCTTCATCCAGAAGCAGTCGAAGTGGAAGACGTGCAGCGGCAGATGGCGCTCAGCCATGCCATCGATAAAGCTATTCACCGTCGCTTCGTCATAGTTGGTGGTGAACGAGGTCGTCAGCCACAGACCAAACGACCATGCCGGCGGCAGCGCCGGGCGGCCGGTGAACTGCGTATAGCGGTTAAGCACCGCTTTCGGCGTCGGACCGTCGATGACGAAGTACTCGAGGTACTCGCCTTCAACGCTGAACTGGACTTTAGAGACTTTCTCCGAGCCCACCTCGAAGGAGATGCGCTGCGGATGGTTGACCAGCACGCCGTAGCCGCGGTTGGTCAGATAGAACGGGATATTTTTGTAGGATTGCTCGGTGCTGGTGCCGCCGTCTTCGTTCCAGGTTTCTACCGTCTGGCCGTTGCGCACCAGGGCGGTAAAGCGCTCGCCGAGGCCGTATACGGTTTCGCCGACACCGAGGTCGAGGCGCTCAAACATGTAGTTGCGCTGGGTCTTACTATCCTGCACGTAGCCGTTGTTTTTTAGCTGGCTACCGGTGATACGCACGCCGTCGCGCAGAAAATCCAGCGCCCAGAATTCGCCTTTAGTCACCCGCACGCTGAGGCTGCCGCTTTTCAGCTCAGCGAACCCGGCCGTATTTTCTATTTCGACATGGACGTCTTTCTGCACGTTCAGCGGATAGTGCGGGCCGTTATCCAGCGCGCCCTGGAAGTGCTCCATACGCACGCCGATTATCCCTTCCTGCGGCGAGAAAAAGCGCAGGGTGAACAATGGCGTATCCAGCTGCCAGGCGCGTTCGCGGACATCGCGCGGCGCGGCATAGACCACCATTTCATTCCCCTGCTGCTCCACCTCGTAAACCTGTACGGGTTGGATCAGGTTGAGCCCTGGTTGAATGAGCCAGTTTCCATCACTGATTTTCATTAAAACGTCCTCTTAGTTTTGCCATTCTTTGTCGATCGGGGCGGCGGTGAAATCTTGTTCGTTGCGACGCGCGCCCTCGGCCAGCTCGGCCATCATTTTTTTCAGGAACGGCGTTTTCAGCGTGTAGTAGCGTTTGGCGATCACCGCGCTCAGCAGGTAGCACACCGCCGGAACGAGGGTGAACAAGGCGATAATGATGGTGAGGGTGGCGCTGTTCTGGGTTTTAGCGGCGGCGTCATAGCCGCCGCCGGCCAGCATCCAGCCGATCAGCGCGCCGCCCAGCGCGCAGTAAGGGATATTCACCACGGTGTAGAGCAGGGTCAGCAGCGTGTAGGTCACGGCGGCGTAGATCAGCTTGCCGTTGTGGCTTAAATCCGGCGAGCTGTAGGCCAGCACGCAGACGAGGCCGAACGGGATAGCGCCGAAGAGGATCCATGGGCGGAACTTACCCCAGCGGCTGCGGGTACGGTCGGCAAGCAGACCCATACACGGGTCGGAAATCGCGTCCAGCGCGCGCGCCAGCAGGAACATGGTGCCGACAAAGCCGGCGGGGATACCAAAAATATCAGTGTAGAAAAACATCATATACAACATGACGTTATCAAAAATAATGTGGCTGGCGGCATCACCCATGCCGTAACCAATTTTCTCTTTGACGGACAAAATGTGATCTTTCATATGCGCACTATTCCCTTAGCGGCACCGAGGGTTGGTACCGGTTACGGTTTTTGTAAACCTTTGCCGCACTAAGATGAATTGCGATATCTCGTTATCAGATTACGTTTCTTGTTTTCTGTGATCGCGGTAGGGAATCAGGGAGTGAAAAAGTGTAACTC
>OKFF01000177.1_pt1 | contig 10373 bp, 8 predicted proteins | sample 1611481 | NCBI WGS metagenome assembly OKFF01 (sample SAMN04436747, study PRJEB24849) | human gut metagenome | biome: human gut; feature: NICU; material: stool | host: Homo sapiens | place: USA: Saint Louis, MO | collected 2011-01-06
CGGCGAGCTGGAGTTCTGGTTCTCGTTCTTCAAAGTGGCCACCATTATCATCATGAGCCTCGCCGGGTTCGGCATCATTATCTGGGGTATCGGCAACGGCGGCCAGCCGACGGGGATTCATAACCTGTGGAGCAACGGCGGCTTCTTCAGCAACGGCTGGCTGGGAATGGTGATGTCGCTGCAGATGGTGATGTTCGCTTACGGCGGCATCGAAATCATCGGCATTACCGCCGGTGAGGCGAAGGACCCGGAGAAATCCATTCCGCGCGCCATCAACTCGGTGCCGATGCGCATTCTGGTGTTCTACGTCGGCACGCTGTTCGTCATTATGTCCATCTACCCGTGGAATCAGGTGGGAACCGACGGCAGCCCCTTCGTCCTGACCTTCCAGCATCTGGGCATTACCTTCGCGGCCAGTATTCTTAACTTCGTGGTCCTGACGGCTTCGCTGTCGGCGATTAACTCCGACGTGTTCGGCGTGGGCCGTATGCTGCACGGCATGGCTGAGCAGGGCAGCGCGCCGAAGGTGTTCGCTAAAACGTCGCGTCGCGGTATTCCGTGGGTGACGGTGATGGTGATGACCATTGCGCTGCTGTTTGCGGTATACCTAAATTACATCATGCCGGAGAACGTTTTCCTGGTGATCGCCTCCCTGGCCACCTTCGCCACGGTGTGGGTGTGGATTATGATCCTGCTGTCACAGATAGCCTTCCGCCGCCGTCTGTCGCCCGAAGAGGTTAAGGCGCTGAAATTCAAAGTCCCTGGCGGGGTGGTGACCACGGTGATCGGCCTGCTGTTCCTGGCCTTTATTATCGCCCTTATCGGCTATCATCCGGACACCCGCATCTCGCTGTACGTCGGTATGGCGTGGATTGCGCTGTTGCTGCTCGGCTGGGTCTTTAAGACCCGCCGTGAGCGCCGCCTGGCGCAGGCTCAGTAATCGACATCGCCCCGGTCAGCATCGCGCGACCGGGGCGGCTTGCGGTCCCGCGTCCTCCCCCGTTATCCTCCCCCAAAAAGTTCTGAGATGATGAGTTCTGCGCCCGGCGGCTATGGCAAGGTGTGCCCATTCTGCACAATGAGGATTCACGATGTTGAAGGCATGGCACCTTCCGGTTGCACCCTTTATCAAGGTGCAACAGGACCGACTGTTTATTACTCTGTGGTTAAGCGGTGAGTCGCTGCCGCAGCGGATCACGCTGCGCGCGGAAGAGGATAACGAAGAGCTGTCGCTGCCGATGCAGCGGCTCCGCCAGGCGCCGCAGCCAGGCGTGGTGGCATGGCGCGGCGAAATCTCTCTCGCCAGCGGCCAGCCGCGCCGCCGCTACAGCTTTAAGCTGCTGTGGGCCGACCATCAGCGCTGGTTTACGCCACAAGGCTTCACCCGATTCCCGCCGGCCCGACTGGAGCAGTTCGCCATTGACCTGCCGGACGCCGGCCCGCAGTGGGTGGCCGATCAGGTGTTCTATCAAATTTTCCCCGATCGCTTTGCCCGCAGCGCCGCGCGTGTCGCCGACCAGGATGCGGTCTATTACCATCACGCGGCGGGACGGGAGATTGTGCGCAAGGCGTGGGACGACCCGCTTACCGGCGAGGCGGGCGGGTCGACGTTCTACGGCGGGGATCTCGACGGCATCAGCGAAAAACTTCCCTACCTGAAGCAGCTCGGCGTAACCGCTCTGTATCTGAACCCGGTTTTCGCCGCCCCCAGCGTGCATAAATACGATACCGAGGATTATCGGCGCGTCGATCCGCAGTTTGGCGGCGACGCGGCGCTGCTCCGGCTGCGCCACAACACCCAGCGGGCGGGAATGCGCATGATCCTCGACGGCGTGTTCAACCATACCGGCGATTCCCATCCCTGGTTCGACCGTCACCAGCAGGGCAGCGGCGGCGCTGGCCACGATCCGGACTCCCCGTGGCGCGACTGGTTTACCTTCTCAGAGGAGGGGCAGGCGCACAACTGGCTGGGCTATGCCAGTCTGCCGAAGCTCGACTATCGGTCGACCAGCCTGGTCAACGAGATCTATGCCGGTGAAGACAGTATCGTACGCCACTGGCTGAAGGCGCCATGGAGCATGGACGGCTGGCGTCTTGACGTGGTGCATATGCTGGGCGAAGGCGGCGGGGCGCGGAATAACCTGCAGCATATCGCCGGCATTACCCAGGCAGCGAAGCAAGCGCAGCCGGAAGCTTTTGTCTTTGGCGAACATTTTGGCGACGCGCGCCAGTGGCTGCAGGCGGATGCCGAAGACGCGGCGATGAACTATCGCGGCTTCACCTTCCCGATCTGGGGATTCCTCGCCAATACCGATATTTCTTACGATCCGCAGAAAATAGACGCCCAGACCTGTATGGTGTGGATGGATAATTATCGCGCCGGGCTGTCGCATCAGCAGCAGCTGCGGATGTTCAACCAGCTCGACAGCCATGATACGGCGCGTTTTAAATCTCTTCTTGGCAAAGACGTAGCGCGCCTGCCGCTGGCGGTGGTGTGGCTGTTCAGCTGGCCGGGGGTACCGTGCATCTACTATGGCGACGAGGTGGGCGTGGATGGCAATAACGATCCGTTCTGCCGCAAACCGTTCCCGTGGGATCCGGCGCTGCAGGATACCCAGCTGCTGGCGCTGTATCAGCGGATGGCGAAACTGCGTAAGGCCCACCAGGCGCTGCGCTATGGCGGCTGTCAGGTGATTTACGCCGAGGATAACGTGGTGGTGTTTGTCCGCGTCTACAAACAGCAGCGGGTGCTGGTGGCGATTAACCGCGGGGAAGCCTGCGAGGTGGTTATCGAAGATTCCCCGCTGCTGAACGTGGCCGGGTGGACGCTGCAGGAGGGCGCCGGCGCCTTCCAGGACGGGGTGCTGACCCTCCCGGCCATCTCCGCCAACGTCTGGTCCGGCCGTTAATGGTAGAGCTGGCTCAGCAGGTCGCCGCGGAGGAGCGCCTCCCGCCACCAGCGCTGAGCCAGCCCATCATTCCCGCTGCGCCAGGCCATATAGGTAATATCCTTTTCCCGCCAGCAGGCGACGCTTTTCTCCACCAGACTGCCTTTTACCAGCCACGGGCGAGCGATATGGCGCGGCAGAAAGCCGCAGCCCAGCCCGGCGCACAATAGTTCGACTTTACTGGCGAAATCATCGACGCCGATTTGCGGCTGCTCGTCGAGGAGATTGCTGTTGAGCGGATGGCAATAGCGGGCGCTGTCGCGGATCACGATGGCCCGATGCTGGCTGAGCTGTTTATTGGCCAGTGGCTCCTTCGCCTGAGCCAGCGGGTGATGGGGGGCGACGACGAAGATGTTATCCAACGCGCCGAGGGTTTGCCATGACCACTCCGCGGAGGTGGGCGGCTCATTGATGGCGCCGAGGATAATATCCGCCCCATGATGGGTCAGCTCTTCCCACGAACCGGCGAGGGTGTGATGGCTGAAGTTCAGTCGCGTCTGTGGGTTTTGCGCGTAAAACTCGGCGATCAGCGGCAGCAGGGCCGAAAAGGGAAATGAGGCGTCAAGGGCGATGGCTAGCTCTCGCTCCCAGCCCGCGCTCAGCTGCTGGGCCTGCTTTTCCAGATCTCTGGCGGCACTTAAAAGCTGTCGCCCCTTCTCCAGCATCAGCCGCCCGGTATCGGTAAATTTTGCCCGATGGCCGGAACGATCCAACAGCACGATGTTCAGATCGCTCTCCAGTTTCTGGATCATATAGCTCAGAGCGGCGGGGGTTTTATACAGCGACTCCGCGGCGGTGGCGAAGGATCCGTGGCGGTCAAGGGCATCAAGGATCATCAAAACATCAAAGTTTACGCGCATATGAAGCTATCCATTAATTTGTTTTCTCTGTTGTACCTAAGCGCAATAATCAAAGCCAGTGAATAAATCAGAACAGTTTGGCGTAAAAATTTGATTAAAACAGGCGTGAATAAATCCTGGTCGCGGCAAAAAATATAAACCATAAAAAATCCTTAATAACTTGTTAGAAATAACTGGCTATACTCACCATGCTTTATCAGTCAGGATCCACACGACGCATTAATCATCATGTCATCTTTTTAACTAATTGATTAAGAAGGTATTTAATGTCTATTCGTGAACTGCTCGATCCCACTAATTCCGCGCTTATCTTTATTGACCATCAGCCGCAAATGTCCTTTGGCGTGGCGAATATCGATCGCCAGACCCTGAAAAATAACACCGTGGCGCTGGCGAAAGCGGGCAAAATTTTTAATGTACCGGTGATTTATACCTCCGTAGAGACCAAAAGCTTTAGCGGCTATATCTGGCCGGAATTATTGGCCGTGCATCCTGACGTCAAGCCGATTGAACGTACCTCCATGAACTCCTGGGAAGACGATGCGTTTGTGGCAGCGGTGAAAGCGACCGGCCGTAAAAAGCTGGTGATCTCCGCTCTGTGGACCGAAGTCTGCCTGACTTTCCCGGCGTTGATGGCGCTGGAGGCGGGCTACGAGGTCTATGTGGTGACGGATACCTCCGGCGGCACCTCTGTCGACGCCCATGAGCGGTCTATTGACCGGATGGTGCAGGCGGGGGCGGTGCCGGTGACCTGGCAGCAGGTGCTGCTGGAGTACCAGCGCGACTGGTCGCGCAAAGCGACCTACGATGCGGTAATGGACCTGGTGCGCGAACACAGCGGCGCCTACGGGATGGGCGTGGATTACGCTTATACCATGGTGCATGGCGCGCCGGAGCGTAAAGCGTAAATCACTCCATCCTTCAGGCTGCTGCGTTGTTGGCTGCGTTTGTCCGTCCCCAGCTACTGAATTTATTCAAGTTCACGGGGACGTGCCCGCCTGCCGCTTCAACGCAGCATGAAGGATGTTGTGTCAGATCATTTATGGAGAGTGGCAGGAGAAAACCGGCCATTTCCCTGAAGCAAGGAACTCGTCATGGCGCAGCAAAAATCGGTGACCCTGGTTATCAGCCATCTGCTAGATCCGCAACACAGCCAGCGCTACGAAGAGTGGCTCGGTAAAATTATGCCCATTGCGGCAGAATTTCCCGGCCATCTTGGGGCGAATGTGATCCGGCCCGCCGCAGGGCAGAATCTGTGGAGCGTCATAATCCGCTTCGATACCCTGGAGCACCTCTACGCCTGGACGCAGTCGGAAACCCGTCGGCAACTGGTGGCTGAGATTGCCCCACTGCTGACGGAAGGCGATCGGACTGAGGTGCGGACTGAACCGGCCTTCTGGTTTACCCCGCCGACGGTGAACGTACGCCAGCCGCGGCGCTGGAAACAGTTTCTGATCACCCTGCTGGTGATTTTCCCCAGCACCAACCTGGTGCCTGCGGTGACCGGCATGCTGCTGCCGTCGCTTAAGGGGAGCCTGCTGCTGCACCTCATCAATGATGCCTGCGTGGTTGCGCTGGTGGTCTGGTTCTGGATGCCCATCGTGACCCGCCTGTTTGCTGGCTGGTTGAAGAAAAACTGAGTCAGCCTCCTCAAGGAGTGCGTTATGTCGCAAACTGCCACACTGATTCTGACCCACGGTCAGATTCATACCCTCGATCGTGCGAATCCCCTGGCGGAAGCTGTAGCCATCGCCGACGGAAAAATTGTTGCCACCGGAAGTCACGATCGGATCATGAGCTTTGCCGCCGAGGGGACGCAAATCGTCGATCTCAAAGGGCATACGGTGATCCCGGGCCTCAACGATTCTCACCTGCACCTGATCCGCGGTGGGTTGAACTACAACCTTGAGCTCCGCTGGGAGGGCGTCCCCTCGCTGGCGGATGCCCTGCGAATGCTGAAGGATCAGGCGGATCGCACGCCATCCCCGCAGTGGGTGCGGGTGGTCGGCGGCTGGAGCGAATTTCAGTTCGCTGAACGGCGGATGCCGACCCTGGAAGAGCTGAACGAGGCGGCGCCTGATACGCCGGTGTTTGTGCTCCATCTCTACGATCGCGCGCTGTTGAACCGTGCGGCGCTGAAAGCCGTGGGATATACCAAAGAGACGCCGGATCCGGCGGGCGGCGAGATCGTCCGCGATAGCCACGGCAACCCGACCGGGATGCTGATCGCCAAACCGAACGCCATGATCCTTTACGCTACGCTGGCCAAGGGGCCGAAGCTGCCGCTGGATCTGCAGGTGAACTCCACCCGTCAATTTATGCGCGAGCTGAACCGACTGGGGCTGACCAGCGCCATCGACGCCGGCGGCGGCTTCCAGAACTATCCGGAAGATTACGAAATTATCGAACAGCTGCACGCGAAAGATCAGATGACCGTGCGCATCGCCTACAACCTGTTTACTCAGCGGCCGAAGCAGGAGCTGGAGGATTTCGAACGCTGGACCGACATGCTGAAGCCGGGGCAGGGGACTGACTTCTATCGCGCCAACGGCGCCGGCGAGATGCTGGTATTTTCGGCGGCGGATTTTGAAGATTTCCTGCAGCCGCGGCCGGATCTGCCGCAAGGCATGGAGGATGAGCTGGAGCGGGTGGTACGCCATCTGGTGGAGCATCGCTGGCCGTTCCGCCTGCATGCCACCTACGATGAGTCCATCAGCCGGATGCTGGACGTGTTTGAGAAGGTGAACCGCGATATCCCGTTTAATGGCCTGCACTGGTTCTTCGATCATGCCGAGACCATTACCGAGCGTAACATTGAGCGGGTGAAGGCGCTGGGGGGCGGTATTGCGGTGCAGCATCGGATGGCCTTCCAGGGCGAATATTTTGTCGATCGCTACGGCAAAGAGGCGGTGAAACATACCCCGCCGGTAGCAAAGATGCTGGCGCTGGACGTGCCGGTGGGGCTGGGCACCGATGCGACCCGCGTCGCCAGCTATAACCCGTGGACCGCGCTGTACTGGCTGGTCTCCGGGCGCACCGTTGGCGGGATGGCGATGTATGACGACGCCAACCGCCTGCCGCGCGATGTCGCGCTGGAGCTATGGACGGCGGGCAGCGCCTGGTTCTCCAGCGAGCAGGGCAAGAAAGGCCGTCTGGCCGCCGGTCAGCTTGCCGATCTGGTGGTGCTGTCGAAAGACTACTTCAGCGTCGCGGAAGAGGAGATCAAAGGCATTGAGTCGGTGCTGCCGGTGGTTGACGGCAAAGTGGTCTATGCCGCCGGTCACTTCTCGCCGCTGGCGCCGCCGCCTATTCCGGTGCTGCCGGAGTGGTCGCCGGTGGTGAAGGTCCCGGGCCATTACCGTTCCGCTCCGCCGGCGACGGCTAAAATCGGCGCCATGGTGCAGATGCACCAGTGCTGCGGTAGCTGTGGCGTCCACGGCCATCAGCATGATATTGCGCGTAAGTCGTCGATTCCGGTCTCTGACGAGCAGGCCTTCTGGGGCGTGCTGGGCTGTTCCTGCTTTGCCTTTTGATACCTGAAACCACCGCCCCGGCAGCGTCGGGGCGGTGGTTTCAGCCGCAGGCCCGGCGTCAATAGCGCTGCTCTGAGCCAAAGAGCGCCATGCGGCGGGCAATCATCTCGCGTACCGGCTGCAGTCCCTGGGCGATGACTTTCCGCGGATCGTTCACATCGTGCCCGGTGTCGGCGGCGAAAATTGCTTTCACCTGTTGGCACCAGGCGTACATATTTTCGGTATTAACGTTAATCTTGGCGGTGCCGCAGGCAATCGCCCGGCGCATATCCTCATCGGCAATTCCGGTGCCGCCATGCAGCACCAGCGGAACCTTCACCTGCTCGGCAATGGCTTTCATCTCGGTAAATCCCAGCCGGGCTTTACCTTTATACAGACCATGGGTGGAGCCCAGCGCGGCGGCGAGGCAATCCACCTGGGTTTCTGTCACCAGGGTGTAGCACTCCTGCGGATCGGCGTAGATGACTTCGGAATTGACAATGCCGTCTTCACTGCCGGCGATGGTCCCCAGTTCGGCCTCCACAGAGATACCTTTGCTGTGGGCCAGCGTCACCAGGTGGCGGGTAATGGCCAGGTTTTCCCTGAACGGCAGATGCGAGCCATCAAACATAATGGAACTGAAGCCGGCGGCGATCGCCGCTTCGCAGGCCTCCCGGGAGGTGCCATGATCCAGATGCAGCGCCACCGGAACATCAATATGCAAATACTCCATGGCGTTAACCACAATGTCATGAATACATTTTAACCCGAGCATATGCTTAACCGTGCCGCCGGACACCCCCAAAATAACCGGTGAGCGGCACTGCTGGGCGGTGCTTAATACGGCGCCGACCCATTCCAGATTATTAATGTTGAACTGACCGACGGCGTAGCCGTCCCGCAGGGCATGCTGAAGCATGTCCTTCATCGACACTAACATATTCACCTCTTGATATTTATTAAATGCAGTTATTCTTCAAAATATTGCGTTAAGTTTCTCTCGTAGCTATTTAACGAGTGGTGGACGACCGCCAGGTCAGGCATCGATTCCCGAACCCCTTTTTTCTCAATAGAAATGGCGGCGGTCAGGCTGGCAAATAAAATAATGTTATCGATATGCCATGAGTAATGGACGCCATAGGTGAAGGCGCCGTGAAATACATCCCCGGCGCCGGTGGTATCAACGGCATTGCACAGCCAGGACGGGACGATCTGCAGCATACCGCTTTTTAAAAAAGCGCAGCCTTTTTCGCCAAGGGTAATAAATGCTTCACCGCGGCAAATTTTATTCAACTCAATCAGGGCCGCTTTAATTTCTGCTTCGGTGCTCAGCGAGCGATAGCTCATATAATCGCGGGCGAAATGTTCGCTCACTACAAAATAGTCAGTCCAGGCCGCCAGTTTAATATTGCTGGCGCGCAGTGACCCGCCGTCCATCACGACCCTGGCGTTGGGCAGTTTCTTAATTAAATATTCACTGATTTCCGCCTCATGGCCGTCAATTAAAATGGTAACCGGCTCCTCGCTGGCAATCAGTCGCTCGGCGAGGTCGTCCAGTTTGAGCTTTTGCTCGTAGGTCAGGGAAGGCGGCGTTTGCATCTTGCGGGTAATAATCGTCCGCGAACCCGTTAAGCGATTGACCAGCACCGAGGCCAGCGGGGTGATCATGTCATCGGAGAAAACCACCTGGCTGGTATCCACCCCCGCCTCGGCAAACTCATCGATAATGCGCTGACCGTAAAGGTCCTGCTGCAGATGACCAATGTAATAAACCTCCTCGCCCCATAATCCCAGCAGCCAGGCCGCATTGGCCGCCGGACCGCCGCCGCTTTCAATAAAATCATGACAAAAGTTTTTGGTATTCTCCTGGGGCCATTCATTGAGAAAGAAAAACTGATCGAAACAAGCAAATCCAATGGACAAAATAGCCATAACCACTCCTGATTATTTGTCAGCGGCGGAAAGCGTGGCCCTCCCGCCGGGAAAAATGACCTCGCTTATTCATTTTTCTGCCTCGCCGTCAGCTCCTCATAGCTGAGCGTGTTGCCCACCACCTGGACGTGACGGAAGCAGAAAGGCGCCAGCAGCGCGACGAGCAGCGCCAGACAAATCAGATAGATAGTGATCTGACCAAACTGGGTGAACGCATTCCCGATAATGATGCCCCATACCGCGAAGTCGAAATCGGCGAAGGTGCTGTTTTCAAACCCGAGGTTGCCGAGCGCCGGCAGCAGCATCGCCGGCAGGAAGGCGAGGAAGATCCCGCCGATAAAGGAGGCGATGATACATCCGCGCTTACCGCCCAGTTTGTCGGCGAAGACGCCGGACGTGCCGCCGCAGAAGAAGTGCGGCACCATGCCGGGAATAATCAGCGCCATGCCCAGCCCGCCGAGCAAGAGCATCCCGACCAGCCCGCCCACAAAGGAGCTGATGAATCCCACCACCACCGCGGTGGGGCTAAAGGTGAAGAACACCGCGCAGTCAACGGCCGGGATGGAGTCCGGGATCAGCTTCTGGCTGATGCCCTGGAACGCCGGCACCAGATCGCCGAGGATCAGCCGCACGCCGTTATAGACAATGGCTACGCCAACGGCGAACTGCAGACCGGTCAGCACCGAGAAGATCAGCATGTTTTGGTCGGTGATGGTGCTCAGGTACGCCGACCCGGCGACAGCGCTGCAGACAAAGTAGATAACAAACATCACGATACCGGTGGTGACCGTGGTATCGCGCAGAAAGCCCCACTTTTCTGAAATTTCGGTATCGGCGAAGGAATTTGCCGGATTGCCGGTCCGGCTGGCGATCCATGCCGAGAGGTAGTAGCCGAGAGAGCCGAAATGGCCCATGGCGATCCCGCCGTCTTCGGTTACCTGCCTGGTGTAACGCTGACCGATGGCCGGGGAGATGGCCGACCATGAGCCCAACAGGAATCCACCGATCAGGATCAACATCCAGCCCTGGAACTCCGCCGCCTGCAGAACGGCGGAGAACAGGCAGGCGGCTTTGTTGAATAAATCAGATTTCGGGTAAGTCTCCCCCGTAGCGGGTTGTGT
>OKFF01000182.1_pt1 | contig 10232 bp, 7 predicted proteins | sample 1611481 | NCBI WGS metagenome assembly OKFF01 (sample SAMN04436747, study PRJEB24849) | human gut metagenome | biome: human gut; feature: NICU; material: stool | host: Homo sapiens | place: USA: Saint Louis, MO | collected 2011-01-06
TAATAACTATTCAAAAGATACACAAAAGAACGAAATAGCATATTGTTAAGGGGTTGTTTAGAAATATAACGGTAATTACATTACCTTAAAATTTGATAACCGGAAGATTCCATCCAGCTTAATGAAAAAAATTGAGGCGTTGCTTGAGTCAGAGTTAGAAAAAAAATAAACCACATAAGAAAAAAGGCCCCGGCATTGCAGGGGCCTTTTATGTTCTGTTTTTTATTAGCGGCTAATCGTAGGGCAATCAGATCCCCTCCAGTACAGATATACGCCTTTCCAGTTCCTGATTTTTAACCAGTAAACCCTGCGCCACCGTAACCAGGTCAGCAATGATTGCCGTGTAATCCACATTCATCACCTTGAATTTTTCGCCATCAATCTCCTGCTCGATGCCGAGGAAAGTATACAGATCCTCAGCTTTTTCAGCCTGCTGAGCGATAAAACCACGCCTCCGGCGCGTTTCCCCCTTCATCCGGTACTCACACACCCCTAAGCGCTCAATGCGCTCTGAGGCGTTTTCAGACGCTTGTGTGAAGTCTGTTTTCAGGCGCACGTCGGAACCAGTGGTCAGGACGTCGCCTTTAGGTGTAGAGATTGTCCCCCCTGCGCGGAATGACCATGCGTCCGTTCTCCCGAAGCCGTCCATATACATGACAATCCTGTGTTCGGTTCCCACGTACTCTTCAAGATAGAAACCGCCCCACGCCCCGGAGGTGTCAACGTTACCGCCGCGCCCGAGCATTCGAGATCGAATCCTTCCGCCTGAAACCAACGAACCAATAGCAGGGGATCCAAAGTCTGTTTTGTTGGCCGAAAGGTCGTCGCGGCATTGCGTCCAGCCTCCAATATCTGCCATGCCACCAACACGAAGATCCCTGTCAACTCGCCAATGACTACCTTGCACACTAATTTGATCGGCGGCAGTGGCCATAATCCGCGCGGTGAAGTCGTCGGTGCTGTAGTTAAAATGAAAGTCGATGTATGGCGTGCTAAATGAGAGCTCAATCGCCTGCGTCAACACTTTACCCTTCGACGTGTTATCGATATTGCCGCCGGCAGACAGCGCGCCAGGCAGTGTCGTTTGGTTATTGGCATCAATAACGAGGATGTCATCAAAGGTGTCTGCCGGTGATACAGTGGTCGCTCTTGAACGCTGAACCCTGAACGGTGTTCCCGAGCCAACGGCAATTGTCCCGCCTTGCCCCTGTTTTTTGAGCAGAGCCAGATCTGAGTTCTTACCGAGAATAAAACCGGCATTATCGCTGGTTATAACCTGCGAGCCGTCGAGTTTGTTTCCTCCGGTGAGTTTTGCCAGCGCGTTAAGATCTGATGCCTTCGCCATCCCGGCTATCGCCGGCACGGTCACCTGCTTTCCGGTGATCGGGTCAGTCAGGGTGATATCGCCGCTGCCGGTCAGGGCCATCGACCAGCCCTCCACCACACTACGCCAGAATGCAAACGCGCTGGCCAGCTGGTTAGCAAACGACGAGGTGCTGGCGGTTTCAGCGGTAATAATGCCGTAAGAGGCGCCGGAAAATGCGGTGGTGATATTCCGGGTCAGCGTCAGTTGCGTGTCGCTGTCCACGGATTTGATCGCATACAGGTCAGCACTACCGCTGCGGTAGACCACCAGAATCGACCCGGGCTGTATCCCCAGCGCCTCCTGTGACCATTTTGTTGTCGCACCTGTCACCCGTGCCTGCGACGCGGCACCCGTGACGGTACCGACTGCATACATCGGAGTTGCTTAATCACGTCTGGGGCACTAACGTTTATGTGGAAGACCGTACCGTTGACGTGCATATCCGTCGGCTCCGCAAGGCGTTAGAAACCAGTGGGCATGATAAAATGGTTCAAACCGTTCGGGGCACCGGCTACCGGTTCTCAACGCGCTACTGATCGCGCCGCGCTGGAGAATATGCCGTGTTAGAACGTCTGTCGTGGAAGAGGCTGGCTTTGGAGCTGGCTCTTTTCTGTCTGCCCGCCTTACTGCTGGGGCTGATTTTCGGTTATCTGCCCTGGTTCCTGCTGGCCTCTGCGCTGGCTGCGCTGGTGTGGAATTTCTACAACCAGCTCAAACTCTCCCATTGGCTGTGGATCGACCGCAGCATGACGCCGCCGCCCGGCCGCTGGAGCTGGGAACCGCTGTTTTATGGCCTGTATCAGATGCAGCAGCGTAACCGCCGCCGCCGGCGCGAGCTGGCGCTGCTGATCAAGCGCTTTCGCAGCGGGGCCGAATCGCTGCCTGACGCGGTGGTGATGACCACCGTCGAAGGCAATATCTTCTGGTGCAACGGGCTGGCGCAGCATCTGCTCGGCTTTCGCTGGCCGGAAGACAACGGCCAGCACATCCTTAACCTGCTGCGTTATCCGGAATTCAGCCACTATCTGCAACAGCAGGAGTTTTCGCGCCCGCTGACGCTGCAGCTGAACAACGAACACTACGTCGAATTCCGCGTGATGCCGTATTCCGAAGGGCAATTGCTGATGGTGGCGCGCGACGTGACGCAGATGCATCAGCTGGAAGGAGCGCGGCGGAACTTTTTCGCCAACGTCAGCCATGAGTTGCGCACCCCACTGACGGTGCTGCAGGGCTATCTGGAGATGATGCAGGAGCAGGTGCTGGAGGGGGCGACCCGAGAAAAAGCCCTGCACACCATGCGGGAGCAAACTCAACGTATGGAAGGTCTGGTGAAGCAGCTGCTGACGCTGTCGCGTATTGAAGCCGCGCCGGCGCTGGCGATGAATGATCGCATCGACGTGCCGATGATGCTGCGGGTGGTGGAGCGCGAGGCGCAAACTCTCAGCCAGGAGAAACAGACGCTGATCTTCACCGTCGATGAGCAGCTCAAGGTGCTGGGTAATGAGGAGCAGCTGCGCAGCGCCATCTCCAACCTGGTCTATAACGCGGTGAACCACACCCCGCCGGGGACCGAAATTCGCGTCAGCTGGCAGCGAACCCCGCAGGGAGCGCTGTTCAGCGTCGAGGATAACGGGCCAGGCATTGCGCCGGAGCATATTCCCCGTCTGACCGAGCGTTTTTATCGGGTGGATAAAGCCCGTTCCCGGCAAACGGGGGGCAGTGGCCTGGGACTGGCGATCGTCAAACACGCGGTTAACCATCATGACAGCCGGCTGGAAATCGACAGCACGGTGGGCAAGGGAACCCGCTTTAGCTTCCTGCTCCCGGAACGATTAATTGCCAAAAATGACGCCTGATCGACGCGCTGTCAGTTTATCTTGCCAATGACCAGCTTCAGCTGGTCATTTTCATTGGCAGTCGTTTTTTCTCGCCTATTTAATGAGCGTGCGCTGCTTTTTTGTTCGCATGATAAGCCACGGGTTTTCTATCAATATGGTAAATGATTCTGGTGTGAAAGACATAACCAGCATAATCATCTGCTTTTGCGATCGTGCCTTGCTTTAAAACGTTATAAGCGTTTAAATTGCGCCTGCGCAGTCGATGACAGACTGCTTTTGCGTGGTAATACCAAAAACAATTCTTTCCCACGCCGCTTCGGGAGCATATCTCGCTGAGTTTACCGGCAATGGCCGCTGTATCGTCCCTGAGAGGGGAGCGCGGTATTTTTCCATTTTTTTACAACACCACATCCACAGGCAGTAATGAATTTATGACCCATCAGTTAAAATCTCGCGACATCATAGCGTTGGGCTTTATGACCTTCGCGTTGTTCGTTGGCGCAGGCAACATTATTTTCCCTCCGATGGTTGGCTTACAGGCGGGCGAGCACGTCTGGACGGCGGCGATCGGCTTCCTGATCACTGCGGTGGGTCTGCCGGTGCTGACGGTGGTGGCGCTGGCGAAAGTCGGCGGCGGCGTTGAAAGCCTGAGCACCCCGATTGGTAAAGTGGCCGGTATCCTGCTGGCGGTGGTGTGCTATCTCGCGGTAGGACCGCTGTTCGCGACGCCGCGTACCGCGACCGTCTCCTTTGAAGTCGGTATTGCCCCGCTGACCGGCGACGGCCCGCTGCCGCTGCTGATCTACAGCGTTATTTACTTCGCGCTGGTGATTCTGGTCTCCCTCTATCCGGGCAAACTGCTGGACACCGTGGGCAATTTCCTTGCGCCGCTGAAAATTATCGCCCTGATTGTGCTGGCGGTCGCCGCCATCATCTGGCCAGCGGGCCCGATCAGCGACGCGCTGGAAGCGTATCGTACGGCGCCATTCTCCAATGGCTTCGTCAACGGCTACCTGACCATGGATACCCTCGGCGCGATGGTATTTGGCATCGTGATTGTTAATGCCGCTCGCTCACGCGGCGTCAGCGAAGCGCGTCTGTTGACCCGTTATACCGTCTGGGCTGGCCTGATGGCGGGCGTCGGCCTGACCCTGCTGTATCTGGCGCTGTTCCGTCTGGGCTCTGACAGCGCTACTCTCGTGGATCAGTCCGCCAACGGCGCGGCGATCCTCCATGCCTACGTGCAGCACACCTTCGGCGGGGCGGGCAGTTTCCTGCTGGCGGCGCTGATCTTCATCGCTTGCCTGGTGACGGCGGTGGGCCTGACCTGCGCCTGCGCTGAGTTCTTTGCCCAGTATCTGCCGTTCTCCTATCGCACGCTGGTCTTTGTTCTCGGCCTGTTCTCCATGGCGGTCTCCAATTTGGGCCTTAGCCATCTGATCCAGGTATCGATTCCGGTGCTGACCGCTATCTATCCGCCGTGTATCGCACTGGTTGTATTAAGCTTTACCCGCAGTTGGTGGCATAATTCGTCCCGCGTTATCGCGCCGGCCATGTTTATCAGCCTGATGTTTGGTATCATTGACGGGATTAAGTCATCGGCATTTGCCGCGATTCTGCCGGACTGGACCGCGCGTCTGCCGCTGGCGGAGCAGGGCCTGGCCTGGCTGATGCCCACCGCCGTGATGACCATTCTCGCGGTGATCTGGGGTCGCGCAGCCGGACGTCAGGTGACTTACAGCGCGCATTAACCGGCGGTGAGGACAAGCGTTTAACCACGGGACTTCGGGTTCCGTGGTTTTTTATTTTTTGTGTTAAACGGCATTGAAAAACCACGATGGAAAGTAGTAACAAGCTTAAGCGCGGGCTAAGCACCCGGCACATTCGCTTTATGGCCCTGGGTTCCGCCATCGGCACCGGGCTTTTTTACGGCTCGGCCGACGCCATTAAAATGGCCGGACCCAGCGTACTGTTGGCCTACATTATCGGCGGCGTCGCGGCATATATCATTATGCGGGCGCTCGGTGAGATGTCGGTGCATAACCCTGCCGCCAGCTCATTCTCCCGCTATGCCCAGGAAAACCTCGGCGGACTGGCGGGCTATATCACCGGCTGGACCTACTGCTTTGAAATCCTGATCGTCGCCATCGCCGACGTTACCGCCTTCGGCATCTACATGGGCGTCTGGTTCCCGACGGTGCCGCACTGGATCTGGGTGCTCAGCGTGGTGCTGATCATCTGCGCCGTCAACCTGATGAGCGTCAAGGTGTTCGGCGAGCTGGAGTTCTGGTTCTCGTTCTTCAAGGTCGCCACCATCATCATCATGATCGCGGCCGGCATCGGCATCATCATCTGGGGTATCGGCAACGGCGGGCAACCGACCGGCATTCATAACCTGTGGTCGAACGGCGGCTTCTTCAGCAACGGCGTTATCGGCATGATCCTGTCGCTGCAGCTGGTGATGTTCGCTTACGGCGGCATTGAAATCATCGGCATCACCGCCGGCGAAGCGAAAGATCCGAAAAAATCGATTCCTAAAGCCATCACCTCGGTGCCGTGGCGCATTCTGGTGTTCTACGTCGTTACGCTGTTTGTCATCATGTCGATCTACCCGTGGAACCTGGTGGGCACCAACGGCAGCCCGTTCGTGCTGACCTTCCAGCATATGGGCATCACCGTGGCGGCAGGCATCCTCAACTTCGTTGTGATCACCGCTTCGCTGTCGGCGATCAACAGCGACGTGTTCGGCGTCGGTCGCATGCTGCACGGCATGGCCGAACAGGGGCACGCGCCGAAGATGTTCAGCAAGGTGTCGAAACGCGGCATTCCCTGGGTGACGGTAGTGGTGATGATGCTGGCGCTGTTGCTGGCGGTGTACCTCAACTACATCATGCCAGAGAGCGTGTTCCTGGTGATCGCCTCCCTGGCGACCTTCGCCACCGTGTGGGTGTGGATCATGATCCTGTTCTCCCAAATCGCCTTCCGCCGCAGCCTGAGCAAAGAGCAGGTGAAGCAGCTGGCGTTCCCGCTGCGCGGCGGGGTGTTCACCTCGGTGGTGGCGATCGTGTTCCTGGTATTCATCATCGGCCTGATCGGCTATTTCCCGACCACGCGCGTCTCGCTGTACGCCGGCCTGGTCTGGGTGGTGTTGCTGCTGGCGGGGTACTGGTTCAAGGTCAACCGCCAGAAAAAACGCGCGCTGCTGGCGACGCAGCAAGACTAAATGGAAAAACACCGGCTTAGGCCGGTGTTTTTTTAGGGTTTATCTTCCACTTCCTCATCCCCGGCGGCGCGCGCTTCGATGCGCATACCGCCGTCGTTCAGGCGTTCCTCCTCTTCCTCGCCGGCGCAGCGTGCCAGCACTTCGCGAATGTCCTGCAAATTGCTGCTAAGGGCGCTCAGCGAAGGTTGCAGATTGCGGGGCATGCGGCTTTCATCCAGCGATGCGCTGTGCAGGCAGCCGATAAACAGCAGCGTGGCCATCAGGGTGAACAGCCGATGACGTAACCGTTTCAGCAAGAGCTTTCCCTCTCGGTGGTGAAGGTGATGGCGCATTAACGCCGTTTTCGCCGGGGAAAAGAAGGGGATGGAGATATCTGCTGGCAATTGAAAGCGAATAATTACCAGCAGACACAGTTACGTCAGCCGACGTCAGGAAGCGTTCGCGCTTTGTCGCAGCATGCCGCGCATGTCGTTGCCGGTCGGCGTCTGATGCACGCGCAGACCGAACTCGTCGATCACCGCCAGGATATGGTCGAAAATATCCGCCTGAATGCTTTCGTACTCCGCCCAGACCGTGGTGTTGGTGAAGGCGTAGATTTCCAGCGGCAGGCCTTCCGGCGTCGGCGCCAGCTGCCGCACCATCAGCGTCATGTTTTGGGGAATGCGCGGGTGAGCGCGCAGGTAGGCTTCCAGATAGGCGCGCAGCGTGCCGAGGTTTGGCAGTCTGCGGCCGTTGAGCGGCGAGGCCAGATCGACGGCGATCTCCTGGTTGTGCTGGCTCAGCTCCTGGGTCTTAACGTTCAGGTAGCTGTGCAGTAGCGGGTTGCGCTGCAGGCGGCGCTGTTCCTCTTCCGACAGGAAGTGCACGCTGCCGGTGTCGATATTCAGGCTGCGCTTGATGCGGCGCCCGCCGGATTCCGACATCGAACGCCAGTTTTTGAACGAGTCGGAGATCAGCGCGTAGGTCGGTATGGTGGTGACGGTGTTGTCCCAGTTACGCACTTTGACCGTGGTCAGGCCGATGTCAGTGACCGCGCCATCGGCGCCGTATTTCGGCATTTCCAGCCAGTCGCCGATCTTCAGCATGTCGTTGGCGGAGAGCTGAATGCCGGCCACCAGCCCGAGGATCGGATCCTTGAACACCAACATCAAGACCGCCGTCATGGCGCCCAGGCCGCTGAGCAGCAACAGCGGCGATTTGCCCATCAGCAGCGAGACGATCATGATGCCGATCAGGATCGCCGCCACCAGTTTCAGGCCCTGGAAAATGCCGCGTAGCTGCAGCTGATTGGAAATCGGGCTTTGGCGCAGCAGCGCCAGCAGCGTATCCAGCAGCGAGAACAGCGACAGCAGGGTGAAGGCGAGTATCCACACCTGCGCGGCGGTAACGATCACCGCCTGAGTCTGGCTGCCGCTCTGCAGCCACAGCGTCGCCTGGATGCTGATGATCACCCCTTGCAGCAGCAGCGCCACGCGCTGGAACAGTTTGTATTGGGTGATGGCCTGTTGCCAGACGCGTTGCGACTGCTGGCCGCGGCGCTGAAGGGCGGCCAACACCACCCGGTGCAGCACCAGGTGGATCACCACCGAGATCAGGACAATCAACCCAAATACAATAAACAGCGACATCACTCCGCCGAATTCCAAATCAAACTGTTCCAGCCAGCGCGTTATCTGTTGTTGCATTACCGCTCCTTAAAAAATGCGCAAAAAATATCCTGTATGCTCAAAACGCGTTAGCCTAAGGGGTAACGTGCAGGATTTGTGTCTGTTTACCTTTTTTTACATCGGGTTAGCGTTATTTCTCGGTCTCCGCCCCCCGGCTCATCCCCGGGTTTTGCGGTCAGAGAGGAGGGGGAGTTGCACTTAACGTGGCATTGTTCGCTTCTTGAAGAATGCCGTCGATTTCGTTTGGTACAGCAGGAGAACAGTATGCTTAACGCCTGGCATCAACCGGTTCCGCCTTTTGTGGTGAAGCAAGGGCAACGTTTGGATATCACGCTGTGGTTACAAGGGGATGAACTGCCGGAACGGGTGTTTTTGCGCGCCGAACCGGACAACGAAGAGTGGCTGCTGGTGATGAAAGCGCAGCGCCACGAGGGGATGCGGCGCTACCAGGCCAGCCTGACGCTGAATGAGGGCGAGCCGACGCGGCGATACTGCTTCAAGCTGCTGTGGGCCGATCGCCAACAGTGGTTCGGCCCGCAGGGCTGGTCGTCAACGCCGCCGGGCCAGCTGGCGCAGTTCGCCGTCGACGATCCTGACAATGGCCCCGAGTGGGTGGCGGATCAGCTGTTCTACCAGATTTTCCCCGATCGCTTCGCCAGCAGCGGCGGCGAGCACGGCATCCAGAGCGGCAGCTATCGCCATCATGCGGCCGGCGCCGAGGTAATTCGGCGCGACTGGCAGCACCCGTTGGAGGATCGCCACGCCGCCTCGACCTTTTACGGCGGCGATCTGGACGGCATCAGCGGCAAACTGCCGTACCTGCAGCAACTGGGCGTGACGGCGTTGTACCTGAACCCGATTTTTACCGCGCCGAGCGTGCATAAGTACGATACCGAGGACTATTACCAGGTCGATCCGAACTTCGGCGGCAACGCGGCGCTAGCGCGTTTGCGAGTAAGCACTCACAAGGTGGGCATGAAACTGGTGCTGGACGGGGTGTTCAACCACACCGGCGACTCGCATCCGTGGTTCGACCGCCATCGCCAAGGGCAAAACGGCGCCTGTCATCATCCCGATTCGCCGTATCGCGGCTGGTTCAACTTTTACCCGGACGGCCGCGCGCTCGACTGGAAGGGCAACGCCAGCCTGCCGAAGCTCAACTTCGCCGAGCCGCAGGTGGCGGAAGCGATCTATCGCGGGGAAGGCAGCGTGGTGCGCCACTGGCTGCGTCCGCCGTACAGCATCGACGGTTGGCGGCTGGACGTGGTGCATATGCTGGGGGAGAACGGCGGCGCTGCCGGCAACCTGCGTCACCTGGCGGGCATCTATCAGGCGGTGAAGCAGGAGAATCCGCAGGCCTATGTCTTGGGCGAGCACTTCGGCGACGCGCGTCGCTGGCTGCACGCCGGCGTGGAGGATGCGGCGATGAACTACATGGGATTCGCGCTGCCGGTGCGGGCGTTTTTAGCGGGGCTGGACGTGGCCTACCACCCGGTGCGGCTGGACGCCGCCGGGTGCGCGCAGTGGATGGACGGTTACCGCGCCGGGCTGCCGCACAGCCGCCAGCTGATCCAGTTCAATCAGCTGGACAGCCACGATACCGCGCGTTTCCTCACGCTGTTGCAGGGGAACGCGGCGCGCATGCAGATGGCGGCGGTGTGGTTGCTGAGCTGGATCGGCGTGCCTTGCCTCTATTACGGCGATGAGATTGGCCTGGACGGCGGCAACGATCCGTTCTGCCGCAAGCCGTTCCCGTGGGACGTCGGCGACTGGGATCGGCCGCTGCTGGCGCTGTTCCAGCGCATGGCGGTGCTGCGTAAACAGAGCCTGGCGCTGCGTCGCGGCGGCTGTCAGGTGCTGTACGCCAGCGGAGAAACGCTGGTGTTCGTGCGCCTGTATCAGCAGGAGCAGGTGTTGGTGGCGCTGCAGCGCGACGGCAGCGGCCAGGCGCAGCTGCCGCACAACCCGCTGTTGGCCCGCGGCCCGTGGCGGCGTGTGGAAGGGCGGGGAGAGTTGAGCGAAACGGCCGGCGGGCTGCGCCTGCAGCTGGCGGAAGAATCGGCCACCGTGTGGCGCTGTGAAGGCTAAGGGAACTGCGGGGGCCGAAGGGCCCCCGCGATTAAGGTGAGTGGGCGTTT
>OKFF01000190.1_pt1 | contig 9787 bp, 11 predicted proteins | sample 1611481 | NCBI WGS metagenome assembly OKFF01 (sample SAMN04436747, study PRJEB24849) | human gut metagenome | biome: human gut; feature: NICU; material: stool | host: Homo sapiens | place: USA: Saint Louis, MO | collected 2011-01-06
CGCCGGGCGGGATAGTCGGCTCCGTAGTAGCCCTGGCGGGCGGCGGTCAGGCGCTTTCCGCCCGGGAGGGGGCCGTGCTCAGCGCGGACTTCATCCGGCTGGCGCAGAATATCGCCAGCAGCGAAATCGCCACCGTAACGCCCAGATAAACGGCCACCGGCCGCCAGTCCCCGTCATATTTTGCCAGCAGACCGGTGGCGATAAGCGGCGCGGTGCCCCCGGCCAGCGCGGCGCCCAACTGGTAGCCGAGGGTGATCCCGGTATAGCGCACATTGGCGCTGAAAATCTCAGAGCACAGGGTGCCGAGCACCGCGGTTACCGGCGCCCATAGGATGCCGAAGGCAACGATCGTCGCCAGCATGATGCCCCAGCCGGTGCCGGTGTCGAGCAGCAGGAACCACGGGACGATAAACAGCCCCAGCAGCACCACGCTCAGGGTGTACATCTTTTGCCGACCCACCTTGTCTGACAGCAGCCCCATCAGCGGGATCATCACGGTGGCCACCAGCGCGCCCAGGGTCACGGATTCCAGCGCCTGCGACTTCTGATAGCTCAGGGTGGTGGTGGCGTAGCTGACTACAAAGGTGGAGAAGATATAGAAGGGGGCGGTCTCCACCACTTTCAGGCCGGCGGCGATCAGCACTTCCCGCCAGTGGTGCTTGAGCGTATCGCGCAGCGGGGCCTTCGCCACCTGGCCGGATTTTTTCACCTGCTTAAAGGCGGGCGTTTCGTCGATATCTTTGCGGATCCACAGGCCGAGAAAAACGAGGACGGAGCTGAGCAGGAACGGTATGCGCCAGCCCCAGGCGAGAAACTGCGCCTCATCGAACAGCGTCATCAGCGAGACGATAAATGTCGCCATCAACATGCCGATGGTCACCCCGGCCTGGGGAATGCTGCCGAAAAAGCCTTTCCGCTTTTCCGGCGCGTATTCATAGGCCAGCAGCAGCGCGCCGCCCCATTCGCCGCCGATACCCATACCCTGAATAATGCGCAGAGTAATCAGCAGGGCCGGCGCCCAGAGGCCCACCATCTCGTAGGTGGGCAGCAGGCCGATCGCCACCGTGGCGCTCCCCATCAGCGACAGGGTCAGCACCAGCGTCTTCTTGCGGCCGATGCGATCGCCGATATGGGCGAAAATCACGCCGCCGATGGGGCGGATAAAAAACGTCAGCGAGAAGGAGAGCCAGGAGAGGATCAGGCCGATAACCGGGTCGACCATCGGAAAGAAGATTTTGTTGAACACCAGCGCGGCGGCGGTGCCATAGAGAAAATAATCGAACCATTCGATGGCGCTGCCTGTCAGGCTCGCGATCAGTACCTTCTTGTTTTTCTGCAGAATGGATGCAGTGTTGTCTTGTGGATTGCTCATTACGAAACGTTCTCCCGCCACGGTAGATAGGTCAGGTGTCACTCTGTACGAGCAGGGTGCAACCTGATGTGAAAAGGTTGTGTAATTGTTAAGCAACTTAGGGTTGAAGGTTACAATTGGCAAGTTTATCGCTGGCAAACTGGGCATTATGGCGCGGTTTGAACTGGTATAACCGCGACGCTATTTTTTATTTTCCACCTGATTTTGCTGTTTTTTGTTATTTTCATAGTGAGTTGTTCAGGTGCAACCCGCCTGTTTTTAGATGTTTCTTGTTATTTCAAAATGGTTACAAATCGACGCCGCTATGCCTCCCGGCAGGCGGCGTTTATGATAGCGAAAGCATCCTCTCCGCTCGGCTGAGAGAGGATTAAGGAGACAGAATGGCAGAACAATTTCCTCCGCTGTCGGCAGCGACGCTGGCGGCGGCTAACCAGGTCGGCGCCTGGCTGGCGCAGGACGATCTGGCGACGCTGCCCGCGCTGCCGCAGGTGGACGTGGTAGTGCTGGCCGGCAACGCCGTGATCCCAACCATCGACGCCGCCTGCCGTCTGGCGGCGGCGCAGGCGGTCCCGCTGCTGATCAGCGGCGGCGTGGGACATTCTACGGGCTATCTCTACGAGGCGGTGCGCCAGGATCCCCGTTACCGTACGTTGCCGGTGGATGGCCGCCCGGAAGCGCATGTTCTGGCCGACATTGCTCATGACTACTGGCACATCCCCCATTCGCGGCTGGTGGTGGAGGACCAGTCAACCAACTGCGGTGAGAACGCCCGTTTTACCCGGACCACGCTGGAGAGCCGGGGGCTCGCCCATCGTCGCGGGATCGTCATTCAGGACCCGACTATGCAGCGGCGAACCATGGCTACCTTCGCCCGCGTCTGGCAGGGGGCGACGACGCCGCCGCAGTGGTTGAGCTTTCCCGGCTGCTCGCCGGTGCTGGAGCAGACCGATGGCCAACTGTGGTTCGCGGGCGGCGGAGCGGGGCTCTGGCCGGTCACCCGCTACCTGGGGCTGCTGCTGGGCGAGCTGCCGCGCCTGCAGGATACCCCTGAAGGGTACGGTCCGCGGGGAAAAGACTTCATCAGCCATGTCACCTTCCCGCCGGAGATCCTCGACGCCTGGCGACAGCTGCGGGAGGACGCCCAGCTTGCCGGGGCGCTGCAGGCCCGCACCCTCGGCTGAAAAATGCCCGTTTACGGCAGATTCGTCGCAAACGGGCAATTTGTGTTATTAAAATGTAACCTCAAGCGGGCATTTTTGGCCCGTTTTTATGAATCAGCTCACAGAACTGCGTCAATGTGCTGCCGAACAGCGGCTTATCCGCCCGATATTTAACAAAAAAATCACCTGTTAAATACAAATGCACCACAGGAGCAGCCATGACAGCACCCGTTCAACACCCGATGTATATTGATGGCCAGTTCGTTTCCGGTCGCGGCGACGGCTGGATCGACGTGCTTAACCCGGCGACCGAAGCGCTGCTGTCGCGGATCCCGGACGGGACTGCCGAAGAGGCACGGCTGGCGATTGACGCCGCCGAGCGCGCCCAGCCCGGCTGGGAAGCGCTGCCGGCCATTGAGCGTGCGGGCTGGCTGCGCAAAATTGCCGCCGGTATCCGCCAGCGTGCCGACGAGATCGCCGGGCTGATTGTCGCTGAAGGCGGCAAGATCCAGCAGCTGGCGGCGGTGGAGGTTGCGTTCACCGCGGACTATCTCGACTATATGGCAGAATGGGCGCGCCGTTACGAAGGTGAGATCGTGCAGAGCGATCGCCCGGGGGAGAATATCCTCGTCTTTAAACGCGCGCTGGGGGTGACTACCGGGATCCTGCCGTGGAACTTCCCGTTCTTTCTTATCGCCCGCAAGCTGGCCCCGGCCCTGATCACCGGGAATACCATCGTCATTAAGCCCAGCGAATTTACGCCCAATAATGCCATCGCCTTTGCCGAGATTGTCCATCAGGTTGGGCTGCCGAAAGGGGTCTTTAACCTGGTGCTCGGCCGCGGAGAAACCGTTGGTCAGGAGCTGGCCGGTAATCCGAAGGTGGCGATGGTCAGCATGACCGGCAGCGTGGCGGCAGGGGAGAAAATCATGGCCGCCGCGGCAAAAAATATCACTAAAGTGTGCCTCGAACTCGGCGGCAAAGCGCCAGTCATTGTGATGGACGATGCGGATCTGGAGCTGGCGGTGAAAGCGGTAGTGGACTCGCGGGTGATTAATACCGGGCAGGTGTGTAACTGCGTCGAGCGGGTCTATGTCCAGCAGGGCATTTACGACCGCTTCGTTAACCGTCTCGGCGAGGCGATGAAGGCCGTGCAGTTTGGCGATCCGGCGGCGCGGGACGACATCGCGATGGGGCCGCTGATCAACGCCGCGGCGCGGGACCAGGTGGCGGGCAAAGTGGCGAAGGCGGTGGCGCAGGGGGCGCGAGTGGCGCTGGGCGGCCAGCCGCTGGAGGGCAAAGGCTATTTTTATCCGCCGACCCTGCTGCTGGATGTGCGTCAGGAGATGGACATTATCCATGAGGAAACCTTCGGTCCGGTGCTGCCGGTGGTGGCCTTTTCGACCCTCGATGAGGCGCTGGCGATGGCCAATGACAGCGATTATGGCCTGACCTCCTCAATCTATACCCGCGATCTGAACGTGGCGATGAAAGCGATTAAGGGACTGAAGTTTGGCGAAACCTATATCAACCGTGAGAACTTTGAGGCGATGCAGGGGTTCCACGCCGGCTGGCGTAAGTCGGGGATCGGCGGGGCAGATGGCCGCCACGGCCTGAATGAGTACCTGCAGACCCAGGTGGTCTATCTGCAGGCCTGAGGCACTCCACACAGAACCGGCGGACAGCGCAGGCTGTCCGCCGTTCACGTAGCGGGCAAATTTCTCCAGCACGCGGATCAGTTGGGTGACAAAGCCGTATTCGTTATCGTACCAGGCGACGGTTTTCACCAGCTGTACGCCGCCGGCCTCCACAATCTCCAGCTGGGTAGCATCGTAGATCGAACCGAAATGGCTGCCGATGATATCGGAAGAGACGATCTCCTCTTCGGTGTAACCAAAGGATTCATTGCCCTCAGCCGCCTGCCTCATCGCCTGATTGACCTCATCCGCAGTCACCTTTTTCTCCAGCACCGATACCAGCTCCGTCACTGAGCCGGTTTTGGTCGGTACGCGCTGGGCATGGCCTTTCAGCTTACCGCTCAGGGCAGGGATCACCAGGCCAATGGCTTTTGCCGCGCCGGTAGTGTGCGGGATAACGTTTTCCGCCGCCGCCCTGGAGGCGCGCAGATCTTTTCCGCGCGGCCCGTCCACCAGCGACTGGGTGCCGGTATAGGCGTGGATGGTGGTCATGGTGCCTACGGTGATGCCGAAGGCATCCTGCAGAACTTTGGCCATCGGCGCCAGGCAGTTGGTGGTGCAGGAGGCCACGGAGATGATGGTGTCATCCGGGGTCAGGGTGTCATCGTTGACGTTGTAGACGATGGTTTTCATCTCGCCGGCGGGGGCGGAAATCAGCACTTTGCGCGCGCCGGCCTGGAGATGGGCTTGCGATTTCTCGGCCGAGGTGTAGAACCCGGTACACTCCACAATCACCTCGGCGCCTGCCGCCTGCCATGGAATATGCTGCGCCTCTTTTTCGGCATACACCGTAATGGTTTTGCCGTTGACGATCAGCGCATCTTCGGTAAAGTCGACGCTCCACGGGAAGGGGCCGTAGTTTGAATCATGCTTCAACAGGTAGGCCAGCACCTTTGGCGAAGTGAGGTCGTTGATAGCCACCACTTCCAGGCTGCTGTCGACTTCTAATAAACGACGTAACACCAGACGTCCGATACGACCAAATCCATTAATCCCAAGTTTACTCATGGATATTCTCCGGTTGGTAAAACGACTCGATGTGATGAAACTCCTCCAGGCTTAGCCCTGTCCCCCTGATTGGTCAACTGACAATCTGTGCGCTTTGCCAGGGCCTGCGGGCCGGAGAGGGGAAAAGTGAATGTTTTCCCGGTCTTTTTTGCCCGTGACGGCAGGGAATGATTTTTGTTACCAGAGATGAGGGGGCTGCCTGCTGGCGAAACGACGAAAAGCGTCTATGCTTAACTATTGAATAGCTTAGTAAAAAATTGACGTTAGACGAAGGGAGAGGTTATGGGATTCTGGAGAATCGTTTTCACTATCATTCTGCCGCCGCTGGGGGTGCTGCTGGGAAAAGGCTTCGGCTGGGCGTTTATTCTCAATATCATTTTGACCCTGCTGGGCTATATTCCTGGCCTGATCCACGCCTTTTGGGTGCAGACCCGCGATTAAAGGCTGACCCTCGCCGCCTCCCCCTGAGACCGGCTCAGGGGGGCATCAGGCACTCTTTATATAACAGCGTATTATCCTTCGACCAGTAGTGCCGGGTCTCCTCTTCAAGATCGACGATCCACTTAAACACCCCGGCGCTGGCGAGATCCCGGCAGTACTGTTCAAAGTTAATGGCCCGGGCAAAGTGGCGGATAACGGCGGCCCTGGTCAGACAATGGCTGGCCTCAGCGCGAACGCGCAGCAGCCCGCGGGCGCTTTTTACCGAGACCACCTCGTCGTTTGCCATTACGAAATTCATATTGCCGGTGGAAACAAAATAGATGTAGTAGGAGACCTGATGCCGACGCAGTTCATTGGCGAAGGTGGCATAGTCGGCGTCAGAACGCGCTTGCTCAAAAAAATGACCCAGCCTGACCAGCAGTTCCATTTCGATCCTTATCGTGTCGCTGTGTGCGGCTTTGGCCGATAGCGGCAGAAACCATTCACTAAATAACTTATTCGCATTTTAATAATATAGGCGCGTTATATTAATGGTTATTGCGTAACTGGAACACGGTTTCAAGTGTTACAATCTATTGCAATCGTTTGGCTACCTGGTCAGCGAGGCGTAAGCGAACGGCGAGGCGGGAACGAGAAGACAAGCGCCGGCGGGGAAGGCCGCCGGCGGGAAAACGGCGCTACTTCTGGATCAAATAGCGAATGGTTGGGCCATCCTGTTGAATATCCAGCACCGTGTAGCCGTGGTTCCTTGCATCAAGCGGAATGTTATTGATCGACTGCGGACAGTCGCTGACCACTTCGAGGATCTCGCCTTTTTGCATGGAAGGCATTGCCTCCAGGGTAGCGACCGCCGGATACGGGCAGGGTTCGCCGACCATATCCAGGCGATAATCAGGGATGATGTTTTTCATGCGCTCTCCTTCACGGTCCGGACCGCCGCCTGGCGGCGGAAAAAATGTCTCTCCCAGGCGATCACCAGCAGCAGGGCGATCAGCAGCAGCAGATAGGTGGCCAGTAGTCCGCCAAAGGGACCGAAGGCGTTCAGCAGGTTGACTTTCTGCCAGTGGGTGGCGAGGGGGGCGGCGATATCGTCCCAGCACCAGGCGAGCAGCGTTGAGCCGATGACGTTGCCCAGCCCAACCCACCAGTAGTGAACCTGGCCCTCCACCGCCCGGTACATCCAGCCGGTCTCACAGCCGCCGGCCAGCACGATGCCAAAGCCAAATAGTAGCCCGCCAATCGCCGCATTAGGACCGGCCCACATAATTTTCGGCGCCATCCCCAATTGCACATAGCTGAAGATACCGATGGCGCTCGCCGCCATGCCGAAGATAATCGCCTTCGCCATCACCGTCCGGCCGGTGATCCACATATCGCGAAAGGCGGAGGTAAAGCAGATCTGCGCGCGCTCGATAAGCAGACCAAAGCCAATACCGAACAGCATCGCCAGGCCGAGCGCCGGGTGGTCTGCGGCGGTGAGCAGGCCCCAGCCGATCATGGCGAAAAAGACCACCATCCCCAGGCGGAAGCGGCGGCGCGCCTGCTGCGGTTTTTGGGTTAAGGGCGAGGCGGCGGACACTTTTTGCATTTTTACCGGGATGCGAAAAAGGGGCAGCAGCGTGAAGCGGGCGCCAAACCAGGAGCCGATGGCGGTGGCGATGGCAAACAGCCAGGCGTGCAGGGAGAACTGCGGAATGCCGGTGAAGAAGGCCGCCAGGTTGCAGCCCATCGCCAGCCGTGCGCCGAACCCGGCGATGATGCCGCCCGCCACGGCCTGCGCAATGCGGATCCGGCTGCGTGGCAAGCGCAGTTTGACGTTATTCGCCCACAGCGCGGCGGCCAGGCAGCCGCCGAACATGCCGATGATCATCCTGCCATCGATGCGGGTCAGCGGCGACCCTTCGAGATGTATCAGCTGGTAATAGCCCCACTGTTCGCTGTGGACGCCCAGCAGCTGCAGCAGCTGACCACCCCAGCGGGTGAATTCGCCGGTCACCGCCCAGAAGGTGCCGGTGATGCCAAAATAGTAGGTAGAGAGAATGCCCGCGGCAATGACCGCCGGGACAGGAGACCAGAACCGGATAAGCCAGGCCTGTTTGAAGGATTGCCATGTCATAAAAATGCCTCTGAACTCAGAAGGTATTAACGGTCGATGACCGACCAAAGGGGGCAAATAGTACCCGCCTTAGCGCCTGCTTTCTCTGTTTTGGATCAAGGCCCTACGCTTGCGTCAGCACGGCAACCAGCGCCAGCAGCCCGGGCAGCGCCTGAATATAGAGAATTTTGCGGCTGGCGGTCAGCGCGCCGAAAATCCCGGCGGCCAGCACGCAGGCCAGGAAAAAGATAACCACCTGCACCCCCGGCGCCCCCAGCCACAGCCCCCATGCCAGGCCGGCGGCCAGAAAGCCGTTATACAAGCCCTGGTTGGCCGCCAGCACCCGGGTCTGCCGGGCGAAATCGGCGCTGAGGTTAAAGGCCCGGCGCCCGGCGGAGCCTTCCCAGAGAAACATCTCCAGCACCAGGATGGCGAGATGAATAATAGCGACCAGCGCAACGAGGAGAGTGGCTAACACAGCGGTCCTTAACGATTAGGGGAATGTTTCTCCAGTATAACCGCAGGCGCTCACCAGGCTAGAGGGCGACTGCTATAGTGCAGATAGCGTCATATTTTCCCGCCGCGAAGAGCGTCGGTTTATCTGATTGCCCTTTGGTTTAGCTAAGCGGTGCTAGCATGCCGGGTTCTTTTTACGGGTATGGCATAGGTTACTGAATGGTAAATAAATTATGGATTTTGTTATCAGGGCTACTAATGGTTGCCATGCCGTCGGCGCAGGCCGGGGAATTAAACCTCTATTCGATGAATACCGGTTCCTATGTCTATCATATGACGGGTAACCACGGACAATATAACGAACATTTCAATAACAACTTTTTCTCGGTGGAGCGCAAGTTTTCTCAGGATTCAAAATACAGCGTGCTGGTCGGAACGATGAAAAACAGCTTTGACGATCGTTGCCTGACTCTCGGCGTGCGCCGCGACTGGCTGAAAAACGATACCGGCTGGGTACTGAAAGGGGTGTATGCCTATACCGGGGAATTTTTCTTTGATGCCTTCAGCCACTGTGGGGATTCCGGCACCTACCGCACCGCCAAAAAAATCACCGGCATCGGTTTTTCGCCCTACCTCTATCATGGCCTGCAATATAATTTCACCGATTATTTCGGTGTGGAAGGCGGGATTATTGTGCCGGCGATCTTTGTGATGAGTGTTCAGTGGAGCTTTCGCTAGACGCTTTATTACCCGGGAAAAGAGCAGGCCACCACAGGTGGCCTGATACTAACGACCTGGCGGCAGGAATTAATGGAAGCCGAGACGGATCAGATCCAACGGGCAGAAGCGGCCCTCGCAGCCGTCGATTTCAACGCAGTCCGCCCGGCGCAGCTGCTCAGCGGTTTTCCCCTCGCCATGGATAGCTTTAATCACGCCCGTCGTCCCGTTACCGGCGATCATTACCATGCTGCCGGTAGCAATAGCGTTACGATTACGGTCATAGGTTTTCATGGTCTCCTCCTCAATAAACCTGGGTGAAAGCAATGATTAAGCGCGCAAATTAATACCGCTTTCTGCCTAAAAAAGTTTTGAGGATAATCAAATTTATTTTAATAACCACCTGAGCATAAAGGCAAGAAGACCTTCTGTTCGCCTCCATCGCATCGCCTGCGCGGCGAGGGGATGAAGCGTGATACTGGCCGTCATATGTCAGCCAGGTTACTGTTTTATGACCAGATTATTAACCTTGCCAGCCCGCGGAAAATAGCGAAAGATGGCACTATTCGGGCATCAACGGTGCCAGTGCCTGTCCTGAGGGAGCCATGAGTCAAGACGTCACCGCGAAGATGTTAAAGCCCGATTTTGATAGTGAAGTTTCCGGCCTGGTGCATGGCTATTTGTTTCATGAACAGCGCCCCCCGCAGCCGATCGCCTCTGGCGAGGTATGCGCCCGCTATCAGGCGCTCGCCGATGACAAGGCGTTTATCTGGTTACACCTGAATCTTAATCACGCAACAGCCGAGAAATGTTTAACCAGACACCTGCGCGCGCGCCAGAT
>OKFF01000191.1_pt1 | contig 9700 bp, 10 predicted proteins | sample 1611481 | NCBI WGS metagenome assembly OKFF01 (sample SAMN04436747, study PRJEB24849) | human gut metagenome | biome: human gut; feature: NICU; material: stool | host: Homo sapiens | place: USA: Saint Louis, MO | collected 2011-01-06
CGCACGCCGGGATCTGTGCGGGGGGTATCCGGTAACGGGTATCCCTACCGCGACAATTTATCTCCAAAGGAGGCAAAATGAACTACAGCATCACCACCCTCGGCAAGAAAACCATCGCCGGTTTCCATCTGGTCGGGCCCTGGGATCACACGGTCAAGCAGGGGTTTGAGCACCTGATGATGTGGGTTGAGAACCACCAGGTGCCCGCCCGCGAATGGGTGGCCGTCTACTACGATAACCCGGAGGAAGTGCCGGCGGAAAAACTGCGCTGCGCGACAGCGGTCGCCGTGGATGAGGATTATGTCATTCCCGCCAACAGCGAAGGGGTGATCCTGGCGGCGATTGCCGGCGGGGATTACGCCTGCGCCCGCGCGCGGGTGGTGGAGTACGACTTCGCCACTCCGTGGATGCAGTTTTTCGACAGCCTGCAGCAGAGCACGGCGTATCGCATCGCCCCCCAGCCCTGCTTTGAGGTCTATCTTAACGACGGCAACCACGACGGCTACTGGGATATCGACATGTATGTTCCCGTTGAGCGCGTCGCGTCGTAGCGGTTTACCCCTGTTCCGGACAAGGTTTTTTACATTCCCGGCATGCTCCGGGCGAAAAAGCAGTTACAATTGGCCTTTTCGTTTTGCCGGAGAGGGTTGTGCGCGCTGATAAATCACTCAAGCCATTTGAGATCCGCTTGTATCGCCATTATCGGGTGGTGCATGGTGTGCGGATTGCGCTGGCCTTTGTGCTCACCTTTTTGCTGGTGCGGCTGCTGAACGTGCCTGAGGGAACCTGGCCTCTCATCACTCTGGTGGTGGTGATGGGGCCGATCTCCTTCTGGGGTAACGTCGTGCCGCGGGCGTTTCAGCGTATCGGCGGCACGATCCTCGGTTCGGCGCTGGGGCTGGTGGCGCTGAAGCTTGAGCTCATCTCCCTGCCGCTGATGGTCCTCTGGTGCGCGGCGGCGATGTTCCTCTGCGGCTGGCTGGCGCTGGGCAAGAAACCCTATCAGGCGCTGCTGATCGGCATTACTCTGTCGGTGGTGGTCGGGGCGCCGCCCGGCGATATGCATACCGCGCTGTGGCGAAGCGGCGATGTGATCTTCGGCTCGCTGCTGGCGATGCTGTTTACCGGCATCTGGCCGCAGCGGGCGTTCATCCACTGGCGCATCCAGATGGCCAGCTATGTCACCAAATTTAACCGCCTCTACCAGGCCGGCTTCTCGCCAAATCTGGTGGATCGACCGCGGCTGGAAAAGCATCTCCAGCAGGCGCTGAACGACGTGGTTAAAATGCGCGGGCTGATCACCCCCGCCAGCAAAGAGACGCACATCCAGAAGGCGATCTTCGAGGCTATCCAGACCGTCAGCCGCAACCTCGTCTGCATGCTGGAGCTGCAGATCAACGCCTGGTGGGCAACTCGTCCGGGTCACTTCGTGATGCTCAATGCGCACACCCTGCGGGAGACGCAGCAGATGACCCAGCAGACGCTGTTGTCCATCGCCCACGCGCTGTACGAAGGGAACCCTCAGCCTGTGCGCGCCAACAATGAAAAGCTGACTGAGATCGTCCTCGAACTGCGCCAGCTGCTGAAAGAGCAGGGTGATGACGGCCTGGCGGAAACCCCGGTCCATGGCTATGTTTGGCTCTCAATCGAACTGGCGCGCCAGCTGGAGCTGCTCTCGCATCTGATCTGCCGCGCGTTGCGCAAATAAACATCAGATGCACCGGGTAACCACATGGGTTGTTTCGATTCAGCAGCGTTTAGGGTTATGATAAACGCAAAGGAAAAAACATTGTCATCAGCGGCTGCTAGCAGTTATGTTAGCCCTATAACGCAGTCGCTTTACGAATCCGAATCTCAATTATTAGGGGTGTAAAAATGGAAACAACTAAGCCTTCTTTCCAGGACGTACTGGAGTTTGTTCGTCTGTACCGTCGTAAGAACAAACTGCAGCGTGAAATTCAGGACGTAGAGAAAAAGATCCGTGATAACCAGAAGCGCGTTCTGCTGCTGGACAACCTCAGCGACTACATCAAACCGGGCATGAGCGTGGAAGCCATCCAGGGCATCATCGCCAGCATGAAGAGCGATTACGAAGATCGCGTTGATGATTACATCATCAAAAATGCCGAGCTGTCCAAAGAGCGCCGCGACATCTCGAAAAAACTGAAAGTGATGGGCGAAGCCAAAGTCGAAGGCTAAACCCTGCCGGTCCGGCGGCGGTCAGCGTCGCCGGGCTGTTCCGCGTTTCCCTCTCTTCCCTGCTTTTTTCTGCGAAAACTTTGTTCCGGCAACTGCCTCTCCTCACCGACACTTTGCTATACTGGCCCGCGAAAAACGTATTGATATCGGAAAGGTTTCTCTCATCCTGGCCGGGCATCTGACGCAGTGGCGTCAGGGCGATATCTCAACACCTCTCACCTCTCCGACGATCGATTCGCCAGAAGACAAACTCAGGTGCTGACCGGGCGCGACAGAACTCTTCCGCTGCTTTCGCCGACAGGAGTCAACCTCACGTGATTAAGTCATTCTTTGCTGCACTCTCGTTTATCAGCCGCCTGCCGGTCCCGGCGCGGTTATCTCAGGGCCTGGAGATCGAACAGTACCAGCGCAGTATCGTCACCTTTCCGCTGGTCGGTTTACTGCTTGGCGCCATCGCCGGCGCGGTGGCGCTCCTCCTGCAGCCGTGGTGCGGCGTCCCGCTGGCGGCGCTGTTCGGCGTGCTGGCGCTGGCGCTGCTCACCGGCGGATTCCATCTTGACGGGCTGGCTGATACCTGCGACGGCATTTTCTCCGCCCGCACCCGCGATCGGATGCTGGAGATCATGCGCGACAGCCGGCTGGGCACCCACGGCGGGCTGGCGCTGATCTTCGTGCTGGTGGCGAAAGTGCTGGTGGTTGGCGAGCTGCTGCTGCGTGATATCCACCCCATCGCAGCCCTGGCGGCGGCCTGCGCCGTCGGTCGCGGGATGGCGGTGCTGCTGATGTATCGTCATCGCTATGCGCGGGAAAAGGGGCTGGGCAATCTGTTTATCGGCAAAATTAGCCTGCAGCAGACGCTGGTGACGATGGCGATGGCGATCGCGCTGGCCACCGCCCTGCTGGGGCTACAGGGGCTGCGCGCCGCGCTGATCACCCTGGTGCTGATTTGGGGTCTGGGATGGGCGCTGAAGCGAACCCTCGGCGGGCAGACCGGGGATACCCTCGGGGCGGCGATTGAGCTGGGCGAATTACTCTTTTTACTGGCGCTGCTGTAAGGCCTGACGCCAACGGTGAGGAACAGAATGGAAACACTTTCGGCGTTACTGGCTGCCATTCCGCAGCCCGATGTGGCGGCCATGGCGCGCGCTCAGCAGCATATTGATGGCCTGTTAAAGCCGCCCGGCAGCCTTGGCCGTCTGGAGACGCTGGCGGTGCAGCTGGCCGGTCTGCCTGGCTTGCAGGGGCAGCTGGCGCTGGCGGAGAAAGCGATTGTGGTCATGTGCGCCGACCATGGCGTCTGGCATGAAGGTGTGACCCCTTCGCCGCAGGTGGTGACGGCCATTCATGCCGGCAATATGGTGCGGGGCAACACCGGCGTCTGCGTGCTGGCGGCGCAGGCCGGGGCCAGGGTGCAGGTGGTGGATGTCGGCATCGATGCCGACCCGCTGCCGGGCCTGATTAACCTCAAGGTGGCCCGCGGTAGCGGGAATATCGCCCGGACGGCGGCCATGAGCCGCCAGCAGGCGGAGACGGTGCTGCTGGCCAGCATGCATCTCACCCGCCAGCTCGCTGCCGACGGGGTGAAAGCCTTCGGCGTCGGCGAATTGGGAATGGCCAATACCACCCCGGCCGCAGCGACGATCAGTGTCCTGACGGGCAGCGACCCTGACGCGGTGGTGGGCTGTGGGGCCAATCTGCCGCTGGCGCAGCGGGGCCATAAGGTGGCGGTGGTGCGCCAGGCGATAGCCCATAATCAGCCGAACCCGGCGGACGGGCTGGATGTCCTGGCGAAGGTGGGGGGTTACGATCTGGTGGGCATGACCGGGGTGATCCTCGGGGCGGCCTCCTGTGGCCTGCCGGTGGTGCTGGATGGCTTCCTCTCCTATGCCTCTGCCCTGGCCGCCTGCCGCATGGCCCCGTCGGCGCACCCTTATCTTATTCCTTCACACCTGTCGGCGGAGAAAGGAGCGCAGATCGCCCTCGACGCGCTGGGTCTGCGGCCGTATCTCGATATGGACATGCGCCTGGGAGAGGGCAGCGGCGCCGCGCTGGCGATGCACCTGTTGGATGCCGCCAGCGTGATGTACAACCAGATGGGAACGCTGGCGCAGAGCAATATTGTGTTGCCCGATAGCGCGCCGTCATCCTGATGGTAAAGCGCATCGTCCCGCGATGGGGGCGATGCGCCGGGTTTACAGGGCCTGCTGCCAGACCGCCTGGGGCAGGAGATAAACCTTCGCCGGGGCGCGCATGCCGTCGGTGACAATATGGCGGATGCCGCTGGCCATCACCGCGAGGGTGACGTCAAAGGCGTTAAGGCTGTCGCCGAAGCCCGCGGTCAGATTGAGCATTGAACCATTGGCCAGCAGATAGACGGTTTTGTCGGCCATGCGGTAGGCGTTGATATACGGCATCACCTCTTCCTGGGGGTACTGGCGCAGGTACTCGCCGTCGATCTCTTCCGCCACGTGGCCGACGTTAAGGATAAATACTCCCGCTTTCGCCCGGTCCAGCGCCTGGCGATTAACCACGTTTTTACCGCCTGTCGCTGTGGCCACCACGTCCGCCGAGGCGATAGCCTCCTGGAGGTCCACCACGTGCCAGCCGTCGTAGGCCGCCTGCAGACGGCGGGCAGGATCGATCTCCGCCACCATCACCTGACCGCCAAAAGCTTTTGCCGCCGCCGCGACGCCCTGGCCGACCAGGCCGTAGCCGATCACCAGCACTTTTTTCTCATGCAGGGTGAGGTGAGTGGTCTGGAAGAAGGTGTGCCAGGCGGTGAGACCGACCATATGGCGGTTGTGCAGCCCCTCTTTGACCGGCAGATCGTCCCAGTTAAAGATCGGATAGCCTGGCTGAATATCCCCCAGCCGATTGACGCCCGAGCCGGTGGCTTCCAGACCCGCCACGATGTTCCCAAACTCGCCGCGCTGGTGGAGCAGGGTGGTGATATCGGCGCCCATCTCGCACAGGTGAGTGGGCTGCCAGGCAATCGCTTTTTCCCATGACTGTTGCCAGTCGGCATCGCTCATATTGCGCCACGCGCAGGCCTCGGCGCCGCGCTCCACCAGCCAGGCCACCACGTCGTCCTGCACGGTGGTGGGGTTACAGGTGGTTAAAAAGACCTGAGCGCCCTTGTCGAGGATCCCCTGCACCAGCGGGATCATTTTCATGTCGAGGTGCATACAGCAGGCCAGACGCACGCCGCTGAGGTCGGGCAGCGCGGCGACCTGACGCAGGGTACGCGGCATATTCTGGCTGGCCCATGCCACTTCTTTCGCTAAAGAGATTTTATTATTCACTGGGTTATGACCTTCAATTCGCAAAAGGGGTATCCCCCTGACCGAAAAGGGATTCTATCAGCCCCCGCGAGAATTCACAGCACAATGCCGTCGGACATCGCCGCCCGCGCTATCCCCTGCGAAAGACAGGGTTGTTAATTTAAGGTTAAAAAAAGAAAATAAAATATAAGTAATTCCTATGATTTGAGCGATGAAGCGATGTTGAGTGTTATTCCTGCGGGGATATTTTCACGGCTGCGGATTTTCCTTGGCCGCCTGAAGCCGCACGCGCTGCCGGTGGCCCGCCGGCATATCGTGCTGGGATCCATTGGCGCCGGCACCGGACTGGCGGTGACCAGCATGTTCAGCCACTGGCTGCTCGGCGAAGTCAATCTGTGGTTTATTGCCCCGATGGGGGCCTCGGCGGTACTCCTGTTTGGCGTACCGAGCAGCCCGCTGGCGCAGCCGTGGTCGATTGTCGGCGGCAACGTGCTGTCGGCGCTGATCGGCGTCACGGTGGGTATGCTGGTCCCCGATGCGGCGCTGGCCTGCGGTCTGGCGGCGGCTCTGGCCATCGCCGGGATGTATTTTCTGCGCTGTCTGCATCCCCCCGGCGGCGCGGTGGCCCTGACGGCGATCCTCGGCGGCGCCGGGGTGCACAGCGAAGGCTATCACTTTGTGCTGACCCCGGTGCTCCTCAACTCGCTGATGCTGGCGCTGCTGGCTATTGTGTTTAATAACCTGGTTGGCCGCCGTTATCCGCATCCGCTGGCGGCGGAGGAGGTCAAATCCAGGGCGGTGCCGCTGGGTATTTCGGTCACCCGGGAAGATATTCACGCCGCGCTGCTGGAAGGCCAGTTCCTCGACATTGATGAAGACGATGTCCAGGAGTTGCTGGAGAATATCGAGCAGCAGGCGCGGCAGCGTATCGCGACGGCAGCCCGCCGCTAAGGGCGTACTGCGGGCTGCGGGTTACAGATCGCCGGTAAGATACTGCGCGACCCCGCGGCCAAAGCTCCAGTCGCCTTTCTGGTTACTGATAATCGACACCATCAGATCATCGCCGCTCAGGCCGCAGTGTTCCGCCAGCTCCTCCTGCAAAATGGCGAAGAAGCGCTGCTTCTGCGCCTCGCTGCGCGGGCTGGTATAGACCCGCACCACCACCAGATCCCGCGTGCGGGTCAATCCGAGGCCGGTATCTTCAATCACCATATGGTGGGCTTTGTTTTCATGAACAATCTGGTAACGGTCGCGTTCTGGTACCTCGAAGGCGCGCAGCACGGCGCGATGGGCGGCATCCAGCAGGGTTTTGACCTCCTGTTCCGTACGGCCTTCAATCAGGTCAAATGTCAGTAATGGCATGCAGGTGCTCCTTATCGTTAGGGAATAATGATGGGCTCAACAAGATGCTAGCCGATGCCGCCGCCGGCAAAAACCGCTATAGTTGAATACATTGTTTTTACTGGTGAACAATCACATGAGCGAGAGTCGTCCGGAGAGTTACTGGCCCCATCTGTACTGGCTGACGGTGCTGGAAGAACAAAAAAGCTATACCCGGGCCGCGGAAAAGCTGGGGATCAGCAAGTCGGCTATCAGCCAGAAAATCAGTGAGCTGGAGCGGGTGACCGGTAAAACCCTCGTCCATCGCACCACCCGCAGCGTGAGCCTCAGCGACGACGGACTGCGGCTGGTGGCGGAGCTCAACGAGCCGTTTGGTCAGCTGCGGGATATTTTCACCGGCGCCTGCGATGAGGGCGGGCCGCTGCGGGGAACGCTGCGCCTGACCGCGCCGGTGGCCTTTTCCCGCCAGCAGCTGGTCCCGGCAATCGCGCCTTTTTTGCATCAGCATCCCCAGCTGCATCTGCAGCTTGAGGTCACCGACCGGCTGGTCTCTCTGGCCAGCGAAGGGTTCGATCTCGCCATCCGCCACTGTCGGCGCGAGGCGCTCCCGGATACCCATGTCGCCTGGCCGCTGTGTCACACCGCGACGCTTACCGTCGCGTCCGCCGACTATATTCGCCGCCATGGCCGCCCGGAGACCCCCGAAGATCTGCGCCACCACCAATGCCTGACCTATCCCCGTGGGCCACAGCGCCCGCAGTGGACGTTCGCCTCCCGTCAGTCGCCCGATGCTCGGGTGACCATCAACGTGCAGGGGCCATTCGCCACCAATAACAGCGAGTCGCTACGTGATGCGGTGCTGGCGGGGCTTGGGGTGGCGCTGTTGCCGGATTTCAGCGCCCGGGAGGCCATTGGCCGCGGGCTGGTGCAGGAGCTGCTGCCGGCGTGGCAGCCAGTAGATGTGTTTGCCGATCGGCTGTACGTCATCCGGCCCTATACCCCGCGCGTGTCGCGCGCGGTGGAAACCTTCAGCCGCTACCTGAAAGCGACCTTCAGCGAGACGCGTCCAGCTCCTGCGCCAGCGCCTCGCTAAAGCGGGGCAGCAGATGGCGCTCGCCGGGAAGCAGCTGCGCGAGAGTAACGGTCTTGTCAGCGCAATAGACCCGCTCGCTGCCGAGCTGCGCTTCGAAGGCGTTCGCCGCCTGATGCGCCGCGCTCAGATCGGCGTCAATAAGGATCACCGCATGGGCCAGCACCACGTGGCCGCCGCCCGCCGCCAGCGGCCGCCAGTACTGGGCGGTACCGACAATCTTGCGCGCCTCCGCGCCTTCTCCGCAGGCAAGATTATACCGTCCATCGCAAAAGGAACCGCTCACCGCCCGGGGGTGGCTGGCAACGCCGAAGCGCGCGAGGGTGCGCTGCAGCACAGCGCACAGCGAATGATAGATCGGTTCGGCGGCTTCGCCGAGCGGCTGCTGCACCGGCCAGGCGAGGCTAAGGTTGATAATGCCCGGCCCCTGGGGCACCAGACCGCCGCCGGAGCGGCGAAGCCATACCGGCCAGCCGCGCGCGGCAAAATGCGCGCTGACCGCCGGCAGATCCGTAAACTGACGATAGCTCCCCGGCACCACCAATCCCTGCGGCGCCTGCCAGAGCTGGGCGACGGCCTCGCCGGCGCTGGCTTTGGCAAACAGCGGCTGTTCCGCCTGGGTGGGATCCTCGCAAAACTGCAGCGCCAGCGAAGAGGGGGAAAAACGGCGAGGCCAGCAGTCGGCCAGGGTTAACTGAGACATGTATTCTCCTTACCGGAGGGCGCGGGTTACGCCCTCCGCTAGTGGGTCAGTCGACGGGGTGCTTTTTCATCATCAGCGCGGTGAGCGCTGACAGCAGGCATCCTGCGGTCAGATAGAGGGCCACGCTGTGCCACGATCCGCCGGAGAAGGTGACCAGCGCCGCGGCAATAAACGGGGTAAAGCCGCCGCCGACCACGCTCGCCACCTGGTAGCCGACGCCGGCGCCGCTATAGCGATAGCTGGCGCCGAACAGCTCGGTAAACATCGGCTGCTGGACGCAGACCACCATATCATGGGCGATATTGGCCAGCATCAGGGCGAAGAACAGGATCCAGAAAACGGACTGACTCTCCAGCGCCATAAAAAACGGGAAACCGCTCAAAGTGCCGATCAGCGCCCCGGTGATATAGATCCGCCGACGGCCAAAGCGGTCTGCCAGCCAGGCGAAGCAGGGGATAGTCAGGCAGCTAAGACCGCCCACCAGCAGGCCAATGTTGAGAAACAGCTCGCGCGGCAGGCCGAGGTTTTGCGTGGAGTAGTTGAGGGCGAAGGCGGTGACGATATACATCGTCAGCAGTTCACACAGCCGCAGGGCGATAATCAGTAAAAACGCTCCCGGATGGCGAAGTAGCGCTTCCACTACCGGCAGCCGCTTTTTCATCTGCGGCGCGTTGTCCTGGCTCTGCTGCGCTTCAAACTCCTGCGATTCCGCCATGCCGTTACGGATCCACAGCGCAATAAGGACCAGCACCACGCTGAACAGGAACGGTAAGCGCCAGCCCCAGCTGAGGAACTGCTGGTCGCTGGTCAGGCTGCTAATCAGCGATACCAGACCGGTAGAGAGCAGGAGGCCGACGCCGTAACCCACCTGCACCCCGCTGCTGTAAAAGGCTTTTTTCCCCTGCGGGGCATTCTCCACCGAGAGCAGCGCCGCGCCGCCCCATTCGCCGCCGACGGCGAATCCCTGAACCGCACGCAGGAACACCAGCAGCACCGGCGCCCACCAGCCGATCTGGTTGAACGAGGGGAGCAGGCCGATGCAGGCAGTGGCGATACCCATCATCCAGACGGTCAGCCTCAGCATCC
>OKFF01000192.1_pt1 | contig 9689 bp, 10 predicted proteins | sample 1611481 | NCBI WGS metagenome assembly OKFF01 (sample SAMN04436747, study PRJEB24849) | human gut metagenome | biome: human gut; feature: NICU; material: stool | host: Homo sapiens | place: USA: Saint Louis, MO | collected 2011-01-06
GGCGTTGACCACCGAGATCCCCACCCCGTGCAGGCCGCCGGAAAACTGATAGTTTTTATTGGAAAACTTACCGCCCGCATGCAGCCGGCAGAGGATCAGCTCAACCGCCGGCACGCCCTCTTCCGGGTGGATGTCGACCGGCATCCCACGACCATCGTCAATGACCTCCAGGGACTGGTCGGCATGAAGGATAACTTCCACGCGTTTGGCGTGGCCTGCCAGCGCTTCATCCACACTGTTATCAATAACTTCCTGACCAAGATGGTTAGGACGAGTGGTGTCGGTATACATGCCCGGACGGCGGCGCACCGGCTCTAGCCCGGTGAGTACCTCAATGGCATCAGCATTATATGAAGATTGCGTCATGGTGTGTATTCGTAGGTCGTTCAGGGCCGTTTAGCGCAGGCCGAGAAATTCGATAATCTGAGTGAAATGATCGTCAAAGCCGACAAATGCGTGATTACCGCCCTCCTCTACCGTCTGCCGGCAAGAGGCGTAGTAATGCACGGCCTGGCGGTAATCAAGCACTTCATCCCCGGTCTGCTGCAGCAGCCAGAGTAAATCCGGCGCTTCGAGCGGGTCGATTTGCATGACTTTGAGATCGTAAATATGGCGAGACTCTAGCACATATTGCTGCCCGGTGTATGGATTCTCATTGTGGCCGAGAAAATTGTTTAGTAGTTCAAACGGCCGCACCGCCGGGTTAACCACCACCGCCGGCAGCATAAAGCACTGCGAAAGCCAGGTCGCGTAGTAGCCGCCCAGCGACGACCCTACGACCCCCAGCGGCTCGCCGCCGTGCTCCAGCACGATGGACTCCAACAGCTCCGCCGTTTCCGCCGGGTAAGGCGGCAACTCCGGCACCACCATGGTGATCTCAGGATAGTGCTGCGCCAGCCAGGTCTTTAACGCCGTCGCCTTCGCCGAGCGCGGAGAACTGTTAAAGCCATGCAGATAAAGGAGCGTCGCCATCAGTAGCCTTCTGAAGCAATATCCGGATGAAACGCGGCGCCTTCCAGGCGGCACACTTCGGTGGTCAGCGTCCCGTCAGGGTGAAGCTCCAGCCAGCGCCAGCCCGGTGACACCGTATCCAGAGTGAAATTGGCACAGTGCGGTTTAAACTGGACGCAGGTCGACGGCGTCGCCATCATGCGCCGGCCATTCCAGTCGAGATCCAGTTCCTGATGAATATGGCCGCACAAAAGATGCTTCACCCGCGGCCAGGCGCTCAACGCGCTGTCCAGCGCGCCGGCATTGCGCAGACTATGCTGATCCAGCCAGCTGCAGCCGGCCGGCAGCGGATGATGGTGCAGCAGGAGTAAGGTATAGCGCTCCGGCGCCTCCGCCAGCTTATGTTCGAGCCACTCCAGCTGGAAGTCGCTCAGCTCGCCATGGGGAACGCCAAACACCTGGCTGTCGAGCAGCAGGATCTGCCAGCGATCGCCGAGAAACACGCGCTTGGCAGGGGAAATGCCCGCCTCCTGCAGGGTGCTGTACATCGCCGGCTGGAAATCATGGTTGCCCGGTAGCCAGACGCAGGGTGCAGCAAAACTCGCGATGCCCTCAGCAAAATGCTGATAGGCCGCGGAGGAGTGGTCCTGCGCCAGATCGCCTGTTGCGACAATCAGATCGCATGGACGCTGTGAGGCATGAATGGCCGACAGTACGGCCTGATAGCTATCCCAGGTATTGATGCCTAACAACGTTTCATGCTTTTCAGCAAACAGGTGAGTATCAGTAATTTGTAATATCCTGACTCTGGCCTCACCAGCCAGAGGTAGGTTTAACAGGCTTTCCAAATGGTGTCCTTAGGTTTAACGACGCTAACAAACCGGAATCGCCATCGCTCCATGTGCTAAACAGTAACGCAGCCAGTCGGCCAAAAACTGGTTAATTTGATGCTTTTCGTCGCGTTGATGCAACTTTTTATTAGGATAATCATATCGCGCTTTGAAGCGAAAGATCTGCTGACTCGAACACACTTCGGCCACCATGGCGTCATGGTAGAGGCGGACGGTCATCGATGGCAGGCTCCAGTAGCTCACTGCAGGCAGAGTCTGCTCTATTGCCACCAGAGTAGTGTAGCGGGTCGATTCAACTATCGTTAACCGATACTGCGCGCTTCCCACCTGATAGCTTACCTTCTCACCCGCTGCATCCGTTCGCGGCAACAGGCGGCGCAACTGCGCGAAGTTGGTCTCGCACAGGCGCATCATCTCAGGGAAGTCAGGTGTATAACGCTTCATTTTGTCCACTCATTTCGTAAATTGTGATAATGCAATTGCAGCCATTGCAAGGCGATGACAGAGGCTGCGTTGTCGATTTTCCCCTCTTCTACCCACTGGTAAGCCTGCTCCCGACTCACCACATGCACCCGAATATCCTCGTTTTCCTCGGCCAGGCCGTGAATGCCTTTTGCCGTCGATGCATCAACTTCTCCCACCAGGATCGATAACCGTTCGCTGGTGCCGCCGGGACTGGCCAGATAGCTTAATATTGGTTTCGTCCGCCCAACTTCAAGCCCGGCCTCCTCCAGCGCTTCCCGACGGGCAACATCTTCCACCGTTTCACCCGCTTCAATCATGCCGGCGACCATCTCCAGCAGCCACGGGCTCTCGCTGGTATCATAGGCGGCGATACGGATTTGTTCGACCAGCACCACTTCGTCGCGCACCGGGTCAAAGGGTAGCAAGACGGCGGCGTGCCCGCGCTCAAAAATTTCACGGGTGATTTCGCCACTCATGCCGCCGTTAAACAGGCGGTGGCGAAAACGGTATAAATCGAGCGAAAAAAAACCACGATATAGCGTTTCGCGTGCAATAATTTCTACATCATTTTTGGAGAAGGTAATTCCCTGCTGCGTGGGTTTGCTCATTGTCATGTCCTGCGAATCTGAAATTAGGGATTTCCAAACCGTTTGGCTACCGTTTTACGGTCCGTATGTTAGATTGGTGCAAATTACCGCCGGATGGCACGTAACGCCAACTTTTTACGGCGGCAGAATCGATACAATCAGCGGAATTTTTCTTAGAATTAGACCAGCGCTAAATGCTTCACAACAAGGAATGCAAATGAAGAAATTGCTCCCCATTCTTATCGGCCTGAGCCTGACCGGGTTCAGCGCCATGAGCCAGGCGGAAAACCTGCTTCAGGTTTACCAGCAGGCACGCATCAGCAACCCCGATCTGCGTAAATCGGCAGCCGATCGTGACGCCGCGTTCGAAAAGATCAACGAAGCGCGCAGTCCATTACTGCCTCAGCTTGGGCTGGGAGCGGATTATACCTATAACAATGGCTATCGCGACAGCAACGGCATCAATTCAAACGTCACCAGCGGCTCGCTGCAGTTAACGCAGGTTCTGTTTGATATGTCGAAATGGCGCGCCCTGACGCTGCAGGAAAAAACGGCAGGGATTCAGGATGTCACGTATCAGACCGATCAGCAAACACTGATTCTGAATACCGCGACGGCCTATTTTAAAGTGCTGGCCGCCATCGACACGCTCTCCTATACCGAAGCGCAGAAACAGGCTATTTATCGCCAGTTGGATCAAACCACGCAGCGCTTTAACGTAGGCCTGGTGGCGATCACCGACGTACAGAACGCCCGTTCACAATACGATGCCGTGCTGGCGAACGAAGTCACCGCGCGTAACGATCTCGACAACGCCGTCGAAGAACTGCGTCAGGTCACCGGTAACTACTATCCGGAGCTGGCCTCCCTGAACGTGAATGGCTTCAAAACCAACAAGCCGCAGGCGGTCAACGCCCTGCTGAAGGAAGCGGAGAACCGCAACCTGTCGCTGCTGCAGGCGCGTCTGAACCAGGACCTGGCTCGCGAGCAGATTCGCCAGGCGCAGGACGGCCATTTGCCGACGCTCAGCCTATCCGCGTCGAGTGGGATATCGAATACTAGCTACAGTGGTTCAAAAACCCATAATAATCCTCAGCAATACCAGGATAACGATGCCGGGCAGAACCAAATCGGCCTGAACTTCTCTCTGCCACTGTACCAGGGCGGCGCGGTGACCTCGCAGGTCAAGCAGGCGCAATACAACTTAGTCGGCGCCAGCGAGCAGCTGGAAAGCGCCCACCGCAGCGTCGTGCAGACTGTGCGTTCATCGTTTAACAACGTGAACGCCTCCATCAGCAGCATCAACGCCTACAAACAGGCGGTGGTCTCTGCGCAAAGCTCCCTGGATGCCATGGAAGCTGGCTACTCGGTGGGTACGCGTACTATCGTTGACGTCCTCGACGCCACCACTACGCTGTATAACGCTAAGCAGCAGCTCTCGAATGCGCGCTACAACTACCTGATCAACGAGCTGAACATTAAGTCGGCGTTAGGTACCCTGAACGAGCAGGATCTGGTCGCCCTGAACAACACGCTGGGTAAACCCATCTCCACCTCCGCAGATAGCGTCGCGCCGGAAAATCCGCAACAGGATGCCACCGCTGATGGCTACGGCAACACTACCGCGGCGGTGAAGCCGGCGTCCGCACGGACCACCCAGAGCAGCGGCAGCAATCCGTTCCGTCAGTAATTCTCATATTGTGATGCGCATCGCCTGTCCGTCGGACAGGCGATGCGTTAAACGTAAGGCAACGTAAAGATCCCCCGCTTAGCGCCCCTCTTCGCTTCATTTTCCACCACTCATCCTCTATCCTGAGCGTTAACACACGCCATACCACTGGGTCCTGGAAGACAAATATGAAACGGACAAAAAATATTAATCATTCGTCGTTCCGCAAAAGCTGGAGCGCACGCCATCTGACGCCGGTCGCGCTGGCCGTCACCGCGGTCTTTATGCTCGCCGGTTGTGAAAAAAGCGACGAAACGGTGTCGCTGTACCAGAACGCCGATGACTGCTCCGCCGCCAACCCTGGCAAAGCAGCCGAATGCACCACGGCCTACACCAACGCGGTAAAAGAGGCAGAGCGCACTGCGCCGAAGTATGCCACCCGCGAAGACTGCGTCGCCGAGTTTGGCGAAGGCCAGTGCCAGCAGACGCCAGCCCAGGCGGGCGTCGCCCCGGAAAACCAGGCGCAGGCGCAAAGCAGCGGCAGCTTCTGGATGCCGCTGATGGCCGGCTACATGATGGGCCGCCTGATGGGCGGCGGCATGGCGCAACAGCAGCCGCTGTTCAGCTCGAAAAATCCGGCCAGCCCGGCCTACGGTCAGTACACTGACGCCAGCGGCAAGAGCTATGGCGCCGCCCAGCCGGGCCGCACCATGAATGTGCCGAAAACCGCGATGGCGCCGAAGCCAGCCACCACCACCACCGTCACCCGCGGCGGCTTTGGCGAGTCGGTAGCGAAACAGTCGACCATGCAGCGTAGCGCCGCAGGCTCAACGTCCTCTTCTCGCTCAATGGGCGGCTAAGCAACATGGAAAGAGTCAGTATTACCGAGCGCCCGGACTGGCGCGAGAAAGCGACCGAGTACGGTTTCAACTTCCATACCATGTACGGCGAGCCCTACTGGAGCGAAGAGGCGTATTACAAGCTGACCCTCGCGCAGGTGGAAAAGCTGGAAGCGGTCACCGCTGAGCTACATCAGATGTGCCTCCAGGTGGTGGAAAAAGTGATCGCCAGCGATGAGCTGATGACCAAATTCCGCATCCCTAAACACACCTGGGGTTTTGTACGCCAGTCGTGGAAAACCAACCAGCCGTCGCTCTACTCACGTCTCGACCTGGCCTGGGATGGCGTCGGCGAACCGAAGCTGCTGGAGAACAATGCCGACACCCCGACCTCGCTGTATGAAGCGGCCTTCTTCCAGTGGATCTGGCTGGAAGATCAGCTCAACGCCGGCAAGCTGCCGGCGGGCAGCGACCAGTTCAACAGTTTGCAGGAAAAGCTGATCGATCGCTTCGGCGAGCTGCGCGAGCAGTTTGGCTTTCAGCTGCTGCATATGGCCTGCTGCCGCGATACCGTTGAAGATCGCGGTACCGTGCAGTATCTGCAGGACTGCGCCGCTGAAGCGGGGCTGGCGACGGAATTCCTCTACGTTGAAGATATCGGCCTGGGCGAAAAAGGCCAGTTTACCGATCTGCAGGATCAGGTGATTGGCAATCTGTTCAAGCTCTATCCGTGGGAGTTTATGCTGCGGGAGATGTTCTCCACCAAGCTGGAAGACGCTGGCGTCCGCTGGCTGGAGCCGGCGTGGAAAAGCATTATCTCCAACAAGGCGCTGCTGCCGATGCTGTGGGAGATGTTCCCCAATCACCCTAATCTGCTGGCGGCCTACTTCAGCGAAGATACTCACCCGGAGATGGAGAAGTACGTCATTAAGCCAATCTTCTCCCGCGAAGGTGCTAACGTGTCGATCGTTGAAAATGGCAAAGTGGTGGAGGCAGTAGAAGGCCCGTACGGGGAAGAAGGCACCATCGTGCAGGCGTTTTACCCGCTGCCGAAGTTTGGCGATAGCTATACGCTGATTGGCAGCTGGCTCATCAACGACCAGCCTGCAGGGATCGGTATTCGCGAAGACCGGGCGCTGATCACCCAGGATCTGTCGCGCTTCTATCCGCACATTTTCGTCGAATAATGCCGCGCTCCGGCGACGGTAAATGCCGCCGGAGCGCGCTATCATCAGGCGCCAACCAACACCGACAGCATGCTCAGCGAGCCCATCTCGATACCATCGACCGGGATCGTCATCGCCTCAACGCCATCCCACGTCCCCAGGACATACAGCAGCGGCAGGAAATGCTCCGCCGTCGGATTGGAGAGCGAGCCCCCTTCGTGTGCCAGGTAGTTAACCAGCGGGTGCTGCTCGTCCAGCCCCTGCCATTGCAGATTCGCTTTCACGTAGTTATTGAAGGACTCTGCCCAAGGGTACGGCGTGTTCTCGCCATGCCAGCGGGCGGTGCGCAGGTTATGCACCACGTTGCCGCTGGCCACCAGCATAATGCCTTCATCACGCAGCGAGGCCAGTTTCCGCCCCATTTCGAGATGCCAGGCCGGCGGTTTGGTGCTGTCGATGCTCAACTGAACCATCGGGATATCCGCCTGCGGATACATTTTAATCAGCACGCCCCACGAGCCATGGTCAAATCCCCAGGCTTCTGTATCGAGGGTGACCGGCACCGGCGAGAGCAGCTCCACCAGCCGTTGCGCCAGCGCCGGAGAGCCCGGCGCCGGATAATGCGTGTCATACAGCGCCTGCGGAAAACCGCCGAAGTCATGAATGGTCTTCGGCGCCTCCATCGCCGTTACGCCCGTACCGCGCGTAAACCAGTGCGCAGAGACCACCACGATCGCTTTCGGACGCGGCAGGGTTTCGCCCAGTTGAGCCCAGGCGCGGGTATAACGGTTGTCTTCCAGCACGTTCATTGGGCTGCCATGGCCGAGAAACAACGCGGGCATTCGGGTACGGGACATGATGATATCCTTAGGGTGTCAATGTGATGTGCTCACATTACGCGCTTTTGCGCCAGGATAAACTCAGATAACCATGATGATGATCGTCAGAAAATTTGAATGTAATTCGCGGTAAAGGGACGTGTCCCGTACGCGCATCCTCAGGCAATATACTCGTATGTAATTATTTTCACAGGGAGAGAAGCGATGTCATCACCCTTAATATTGACGCTGTTAGCCGGTAGCGCAACCTTCATTGGCGCCATATTCGGCGTGATTGGCCAGAAACCCTCTAACCGCCTGCTTGGCTTCTCCCTCGGCTTTGCCGCCGGGATTATGCTATTAATTTCGTTGATGGAAATGCTGCCTGCCGCGCTGGCCGCCGAGGGCATGTCGCCGCTGCTCGGCTACGGAATGTTTGTTGTCGGCCTGCTGGGTTACTTTGGTCTTGACCGCCTGCTGCCGCACGCCCACCCGCAGGATCTGATGACTCCCGCCATGCCGCGCCCGCGCAACTTACGCCGCACCGCTATTCTTCTGACGCTGGGGATCAGCCTGCATAACTTTCCGGAAGGGATCGCCACCTATGTCACGGCCAGCAACAACCTCGAGCTTGGCATGGGCGTCGCCCTTGCCGTCGCCCTGCACAATATTCCGGAAGGACTGGCGGTTGCCGGACCGGTGTATGCCGCCACCGGCTCGCGCAGCAAAGCGGTGCTCTGGGCCGGGCTTTCCGGCATGGCGGAAATTTTGGGCGGCGTGCTGGCGTGGTTGATTCTGGGGAGCCTGGTCTCGCCGCTGGTGATGGGCGCGATCATGGCTGCCGTCGCCGGGATTATGGTGGCGCTGTCGGTCGATGAACTGATGCCGCTGGCGAAAGAGATCGATCCGCAAAGCAATCCAAGCTACGGCGTCCTGTGCGGGATGTCGGTCATGGGGCTGAGCCTGGTGGTACTCCAGACGATGGGCATCGGTTAAAGCGCAGAAACAACACAGCCCACTAACAAGTGGGCTGTGCTCGGGCATAGCGAACCGCTATTTAGCTGGCTTTACGCTCATGTTCGCGACGATAGGCCACCAGATCTTCAATCGTGACTACCGCCATATTGTGCTGCTGAGCGAACTTGATGCACTCCGGCGCGCGGGCCATGGTGCCATCGTCATTGGTCAGCTCGCACAGCACGCCTGCCGGTTTAAAGCCAGCCAGGGTCACGAGGTCGATAGTGGCTTCGGTGTGGCCGCCGCGGGTCAGTACGCCGCCCGGCTGCGCACGCAGCGGGAAGACGTGACCTGGACGGTTGAGATCGGAAGGTTTCGCGCCGTCGGCGATGGCCGCGCGGACGGTGGTCACGCGGTCGGCAGCGGAGACGCCGGTGGTCACACCTTCGGCCGCTTCGATGGTCACGGTGAAGCCAGTGCCGTAGGCGCTGGTGTTGTTCTCTACCATCATCGGCAGATCCAGCTGTTTGCGGCGTTCTTCGGTCAGGCACAGGCACACAATGCCGCTGCCGTGACGAATGGTCAGCGCCATCTGCTCAACGGTCATGGTTTCGGCGGCGAAGATCATATCGCCTTCGTTTTCACGGTCTTCATCATCAAGCACCATCACGCCGCGGCCTTCGCGCAGGGCGTCCAAAGCGTGTTCCACACGTTCAAAAGCGGTACCAAAAGAAGAAAGGAGCGTCTGATTCATGGTAAAAAAACCTCATTAAAATTATGGTTACCAGAATCAGGGCAGTCTTAGGAGCGCCGGTTTAGCGGCAAAAGTCAACGCGAGCGGGCCTGGGCCCGACTGTGCCGTTACTCTCTCCCATCCGGACTTTAACCGTCGGCCCCGGAATTACACCGGATCTGCTGACCTTCCCGTAGTCACGGGAAGCGCTCGCGGGCTTTCAACGCCATGGTTGATTTACCGCCGGTGGGGAATTTCGCCCCGCCCTGAGAATAAGCGAGATAACTATAACGCTATTGACTATCCTCGGCAATGCATAAGCTTCAAACATTTCTGGTTTATAGGCGGCCTGGTTCGCACTACAATGATCAATCATCCGACCCGAGCAGGAAACCACCATGATTGACCCGAAAAAAATTGAACAAATCGCCCGCCAGGTCCATGAGTCGATGCCAAAAGGACTTCGCGATCTGGGTGAGGATGTTGAGAAGAAAATCCGCCAGGCGCTTCAGTCGCAGCTGACAGCCGGGAATCGCGTGGTGCTGGTGAGCTCGATGGCGCACTGGCTACCCTTTCCTCGGGCCGAAGCCTATGGCGCCTCGAAAGCGGCGCTGACCTGGTTTGCCAACAGTCTGCGCCTGGACTGGGAGCCA
>OKFF01000194.1_pt1 | contig 9677 bp, 9 predicted proteins | sample 1611481 | NCBI WGS metagenome assembly OKFF01 (sample SAMN04436747, study PRJEB24849) | human gut metagenome | biome: human gut; feature: NICU; material: stool | host: Homo sapiens | place: USA: Saint Louis, MO | collected 2011-01-06
GTAAAATCAACCTGTTAGTAGGCCTTCTGGCCAGTTCCGCTTCGGCATTAGCAGAGAAGATCGGCGTCTCAATGGCCTACTTCGATCAAAACTTTCTCACTATTATCCGCCAGTCCATTGAGAAAGAAGCTCAAGCCCGCCACGTCGACGTACAGTTTGAAGACGCCCGCGGCGACACCGGACGCCAGGCCGATCAGGTGCAGAGCTTCATCGCCTCCGGCGTGGACGCGATCATCGTCGACCCGGTGGACTCCGCCAGCACCCCGCAGCTGACGAAGATGGCGCAGCAGGCCAAAATGCCGCTGGTGTATGTGAACCGGACGCCGGGGGATAAAACGTTACCGCCCGGCGTGGTGTTTGTCGGTTCGGACGAGCGGGAGTCTGGCACATTGCAGATGGAGGCGCTGGCGAAGCTGGCGAACTACAAAGGCAACGTCGCCATCATGATCGGCAATCTCACCGACGCCGGCGCGCTGCAGCGCACCAAAGATGTGGAGCAGGTGGTGGCCAAGTATCCGGCAATGAAAGTGGTGCAGAAACAGCCGGCCAACTATTCCCGCAGCGAGGGCATGGATCTGATGCAGAACTGGACGGGCAACGGAGAAGCGATTGATATTGTGGCGGCGAACAACGATGAGATGGCGATTGGCGCGGCGATGGCGCTGGAGAAAAGCCAGAAGAAGCTGCTGATCGGCGGGATCGACGCCACCCCGGACGGGCTGAAAGCCCTGGCCAGCGATAAGATTCAGGTGACGGTTTTCCAGGACGCCGTCGGTCAGGGCAAAACGGCCTTAGCGGTAGCGCTGAAGCTGATTAAAGGAGAAAAGGTCGAGTCTCATGTCTGGATCCCGTTTGAGTTAGTGACCAAAGAAAACATGCAGACCTATGTGGAAAAGAGTCATTAACGGCAAGGCGCAGGTGCGCGAACCTGGCTGATAAAACCGGGCTGATAATGTGACGCCCGGGCAACTAAATCGGAGGAAAAGGCATGGCAACGGCAAGAAGCGGCTATACGCTGCAGGTGATAAAGGCAGGGCAGCAGGGGCATGTTGAAATGAGATGGGGGCATCTCGCAGACGTTGATACGCGCGCGGCGGCGGCGGCTATCATGCAGCATATCGGGCGTTCTTCGTCCTCGCGGGGCCAGCAGGAGATCAGCCTGTCGCTGACCAATGCCGCCAGCGGTATATCGGTGGAGCTTCATCACCCGGCCTCAGGGGAAAGCGCTACCCCGGCTTTTATTGAGGCTGAGTTAAAGAAAATTGTGCAGATCGTTGATGGCTACGAGGCGGCAGAAGATACCCATATTGTGGAGTAGCGTGTCGCCTGGGTAAAAAAAATCCACGCCGCTGCGTGGATTTTTTTGCGCGGTGGCGGCGAAAACGCCAGCCAGTGGGATTAGACGTTGAACAGGAAGTTCATCACATCGCCATCTTTCACGATGTAGTCTTTACCTTCAGCACGCATTTTACCGGCTTCTTTCGCGCCCTGTTCGCCTTTGTAGGCAATGAAGTCTTCATAAGCGATGGTCTGCGCGCGGATAAAGCCTTTTTCGAAGTCGGTGTGGATCTTACCGGCTGCCTGCGGCGCGGTCGCTCCGACCGGGATGGTCCATGCGCGAACTTCTTTCACGCCCGCGGTGAAGTAGGTCTGCAGGTTCAGCAGAGCGTAACCGGCGCGGATCACGCGGTTCAGGCCCGGCTCTTCGAGGCCCAGCTCAGCCATAAACTCGTCACGCTCTTCATCGTCCAGCTCGGCGATGTCCGCTTCAACGGCGGCGCACACCGGCACCACCACAGACCCTTCCTGCTCGGCGATGGCGCGAACCTGATCGAGGTACGGGTTGTTCTCGAAACCGTCTTCATTGACGTTCGCGATGTACATGGTCGGCTTCAGGGTCAGGAAGCTCAGATAGCGGATGGCCTCTTTCTCTTCTTTGGTCAGATCCAGCGCGCGCAGCATACCGGCGTTTTCCAGCTGCGGCAGGCATTTTTCCAGCGCGGCCAGCTCAACCTTCGCGTCTTTATCGCCGCCTTTGGCTTTTTTGGAGACGCGGTGAATCGCGCGTTCGCAGGTATCAAGGTCAGACAGCGCCAGTTCGGTGTTGATAACGTCGATATCTTCCGCCGGGTTCACTTTCCCCGCGACGTGAATAATATTATCGTTTTCAAAGCAGCGAACCACATGGCCGATGGCTTCGGTTTCACGGATGTTGGTCAGAAACTGGTTGCCAAGACCTTCACCTTTGGACGCGCCTTTCACCAGGCCCGCGATATCCACGAACTCCATGGTGGTCGGCAGGATGCGCTGCGGTTTGACGATTTCAGCCAGCTTGTCCAGACGCGGATCGGGCATCGGTACGACACCGGTGTTCGGCTCAATGGTACAGAAGGGGAAGTTGGCCGCTTCAATACCCGCTTTGGTGAGCGCATTGAACAGGGTGGATTTGCCGACGTTGGGCAAACCGACGATCCCGCATTTGAATCCCATGATTTAAATCACCTTAATCTTTGGATAATCAATCTGTTACAAGGAACAGATTGCAGAAAATTGAATAGCTTTGCCTATTATACACGGTGCGCGGCAAAAATGCCGCACGACAACGGCTTATTGCGCCTTAAAGGCGTGCAAACGGTTGGTCGCTTTGGTCAGCCCGTCCTTTAACCAGATTTCGGTACAGCGCGCCGCTTCGTCGACAGCGTCATCGATCAGTTTCTGCTCGCTGGCCGGTGGTTTGCCAAGCACAAAGCCGACAACCTTGTTTTTGTCGCCCGGATGGCCGATTCCGACGCGTAAACGGTGAAAGTTCGGGTTATTGCCGAGCTTACTGATGATATCCTTCAGGCCATTGTGGCCGCCATGGCTACCGCCAAGCTTAAATTTCGCCACGCCCGGCGGTAAATCCAGCTCGTCATGGGCGACCAGAATTTCATCCGGGTTGATGCGATAAAAGGTCGCCATCGCGGCCACGGCTTTACCGCTGAGGTTCATAAAGGTAGTGGGGACCAGCAGGCGGACGTCCTCGCCCGCCAGGTTGATGCGCGAGGTGTAGCCGAAGAATTTGCTCTCTTCGCGCAGCGGCGCACGATGGCGATCCGCCAGTAAATCCACATACCAGGCGCCAGCGTTGTGCCGGGTGGCGGCATATTCCGCACCGGGGTTGGCCAGGCCGACAATCAGTTTAATGGTCACGTTTTCTATCCTGCATGGGGCATTCTCTGCCGCGTAGTGTACTGTCTGCGGGCGCGCTTGACAAAATTCTGGCTATTAGACAATACCCGCATTGATGATTTACTCACTAAATCATTAGAATTTGATATGGTTCATAGACTTATTTGTAAATTTTTGTCTATTCGCTGTTCACTAATGTGATCGTGGACGCACTCCGCAGAAGAGACCTTGTCTATACTACACCTATAAGATTTGGGGACATTCCCTGGCAACCCAAAGTCCGGAGGTGACACATGAAACGCAAAAACGCTTCGTTACTCGGTAACGTACTCATGGGGTTAGGGTTGGTGGTGATGGTTGTGGGGGTAGGTTACTCCATTCTGAACCAGCTTCCGCAGCTTAACCTGCCACAATTCTTTGCGCATGGCGCAATCCTAAGCATCTTCGTTGGCGCAGTGCTCTGGCTGGCCGGTGCCCGTATTGGCGGCCACGAGCAGGTCAGCGACCGCTACTGGTGGGTGCGCCACTACGATAAACGCTGCCGTCGTAACCAGCATCGTCACAGCTAACCGTAGCATGATTTCCCGCATCGGCCGCTGAAGGCCGATGCGCTTTTCTGTGTCTCACTTTATCTCTTCCTCTTTTCCCGCCATATTACGTCCCCATTCCGTCCTGGCCTTCGTGCTGCTATGGTTGCCAGCAAAAATGAATAGCAAGCGCGGTTTTTGCTTGACCCTGACGTTACGTCAGGCTGCAGAGTAGCGGTCCTGGCCACAGAGAGGAGCAGTCATGTTAATTCAGGTGGGAGAGCTGGCGAAGCGTGCCGGACTGACGGTACGTACGCTGCATCATTATGAACAGACGGGGCTGTTAACGCCTTCGGCCAGAAGCGAGGCGGGCTATCGGCTCTATAACCTGTCCGCGGTTCAGCGCCTGCATATGATAAAGGCGCTGGCGCAGGCCGGGCTAACGCTCGCCACAATCAAGGACTATCTCGATCGGCAAACGCTGTCGCTGCCCGAGCTGCTGACGCAGCAGATAGATATGCTCAACGCCCAGCTACGCGATGTTGGCAGGCTGCGCGACCGACTATTGGTGCTGCGCGAGACGCTGGCGAGCGGCAATGAACCCGATCTGGAGTCCTGGCTACAGACGCTGGAGTTAATGAAAATGTACGATCGTTGGTTTAGTCAACAGGAGTTAGCCGCGCTGCCGTTTGCGGCACAGGATGAACAGCGGGCGCAGGCGTGGCGCTAGCTAACGGAGGAGGTGCAGACGCTGATGGCGAGCGGCTGCCCGACGGACAGTCCGCAGGCGATGCGTCTGGCGACGCGCTGGATGGAGCGCCTGGAGCAGGATACGGCCGGGCGTCCGGAGTTTCTGACCCGCCTGAACGAGATGCATGCCGCCGAGCCGCAAATGGTTGAACAGACCGGCGTCACGCCGGCAATCATCGCCTATATCACCGAGGCCTTTGCCGAAAGCAAACTGGCCATCTGGGCGCGGTACCTTGACGAAGAAGAGATGGCGTTCACCCGCCAGCACTATTTTGACCGGCTACAGGAGTGGCCTGAGCTGGTGGCGAAGCTGCATCAGGCGTGCCGGGAGGGCGTAGCGCCGGACTCGGCGTCGGGTCAGGCGCTGGCCCGGGCGTGGCTTGAACTGTTTCAGTCCTACGCCGGTACCCGGCCGCAGACGTTGCAGAAGTTTCGTCGGGCAATGGAGCAGGAGCCGCATTTGATGAAGGGCACCTGGATGACGCCGGCGGTGCTGAGCTGGCTGCAGCAGGCGACCGGATCCTTGATGCGGCAGGCGCAGGGACCTGCCGCCGGGTGAGTCACAGGTCAGCCAGCGCGGCCTGACGATCGGGGTAGAAGCTCAGGCGTCCGGGCAGCGGCTTGACGCCGGCGCGCGCTAGCGTGCGTAGTGGCTGAAACTCGAGGTTAGATACGCGCAATTCACAGCCTTCCGGCAGCTTGTTCACAAAGCGCTGGAAGGCATCCAGGCCACCGGCGTCGAGAACCGGCACCGCGTCCCATTTCAGCACCACGATGCGCTTGCCGGCGATCCGGGTCTCCAGATCGTTGAACAAGCCTTCGGCGGCGGCAAAGAACAGCGGCCCAATTACCCGCAGCACCAGCACATCGTCTGGCACCTCGACGTTGACCGGCGCCAGATGAGTCATGCGTGCGATACGGCGCATAAACAACAGCGAAGCCAGCACGATCCCGACGCTGATAGCGATCACCATGTCAAACAGCACCGTTAGCGACATGCACATCAGCATCACCACGATGTCGTCCTTCGGCGCGTGGCGCAGCAGATTGATGACTTTATGCGCCTCGCTCATATTCCATGCCACCATCAGCAGCAGGGCGGCCATCGCCGACAGTGGCAGCCAGGAGAGCAGTGGGGCGAGGATCAGCAGCGCCAGGATCACCAGCAGGGCGTGGATCACGGCGGCAACCGGCGATGTGGCGCCGGCGCGGACGTTCGCCGCCGAGCGGGCAATCGCCGCGGTGGCAGTGATCCCGCCGAAGAACGGCGCGACAATGTTGCCCAGCCCCTGGCCAATCAGCTCGCTATTGGCTTTGTGCTTGGTGCCGGTCATGCCATCAAGCACCACCGCGCACAGCAGAGATTCAATGGCGCCGAGCATCGCCATTGAGAAGGCGGCAGGCAGCAGAGCCTGCAGCGAGGCCCAGCTCAGGGTAAAGTTTGAGCCCGGCATATCCCAGGGCAATACCAGCTGCGGCAGCAGCTGCGGAATGCCATTGCCCTGAGTGCCGTCCGCCAGCTGATAATGGAACTGCGAGCCGATCGTCGCGACATCGCCGCCGAGCAAGTTGACCACCAGCATGACCGCGCAGCCGCCCAGCAGCGCCGGGAGGTGGCCCGGCAGGCGGATACCCAGCCGCGGCCAGAGGATCAGAATGCCAAGAGTAACGACGCCGATGGCGGCATCGCCAACGTTAATGGTCGGTAGGGCCATCGCCAGCGCCGCCACTTTCTGCAGATAATGCTCCGGCACATGGGGCATCTGCAGGCCGAGGAAATCTTTAATCTGCATGGTGCCGATGGTGATACCGATCCCCGAGGTGAAGCCGAGGGTGACTGACAGCGGGATGTATTCGATCAGGCGGCCAAAGCGCGCCAGGCCGAAGAGGATTAAAAAGATCCCCGACATCAGGGTTGCCACCAGCAGTCCCGCCAGACCAAACTGCTGGGAAACCGGATAGAGGATCACCACAAAGGCGGCAGTCGGACCGGAAACGCTAAAGCGTGACCCGCCGGTCAAGGCGATCACAATCCCTGCCACCGCTGAGGTATAGAGGCCGTACTGCGGCGGCACACCGCTGCCAATCGCCAGCGCCATCGCCAGCGGAATCGCAATGATCCCGACGGTGATCCCGGCGATCAGGTCACGCGTGAAGCGGGCGGAGGTGTACTTTTCTTTCCAACAAGCGTCGATGAGGGCGCGGAAAGGCATCACATGTGAGGAAAATAATCTGTTCACAATAATGTTTCATCCATGAGCGCATCATCTGTCAACTAAATGGCAGGTGAAGGAGGCATTGATCATACAAATAAGGTGCGGAGACAAAAAAACCCGCCGCAGCGGGTTTTTGTGCTGGGCTCGATTAATGTTCGAACATAGCAGAGATAGATTCTTCATTGCTGATACGGCGAATAGCTTCAGCCAGCATACCGGAGAGCGTCAGAGTACGCACTTTATCCAGCGCTTTAATTTCTGGTGCCAGCGGAATGGTATCGCAGACGACAAATTCATCAATGACAGAGTTTTTGATGTTCTGGATAGCGTTGCCGGAGAAAATTGGGTGCGTTGCGTAAGCGAATACGCGTTTCGCGCCACGCTCTTTCAGCGCTTCTGCCGCTTTACACAGGGTGCCGCCGGTGTCGATCATATCGTCGACCATCACGCAGTCACGACCGGCAACGTCGCCGATGATGTGCATCACCTGGGAGACGTTGGCGCGCGGACGGCGCTTGTCGATGATAGCCATATCGGTATCATTCAGCAGTTTAGCGATAGCGCGGGCACGCACGACGCCGCCGATGTCCGGAGAAACCACAATCGGGTTGTCCAGGTTCAGCTGCAGCATATCTTCCAGCAGGATTGGGCTGCCGAACACGTTATCGACTGGCACATCGAAGAAGCCCTGGATCTGTTCTGCGTGCAGGTCAACGGTCAGCACGCGGTCAACGCCGACGCTGGACAGAAAATCCGCCACCACTTTCGCGGTGATTGGCACACGAGCAGAACGAACACGACGGTCCTGACGAGCATAACCGAAGTAAGGGATAACGGCGGTGATACGACCTGCCGAAGCACGACGCAGAGCATCAACCATAACAACCAGTTCCATCAGGTTGTCATTGGTGGGAGCACAAGTGGACTGGATGATGAAAATATCACCACCGCGTACGTTTTCATTGATTTGTACGCTGACTTCGCCGTCGCTAAAACGACCTACAGCGGCGTCGCCAAGAGAAGTGTACAGGCGGTTGGCAATACGTTGTGCTAGTTCCGGGGTGGCGTTACCAGCAAAAAGCTTCATATCAGGCACGAGAAGAACCTCAGGCATGCGTCCAGTGGTGGATGAATGGGCCAATAATGTGCGGGATGGCGCCATTCGATCCAGTCGGTGTATTTAAAGAGCACGATGCAACGTCTGGAACAGGGTGACGTTGTCACCGTAACTCAATTTCCCCGGCTGACTCATTATCAATGTGCCATCACGGCGCAGGATTCAGAGCAGGGCCTGCTTGAGCGGCGAAAGGTTAACTCCGCGCGCCACAAAGCCATTTAGCCATGCCGGGGCAGTGTCTAGCACCTGACGGGCAGCGGATTCGGTGTTAAATTCAGCAAACACACAGGCCCCTGTGCCGGTCAGGCGTGACGGCGCATATTCTAACAGCCAGGAAAGCGCGGCATCAACCTCGCGAAAACGTTTTCTTGCGATAAGCTCGCAATCGTTGCTGAATTCACAATTTAATAACGTATTAATTGACCGGCGCGGGGTATTTCGTGGTAGCTCCGGATCGCGAAAAATGATCGGCGTGGGAATGCTCAGTCCCGGATGGGCCACCAGATACCATTTTTCCTGCGGCTCGGCCGGCTGCAGGCGCGCGCCGATGCCTTCGGCGAAGGCGGCGTGGCCGCGCACGAACACCGGCACGTCGGCGCCGAGGCTGAGCCCCAGCTCTGCCAGTTGGTCGTCGTCAAGGCCGCAGCGCCACAGTTCGTTCAGCGCCACCAGCACGGTGGCGGCGTTGGAGGAGCCGCCGCCCAAACCGCCGCCCATCGGCAGGCGCTTGTCGATGCTGATGTCGGCGCCGCGCGGTGCGGTCTGCAGACCCTGTTCATCACAATAGCGCTGCAGCAGGCGGGCGGCGCGCACGATCAGGTTCTGCTCGTCCGGCACGCCGTCGACCGGCGTCAGCAGGTTAATGCGATCGTCCTGGCGCGGGTCAATGGTCAGGGTGTCGCCGTAGTACAAAAACTGGAACAGCGTCTGCAGCAGGTGATAGCCGTCTTCACGACGGCCGGTGATGTACAGAAACAGGTTGAGCTTCGCGGGGGAGGGCCACTGGCGGATCATTTGAGCGTCCAGTTATCCATTTTCAGTTTGATGCGTTGGTCGCCCTGCTGCAGCTCCAGACGGTTCGGCAGCGTCGGCTGCACCTCGGTGCTGTAGCTCTGGTAATCCACCTTCCAGGTTTGACCGCCTTGCTGGTAGGTCAGTTTGCTCAGGCGATATTGGTCATCCAGCGCAAAATCGCTGGCTTCGCCCGGCAGGCCGACCATCCACTGGCGCAGGTTGTTCAGCGGGATCGCCATCCCGGTCAGCTTGCGGATCATCTCTTCCGGGTTGTCGCTGACGTAGCGTTTGCCCTGGTTGTCGGTCAGCTGCACCACGTTTTTCTGTACGTTGAGATCCATTTCCGTGCTGCCCAGCGGGTTAGTCAGCAGCAGGCGGTAGCGCTCCGGCGAAAACTGCTGCCAGAAGAAGCGGGCATAGACTTTTTTCTGATCAGACAAGTAGGCGAAGGAGCCGCGGGTCTGATAGGTGCTAAGCTGCTGCACCGCCTGCTCATGGGCGCGCCACTGCGGTGAGGTCGGGCTGGTGGCCGGGCCGGTTGGCTTGGTGGTGGTACAGGCGGCCAGCACCAGGCTGGCCAGCGGGATCATACGGAGCAAACTAACTTTGCGTATTGGCATAACTTTTTCTTGTCCTTTTGTCCTTGCGGGCATGCGCGACGAAACCCGGATTCAGCGCTCACGCTAACGGGGCGGCGGCGGCGCGTCAATTTTTTGCTGCATCGCGTTGAATCTTGCCGCGTTTATCGGCGTAGTGCCAACGCGGCGCGCGCGTCGGGGTTGCCATTAAGCGTAACACAATCGCCTGAAGGCGGGGGAGGCGCTCCCGATAAGCGGTGCAGAGTTGCGCAAACGCCGCCGTGATGTGCGCCGAATAGCGTGC
>OKFF01000197.1_pt1 | contig 9602 bp, 9 predicted proteins | sample 1611481 | NCBI WGS metagenome assembly OKFF01 (sample SAMN04436747, study PRJEB24849) | human gut metagenome | biome: human gut; feature: NICU; material: stool | host: Homo sapiens | place: USA: Saint Louis, MO | collected 2011-01-06
GGTTGTGCCGGATGGCGGCATACATGCCTTATCCGGCCTACGTTCCTGACGAAGCCTGCGGGACCCCACCCCGTAGGCCCGGCAAGCGCAGCGCCGCCGGGCGGTCAGGCGCTGTACCCGCGGCTGTGCCGGATGGCGGCATACATGCCTTATCCGGCCTACAGAAAATCGCCTTCCCCCCAAACAGCTCCGCCGGGCAGTCAGACCCGTGCCCTGGTGGCGTCATCAATTCTTTATCTCTGGCTTAATCGGCGGGCGATACGCTCAAGCTTCATCATCAACAGCAGCGTGACGCCCACCAGCACAATGGTCAGCGCCGAGCCATCGGCGATATTGCCGCGATCGGTGAGGCTGAAAATGGTCACCGGCAGCGTCGTCCAGCCCGGCGGATAGATCATCACCGTCGCCCCTAGCTCTCCCATCGACAGCGATAAGCTCAGCGCCAGCGCCGAGATCATCCACGGCGTCATCAGCGGCAGTGTCACATGGCGCAGGCGATACCACGGCGAAGCGCCCAGGCTGGAGGCGACGTTTTCAATATCAGCGGAAATACGCGCCAGCCCGGTCGTTACGTTGCTGAAGGTAAAGGCGGAGATCAGCACGAAGTGCGCCGCCAGAACGATAAAGAAGGTGCCGTTCATCTGCAGCGGCCCCTGGCTAAACGCCACCAGAATGCCCAGCCCGACGGAAACCGAGGGGATGGCGCTGGGCAGATAAAACGCCAGGCCAAGATATTTCTGTAGCGTCGCGCCATACTGGCGCAGCGCCAGCGCCGCCCACATCCCGCACAGCAGCGCCAGCAGGCTGGCGCAGAAGCCCACCATCAGGCTCGAAAACAGCGAATCCCACGCCGCGCCGCGAAAGGCGTTAACAAAGTGGGCAAAGGTAAAGCCGGTGGGCAGCAGGCCATTCCATTGTTTACTCAGGCTGGAGAGTAAAATCACCGCCAGCGGCAGCAGGAAAACGCCGGCAAAAAGCGTCACCGCCAGCGCGCCCGCCGCCGCGCGGCCTTTACGCGACCAAATCAACATCGTTAACTCCTTACGCCAGTGCGCGCCGCCGCCAGCCGATAGAGCATAAACAGCCCCAGCGACAGCAGAATATTGATCAGCGCAATCATGCAGGCCACGCTGTAATCCGACTCCAGAATCGCCTTGCTGTAGACCATCATCGGCAGGGTATTGACCCCTTTGGCGCCAATAAACAGCACGATCCCGAACTCGTTAGTGGTCAATAGCAGGCACAGGCTGCCGCCCGCCATCAGCGCCGGGAGCGCCGCCGGGAAGATAACGTGGGTAATCACCCGTAACGGATGAGCGCCGAGAATACTCGCCGCTTCCAGCTGGCTCTTATCTATCTGCCGCAGTCCCGCCATCAGCGGGCGCATCACCAGCGGCGTAAAGACGGTAATCTCCGCCAGAATCACGCCGTTAATCGAATAGAGGAAGTCTACCGGCGGCAGTTCAAAAGCAAACAGCGCCATCAGGGTGCCGTTGAGCAGCCCCGCCGAGCCGTAAATAAAGGTGAATGCGAGAGTGATAAGAAAGGTCGGCAGCGCAATAAAAGTATCAATGACCCGGCCCACCAGTTGGCTGCCGGGGAACGGAATAAACACCAGAATCAGCGCCAGCACGCTGCCGAGCACCAGACAGCCAAGGGTAGCGAACACCGCAATCTGTAAGGTATTGAGCAGCGCGCCAATAAAGCGTTTTGAGTCGATCACCTGCCAGAAAGTCTCGAGGCTCAGGTTGCCGCTGGCGTCACGTAATGCCTGTTCGGCGATCAGCAGTAGCGGATAGAAAAATAGCGTCGCCAGCACCAGCAGCGGCAATGCCAGCCACAGGTAAGGCCGTAAATTTCGCGCCGGACGCGCAAGCGTGAGGGTTTGCGCCATCATTGCACCTCGATCAGAACCGCATCGCCAGGTTCGAAGTAGAGCGCCAGCTTGTCCCCCGCGCGCGGCAGCGGGTTCACGTGGGTCATCACAATCCGCACCGCTTCGCCGGCAACATCGCACAGCAGATGCGTCAGATCGCCCTGCCAGTGCACCGACGTCAGGGTGGCGTTGAGGCGATTACTGGTTGCCGATCGCGGCGCCAGGCTCATGTGCTGCGGGCGAATGCATAACAGCTTGTTGTTGCCATGCAGGCCGCCCCGGCTGAAGGCGTTAATCAGGCCGCCGCCGCAGCTTACGCTAACCAGCCCCGGCTCGGGGCTGTCTTTCAGCGCCGTCGCCTGCAGAATATTGGCGCGGCCGAGGAATTCCGCGCTAAAGCGGTTCGGCGGATAGTGGTACAGCTCGTGCGTTTCACCGTTGGCGATCAGCGACCCGTCTTTCATAATGCCGATTTTGTCCGCCAGGGTCAGCGCTTCGGTCTGATCGTGGGTGACGTAGAGGATGGTGAGCTCCGGTAGTTCGCGATGCAGGCGGGCAATCTCTTCCACCATGTTATGGCGAATTTGCGCATCCAGCGCCGACAGCGGTTCATCAAGCAACAGCACCCGAGGACGCACGGCAATCGCGCGGGCTATCGCCACGCGCTGCTGCTGGCCGCCGGAAAGCTGATGCGGGTAGCGGGTGGCGTAATCCGCCATGCCGACGATTTTTAAGGCTTCGGTCACCCGCTCGGCGATAAGCCCCCTGGGCTGCTTCTGCGCCCGCAGGCCGAAAGCAACGTTATCTTCCACCTTCATATGCGGAAACAGCGCGTAGTTCTGCACCACCATCGCCAGCCCGCGTTTGTACGGCGGCAGCTGTGTGACGTCAGTATCGCCGATCAGGATCCGCCCGCCAGCCGGTTGCACAAAACCGGCAATCGCCCGCAGCACCGTGGTTTTCCCGGAACCGGAAGGACCTATCAGCGCCAGCACCTCACCGGGTTCAATGGTCAATGACAGCGGTTTTAAGACCACGTTGCCGTGGTATGAAACGCGCAGCGAGTCCAGGGTGATCCCGGACGTCCCCGCCAGCGACGGGGAAGAAGTGACGGTGGTTTTCATCAACATCAGGCTTACTCGCTATCGGTCACTTTATGCCAGCGGGCAATGTCAGCCGACAGCGATACCGCGACATCGTCCCAGTTAGGTTCCCAGCTCTTCACGCCGTCGAGCGCCGCTTTCGCCGCCTTAAAGTTAGCATCATCCGGCGCTACATCGCTGCGTACCGGCAGGCCCCAGGAGCGCGCGCTGACGCTGGATTGCGCCGGTTTATCCAGCAGGAAATTGATCAGCTTCTTGCCGTTTTCGCTGTTCGGTCCGTTCTGTACCAACCCGATGGTGTAGGGCAGCGCCAGCGCGCTGCGCTCGCCTTTATCATCCGCCGGCCAGAAAATTTTAACGTTCGGGTTACGCGCCATCTGCGACAGGTTCATCTGCAAATCGCCGTTGGCGACGTACAGCTCGCCTTTATTGACCAGCGCAGTCAGCTTACCGGTCGAGGCCGATGGGCCAACGTTATTGGCCTGCAGCTTGCCCAGATACTCGAAGCCGGCGTCTTTACCGCCGAGGCTGTGGAACGCCTGCAGCATCACCGCGGTACCGTCGCCCGCCTGCCCCGGCGTGGAGTACTGCAACTTGTTCTTGTAGCGGCTATCCAGCAGATCCTGCCAGCTGGCCGGCGCGCTTTTCAGCAACTGACTGTTATAGATGAAGGTCAGATAGTTATTCACCAGCGGCGCGTAGCGGTCGTTAGCGCCGGGGATCTGCGCGCTACCTTGCGGGGTAAAGGTTGCCAGCAGCTGCTCTTTCGCGGCGCGCTGGATAAACGGCGGCACCGTGACCAACACGTCAGCCTGTGGATTGGTGCGCTCCTTGGCCAGACGCTCGACGATCGCGCCGGAGCCGCCTTCCACATACTGCACTTTGATGCCCGTCGCTTTGGTGAAGGCAGCGAACTGGCTCTGATACCAGCTGTTATCGCCGTCATGCAGGCCGTCGGCGGAGTAAACCGTGACGACGCCGTCCGCCCAAACCGGAGAGCTGGTCAGCGCGAACAGGGACAGCAGAGCAAATCGGGAGAGTTTCATCGTGTAAGCCTCATCGAATAGTCAGTTATTCTGGTGTAGACCAGATTTAGCTTCACGCTACCGGGGGTATATGACAAAACGATGAAAAAAGTGTGTCGAAGGAGTTAAAACGAACGGGATGCGTAGCCCCGGCACGCGCTAGCGCCACCGGGGAGATCAAAAAATTTAACTAATAAAATCAATGGGTATCGACTTCGATCCGCAGGCTATCATGCCGCCAGTATTCAATATCGTAATCGAGAATACGCCCGTGCTGATCGTAATTCAGCCTGCGCAACAGCAGCGCCGGGCGCCCCTCCATCACCCCCAGCGCCTCGGCGGCCTGCGGCGGCATTGAGGTGGGATAAAACGACAGATGCATACTGGTATAGATCAGTTCGTAGTGAGTTTGATAAATCTCGGTCAGACTGCCGTTGAGATCGTGGCGCAGCAGCTCAGGCACCCGCGCGGGCAGACAGTGGTTTTCGCAGTAGCATACCGGCCGCCCGTCGGCATAGCGCAGCCGGGTCAGCAGGTAGACCTGATCGAAGGGCTGCAGCGCCAGAGGCGCCATCACATCCAGCGGCACGGCAGCCAGGCGGCCATCAAGCAGCACCGTTTTCGGTTCGCGCCCCTGTTCGAGACACAGCTTGTGGAAGTTGGTATTTTGCGTCGGATCCAGCCACAGACGCTCCGGCGTCACAAACCAGCCGCGGCGGTCGGCGCGGTAAATCACGCCGCTGGCCTCCAGCTGCGCCAGGCTCTCACGCACCGTAATCCGCGTCGTGTTGAACAGCGCGCACAGCTCGCGCTCGGAAGGCAGCTTGTCGCCGCTTTTGAGGGCGCCGTTTTGAATACGCGCCTGCAGCTGCGCCTTAATCATCAGGTATTGCGGCATCTCGCCAGAGGGTGATTTCATGTTTACTCACTGCCACTTTTCGTGCGCTCATTATACATAGCCAGATGAATTTTTTGTTGCAGCGCCACATTTCCTTTGACCCTGTCCCGGCTTTGTCTCCATGATAACTATAAATCTGGTATAGACCAAATGGTGAGACAAATGACTTCACGAAATTACCTGCTGCTGACCCCCGGCCCGTTAACCACCACCCGTACGGTGAAAGAGGCAATGTTGTTCGATAGCTGCACCTGGGATGATGATTACAATCTCGGCGTGGTACAGACCATTCGCCAGCAGCTAGTGCAGTTGGCTACCCCGGCCGACGGTTATACGGCGGTGCTACTGCAGGGTAGCGGCAGCTACGCGGTCGAAGCGGTGCTCGGCAGCGTCATCGGCGAACAGGGCAAAGTGTTGATCGTCAGCAATGGCGCCTATGGCGCGCGTATGATTGAGATGGCGCAGCTGATGGGCATCGCCTGCCACCCTTACGACTGCGGCGAAGTCTCCCGTCCGGACGCGGCCGCGATCGAACAGATCCTGCAGAACGACCCGGCGATCACCCATATCGCGATGGTACACAGCGAAACCACCACCGGTATGCTGAATCCGATCGAAGAGGTGGCCGAACTGGCGAAACGGTACGATAAACGCTATATCGTCGATGCGATGAGCAGCTTCGGCGGCATTCCACTGGATATCGCCGCGCTGAATATTGATTACCTGATAAGCTCCGCCAACAAATGCATTCAGGGCGTGCCGGGCTTTGCCTTCGTGATTGCCCGCGAAGCGGAGCTGGCCGCCTGCAAAGGCCGTTCGCGCTCGCTGTCGCTGGATCTGTACGCCCAGTGGCGCTGCATGGAGGACAACCACGGCAAGTGGCGCTTCACCTCGCCGACGCATACCGTGCTGGCCTTCGCCCAGGCGCTGAAAGAGCTGGCGCAGGAGGGCGGCGTCAGCGCCCGCTATCAGCGCTACCGCAACAATCAGCGCCGGCTGGTCGCCGGGATGCGCGCGCTCGGCTTCCGGCCGCTGCTCGACGATAGCCTGCACTCGCCGATCATTACCGCCTTTTATTCACCGGATGCGCCGCAGTATCGCTTTCACACCTTCTACCAGAAGCTGAAAGATCAGGGCTTCGTTATCTATCCGGGCAAAGTATCGCAAAGCGACTGCTTCCGCATCGGCAACATTGGCGAAGTCTACGACGCCGATATCACCGCCCTGCTGGCGGCTATCGACAACGCCATGTACTGGAAACAATAAGGAACCGCCATGAACCGTATTAGCGCACTGATCCTTGACTGGGCAGGCACCACCGTAGACTTCGGCTCTTTCGCCCCGACGCAAATCTTCGTCGAGGCCTTCCGCCAGGCCTTCGATATTGAGATAACCCTTGAAGAGGCCCGCGTGCCGATGGGGCTTGGCAAATGGCAGCACATTGAGGCGCTGGGCAAACTCCCTTCTGTCGACAGCCGCTGGCAGGCCAAATTCGGCCGCGCGATGACGGCCGCGGATATCGATGCGATCTACGCCGCGTTTATGCCGCTGCAAATCGCTAAGGTTGTCGATTTTTCCGCACCAATAGCCGGCGTGGTCGACACCATCGCCACGTTTCGCGCCGAGGGCCTGAAGATCGGCTCCTGCTCGGGTTATCCGCGCCCGGTGATGGAAAAGCTGGTACCGGCCGCCGCCGCCCAGGGCTACGCCCCGGACCACTGGGTCGCCACCGATGACCTTGCCGCCGGCGGTCGTCCGGGCCCGTGGATGGCGCTGCAGAACGTGATTACCCTGGGCATAGACGATGTGGCCCACTGCGTGAAGGTCGACGACGCCGCGCCGGGCATCAGCGAAGGGTTAGATGCCGGGATGTGGAGCGTCGGGCTGGCGGTGTCCGGTAACGAATTCGGCGCAACCTGGGAGGAGTACCAGGCGATGTCGAAAGCGGAAATCGCCACCCGCCGCGAGCGGGCGGCAGGCAAACTGTATGCCGCCGGGGCGCATTATGTGGTTGATACCCTGGCGGACCTGCCGGAAGTGATTGCCGACATCAATGCCCGGCTGGCAAAAGGCGAGCGGCCTTAAGCGGGTGAATTCACCTTCACTTTGGCCGCCACCAGCAGGCCGGTAAACAGCATCAATATCCCTGACAACACCAGCGGCGACAGCAGCCCTAAGTGGTCAAGCGCAATGCCGCCGACCGCGGCGCCGCAGGTGTTGGCCAGCTGGATCACCGCCACCTGAATCGACCCGGCTTTTTCCGCCTGATCGGAGAGGGAACGGGTGATCCACGTTGACCACCCCACCGGGATCAGCGCAAACGCGAAGCCCCAGATAATCGCCACCGTCGAGGCGATGATTTTGCTCTCTCCCCACAGCACCAGCGCCACCGCTCAGGCGGTCAGCACCAGCGGCGCGATCGCCAGCGCCGCTTTTACCGAACGCTTGAGCAGCACCGAGGAGAGCGAGGTACCGATAAAGCTGGCGATACCAAAGCTCAGCAGCACCAGCGTCAGGCCGTCGACATCAAACCCGGCGAGGGTCATGTACACCGGGCGAATATAGGTAAAGAAGGCGAACTGTCCGGCAAAAGCCATGAAAATGGCGCACATTCCGGCCATCACCCCCGGACGCTTCAGCAGACCAAACATATTTTGCTGCTGAGAAGCCGATTCACCGGGCAGCGACGGCAGCGCTTTCAGCACCCAGAGCGTACACAGCACGCCCATCACCGCCGCGCCGTTAAAGACGTTGCGCCAGCCGATAAGCCCGCCAAGGAAACTGCCCAATGGGGCAGCAATTACCAGCGCGATCGATACCGCGCCGAAAATAATCGATAGCGCTTTCGGCACCACGCGCATCGGCACCAGACGCATGGTCAGCGATGCCGACATCGCCCAGAAACCGCCGAGCGCCAGGCCCAGACAGGCGCGCCCCAGCAGTAGCAGGGTGAAGCTATCAGCGAAAGATACCAGCAGGCAGGAAAGGGTCAGCAGCAGCGAAAACAGGATAACCACGTAGCGGCGATCGGTTTTACCTATCACCGTGGTGATAAACAGGCTGGAAAACATCGCGACGAATGCCGTCGTCGTCACCGACTGCCCGGCCATCCCTTCGGAGATGCCTAAATCCAGCGCCATCGGCGTCAGCAGGCTGACCGGCAAAAACTCAACTGTAATCAGGCAGGCGACGCAGAAAGCAACCGCGAAGACCGCCGACCAGTTTGGTCGCGCCAGCTCGCGTGCATGGGGTTTGGTTTCATTTGAATGACTCATGAGTGACCTGCGAAGAAAGTGGCGGAAAGCTGCGCAGTGTAACATTTTGTTTGTGACGCATTTAACGTTTTCGCAACTATTCTCGCTTTTCATAAGAGGATGCGTAGCTGCTCGCATGTTTAAAAAAACGATGCTTGCTATCGCTTTAACAAATCTCAGGAGAATTTAATATAGCACTATGTGCTATACTTTTAACGACAGGATGTCAGCAATGCGTATCTTTAAAACCAAATGGTTCGCCAGAGAGGCTAGCTCTCATGGCATTTCCGACGACGAGCTCTATCAGGCAATTCAATCTGCGCTTCAGGGCAAAGTGGTTGATTTAGGAGGAGGGGTTTATAAAAAGCGACTCAACAAGAATCGCGATCGCGCAATCATCCTTACCAAAAGCGCAGAGTATTGGTTTTATACCTTTCTATATGCCAAACAGGATATGGCCAATATCAACCATCGCGAGTTAATGGGTTTTCGTGAGTTAGCAAAACACTATGCCACTCTCTATCAAGAGAAAACGACGGTCTTAGTTAAAAGTAAAGAACTGGTGGAGATTTGCGATGACAGCAAAAAATAAATACAAAAGCCCGGCTTTCGAAGCGATCCATAGCGCTGCGTCGGGGCTATTCAGCGTTGGCGCAATCCCACAGGAAACAATGCGCCATTTTGATGAATCATGTCTCGGTAGCGTAGCCACACTTCAACCCATTGAAATTAAAGCGCTACGTGAACAACTCAATGTTAGCCAACCCGTGTTCGCTCGTTATCTGAATACCAGCGTGTCTACCGTGCAAAAATGGGAGACTGGCGCTAAACGACCGAGCGGAATGTCATTAAAATTGCTTAGCGTCGTACAAAAACACGGCCTGAAAATCCTACTGTAGTTATCCTGCCGGATGGCGCTTACGCTTATCCGGCCTGCAAGTGACGAGTGCGGAAACCGTAGGCCGGATAAGGCGCAGCCGCCATCCGGCACTCGGATTTACTCGCCGCGAGCCGATTTCACCAGCCCGCAAATCCATTCCTGGTGACCGTTAATCATCGGATTGGGCAACGTACGCGCCAGTTCCTGCGCCGGAACGCCCTTTTGCGACTCCTGGGTGAGGATGCGCACGCGTCCGCCGGGCAAATCTTCAAACAGCCACGCGTGGATCACATCAAGACGCGTTGTTGCATCCCCCTCCGCCCAACCGTGCCAGGCTACGCGCGCCGCCTGTCCGGCAACGGGAGGAACATATTCGGTAATCTGCGCCTCAATCGGGAAGCCGAAGGTGCTGAAGCTGAAGCGGGCGTTGGCGCTGAGGGTCGGGCCGCTGCCGTCATGGAAATGGATATCGGCAACGTTACTGTAATAGCCCGGCCACAGCGTGGTGTCATCGAGCTGCGCCCAAATCTGAGCTACCGTCAGGCCGCTGACGATAATTTCATTGG
>OKFF01000203.1_pt1 | contig 9510 bp, 5 predicted proteins | sample 1611481 | NCBI WGS metagenome assembly OKFF01 (sample SAMN04436747, study PRJEB24849) | human gut metagenome | biome: human gut; feature: NICU; material: stool | host: Homo sapiens | place: USA: Saint Louis, MO | collected 2011-01-06
CTGCGGCAATGCCTTTACCCAGAGAGGATACGACCCCGCCGGTCACAAAAATATAGTTCGTTGTCATGCTGAACCTGAGAAGTTAGGGTAAAACGATGGAATAACCAGGACGGGAAAGTAGTATACCCGAACATGCGTGACGCCACAAACTTTCATTCTTCCCCTCCCCTTCGTTCTTCAAGTTGCACCTGTGTTGCGACTCGAACAACTCGAAGAGGCAGGCTACATGGTGTTTCAACGACATAACGGAAAGAGAAAATAGACGCTTTTGGCGAAATGTTTTTGACGTAAATCAAGCGCTTGTTATTTATAAAATCACACAAATCGCGCTTGATCACGAAAATCCGTTAGAGATCAGTTTCCTGGCGTTTTACTTCCTGCCACACTTCTTCCATGGTATCGAGGTCGACGCCGGTCATTTCCAGGCCGCGGGCGGCGACAATACGCTCGACCTCGCGGAAACGACGCTCAAATTTGAGGTTTGCTTTCTGCAGCGCCACCTCGGCTTTGACGCCCAAATGACGGGATAAATTCACCGTGGCAAACAGCAGATCGCCCACTTCCTCTTCCAGTTTTGCTTCATCCACCACCGCCTGCTGCGCTTCATGCATCACTTCATCAATTTCTTCATGCACTTTGTCGAGCACCGGGCCCAGCGAGGTCCAGTCGAAACCCACTGCCGAGCAGCGGCGCTGGATTTTATGCGCGCGCATCAGCGCCGGCAGGCTATGGGGAATATCGTCCAGGGCCGAATGCTGGGCTTTTTCCGCTCGCTCCGCGCTTTTGATTTGCTCCCAGCGGGCCAGGACTTCCGTGCTATTGCCCGCCGATGCCTCGCCGAAGATATGCGGGTGGCGACGCTCCAGCTTGTCGCTGATGGCGGCGCAGATATCGTCAAAGTTAAAGCGTCCCTCTTCCTGCGCCATTTGCGCATAGAACACCACCTGGAACAGCAGATCGCCCAGCTCACCGCGCAGATCGTCAAAATCTTCCCGCTGGATAGCATCGAGGACCTCGTAGGTCTCCTCAAGGGTGTAAGGGGCGATGGTGGCAAAGGTCTGCTCTTTATCCCATGGGCAGCCGTTTTCCGGGTCGCGCAGGCGGCGCATGATGCCGAGCAAGCGGTCAATTTGAGTCATGTGACAATCCTGGAAATTTTAAAAATAGTCGGCCGGATAAGGCGTTTAGACCTTATCCGACGTTGCGAAATTGCCGGATGGCGGCTTCGCCTTATCCGGCCTACAGACGAATTAACCGCCGTGCAGACGGCGCGCGTCGATCACATCCGGCACCTGGTTGAGCTTACCGAGCACCCGGCCCAGCACCTGCAGGTTGTAAATCTCGATGGTCATATCGATGGTTGCCAGCTGCTGACGGGTATCGCTGCGGCTGGCGACGCCCAGCACGTTCACCTTCTCATTGGCGAGGATGGTAGTGATATCGCGCAGTAAACCGCTGCGATCGTTCGCCTCCACCCTGACCACCAGCGAGTAGCCCGCCGAGTAGCTTTCGCCCCATACCGCATCGACGATGCGCTCCGGAGCATGCGACTGCAGTTCAGCCAGCTGATCGCAGTCCGCGCGATGCACGGAGATCCCGCGCCCCTGGGTGATAAAGCCGACGATCTCGTCGCCCGGGATTGGCTGGCAGCAGCGGGCAATATGGTGCATCAGGTTGCCTACCCCTTCCACCACTACCCGGCCATTGTCCTTGGTGCGATTTTGCGGCGTGTAGGTTTTCTGCTGCAGTTGCTTCAGCGCGGCCGCATCCTGCTCGGCGGCGCTAGGTTTATTGAACTGCGCCTGCAGGAAGTTGACCATCTGGTTAAGGCGAATATCGCCGCCGCCGATAGCCGCCAGCAGTTCATCCAGTTCATTAAAGTTGTAGCGCGGCAGCAGATGTTTCTCGGCATCCTTCAGGCTGATGCCCAGATGCTCGAGCTCATCGTCAAGGATCTGCCGCCCGGCGAGAATGTTTTTATCGCGATCCTGTTTACGGAACCAGGCGTGAATTTTGGAGCGTCCACGGCTGGTGGTCACGTAGCCAAGGTTCGGGTTCAGCCAGTCGCGGCTTGGGTTCGGCTGCTTCTGGGTGATTATCTCAATCTGATCGCCCATCTGCAGCTGATAGGTGAACGGCACAATGCGGCCGCCAATTTTGGCGCCGATGCAGCGATGGCCGACATCGCTGTGAATATGATAGGCAAAGTCGAGCGGCGTCGACCCCGCAGGCAGGTCCACCACGTCGCCTTTCGGCGTAAAGACATACACCCGGTCGTCGAAGACCTGGCTGCGCACTTCGTCGAGCATCTCGCCGGAGTCGGCCATCTCTTCCTGCCAGGCAATCAGCTTACGCAGCCAGGCGATACGGTCTTCATAGCCGCGGCCGCCGCTGGTGCCGGCTCCCGCGCCCTCTTTGTACTTCCAGTGTGCGGCCACGCCCAGCTCGGCATCTTCATGCATCTGCCGGGTGCGGATCTGAATCTCCACCGTCTTGCCGCTCGGCCCCAGCACCACGGTATGGATAGACTGGTAACCGTTGGGTTTCGGGTTGGCCACGTAGTCGTCGAATTCATCCGGCAGATGGCGGTAGTGAGTATGGACGATCCCCAGCGCGGCATAGCAATCCTGCAAACGCTCAGCCACAATACGCACCGCGCGAACGTCAAACAGCTCGTCGAAAGCGAGGTGTTTTTTCTGCATTTTGCGCCAGATACTGTAGATATGCTTCGGCCGGCCATAGACTTCCGCCTTGACGCCTTCGGCTTTCATCTCCGAGCGCAGGTGGCCGACGAACTCTTCGATGTAATGCTCGCGGTCGATACGGCGCTCGTGGAGCAGTTTGGCAATGCGCTTGTATTCCGCCGGGTGCAGATAGCGGAAGCAGTAATCTTCCAGCTCCCACTTCAGCTGGCCGATACCTAAGCGGTTCGCCAGGGGAGCATAGATATTGGTGCACTCTTTCGCCGCAAGAACGCGCTCATCTTCCGGCGCGTCCTTGACCTCGCGCAGATGCGCGATCCGCTCAGCAAGTTTGATGACCACGCAGCGGAAATCGTCAACCATCGCCAGCAGCATACGGCGAATGTTATCCACCTGCTCGGAAGAGACCGAGTCGGTATGGGTAGCTTTCAGCTGGCGGATAGCGGCCATGTCCCGCACCCCGTGAATCAGGGTCACGACCGATTTACCTACGCTCTCCTGCATCACCTCTTCGCTGACAACTTCGCCGTCGGCCAGCGGGAACAGCAGCGCCGCGCGCAGCGTATCGATGTCCATACTTAGGGTGGAGAGGATCTCCACCATTTCGACGCCCCGCCACAGCAGCAGGTCCGCCTGCGGGTGTCCTTGCGTTTTTTCGCGACAATAATCCCAGGTTTCGGCTAAGCGCTCACACGACTGCTGGCTGGAAATTCCCAGACTCGCGATCCATTTCTTCGGGTCAAATTCACCAGCTTTATTAAGATGTGCACTTCTTACCGCAACCATTGTCCTCTCCTTAAGGGACCGGCCTGCCGAAGTCGGCAAGCCTCAACTTTCTACATGTCATCCTGCAGGTCGCGTCAGCATTCATGGCCAGGGTGGCTCTTCTGCGACGTTGTGAATGACCTTATGTAAGCCTGCGCTCAAACAACACCATTGATTCCAGATGGCCGGTATGCGGGAACATATCCAGCATCGCCAGGCGTTGAATCTGATATCCAGCCTGCAACAGGGTTTCGCTGTCTCGCGCCAGCGTCGCCGGGTTGCAGGAAACATACACCACCCGCCGCGGTGCCAGTTTTATTATATGCGGCATCACGCCCGGCGCGCCGGCGCGGGCCGGGTCCAGCAGCACTTTATCAAAGCCGTGCTTCGCCCAGGCCTGACGGGTGACGTCTTCTTCCAGATTTTCATGGAAGAAAGTGACATTTGATAAACCATTGCGGGCGGCGTTTTCCCGCCCCTTCTCCACCAGCGCCGGCACCCCTTCCACGCCCACCACATGGGCGGCGCGTGTCGCCAGCGGCAGGGTAAAGTTGCCCATCCCGCAGAATAGATCCAGCACCCGGTCCTCTGGCCGCAGATCCAGCCACTCCAGTGCGGTACGCACCATCTGCTGATTTACGCCGTCGTTGACCTGGATAAAATCCCGCGGGCTGAACACTAAGCGTAGTCCGTCTGAGGTATACCATGGCGCTTCGCCATGAATATGCTCCAGTATCTCGCTTTGTGGCGCGAGGTACAGGGAAAGACCGTGAGTTTGCGAAAAGCGTTCCAGTTTTTCCCTGTCTGTCGCCGGCAGGGTTGCGGTATGGCGCAGCACCATCAGCGGACCGTTGTCCGCCTGCACCAGCTCGACGTGGCCGAGATGGCGTAATGCGCTCAGCGCGCTTAAGCACTCGCGCACGGCGGGCAGCAATGCCTCAAGTTGGGGCACCAAAACAGGGCACTGCACCACATCGACGATCGCTTTGGCGTTGGCCTGGCGAAAACCCATCTGCAATTGTTGGGTCTTCGGCTGATAATTCAAGCTCAAGCGTGCGCGACGGCGGTAGCCCCACGGCGCGCCGGCGATGACGTCATCTACCTCGCGCTTCATCAGTCGCCCCAGCGCGGCGCGTTTACTTTGCTGCTGAAGCGGAACGCTGGCATGTTGTTGTTGGCATCCGCCGCAGACGCCAAAATGGGGGCAGCGCGGCGCCTGGCGCTGCGGGCTGTCGGTCAGTCGGCGTTTCACCTCGGCGCGGGCGTACTGTTTTTTATCTTCCACCAGCACCACCTCGGCCTGCTCGTGGGGCAGCACGCCGCTCACGAACAGCGCCTTCCCCTGATGGCGGGCAACACCCTGACCAAAGGGATCGAGGTCGTTGACTGTAACGGTTATGATCTGGCGCGTCGTCACACGCCGTTTTGCAGAGTAGAATTGCGCCATCGTAGAGAGTTGTCTCAATCAAATAAAACGAGCTCGTTCAGAGCGGCAGCGCCGCGAGGCGCAGCGACGCTGCACAGAACGATGATGTCTATATTCTCCCATAATGGAACCGCATGACCAACTACAGCCTGCGTGCTCGCATGATGATTCTGATTCTGGCGCCAACCGTCCTGATAGGACTGTTGCTCAGTATTTTCTTTGTCGCTCATCGTTATAACGACCTGCAACGCCAGCTGGAGGACGCTGGCGCCAGTATTATCGAACCGCTGGCGGTCTCCAGCGAATATGGCATGAACTTGCAAAACCGCGAATCCATCGGCCAGCTGATCAGCGTTCTGCATCGTCGCCACTCGGAGATCGTGCGGGCCATCTCGGTGTACGATTCGCATAACCGCTTATTTGTCACCTCCAATTACCAGCTCAATCCCAGCGAACTGCAGATCCCGAAAGGCGAGGCATTCCCCCGTCACCTCAGCGTCATCCGCGATGGCGACATGATGATCCTGCGCACGCCTATTGTCTCGGAAAGCTATTCTCCGGATGAATCACCCGAATCTGACGCTAAAATGCCGGGCAATATGCTGGGCTACGTCGCCCTGGAGCTGGATCTAAAATCGGTTCGCCTCCAGCAGTACAAAGAGATTTTTATCTCCAGCGTAATGATGCTGTTCTGTATCGGCATCGCGTTAATCTTCGGCTGGCGACTGATGCGCGCCGTCACTGGGCCAATCCGCAATATGGTTAACACTGTCGACCGCATCCGCCGCGGACAGCTGGACAGCCGGGTCGAAGGCTTTATGCTCGGCGAACTGGATATGCTGAAAAATGGCATTAACTCGATGGCCATGTCGCTGGCGGCATACCACGAAGAGATGCAACACAACGTCGACCAGGCGACCTCCGATCTACGGGAAACGCTTGAGCAGATGGAGATCCAGAACGTCGAGCTGGACCTGGCGAAAAAGCGCGCCCAGGAGGCGGCGCGCATTAAGTCTGAGTTCCTGGCCAATGTGTCTCACGAGCTGCGCACCCCGCTCAATGGGGTGATCGGCTTTACCCGCCTGACGCTGAAAACCGATCTCAACGCTACGCAGCGCGACCACCTGACCACCATCGAACGTTCGGCCAACAATCTGCTGGCGATCATCAATGACGTGCTCGACTTTTCCAAACTGGAAGCCGGGAAGCTGATCCTGGAGAGTATTCCGTTCCTGCTGCGCACTTCGCTTGATGAAGTGGTCACCCTGCTGGCGCATTCCGCGCACGATAAAGGGCTGGAGCTGACGCTGAATATTAAGAACAATGTACCGGACAACGTTATCGGCGACCCGCTGCGTCTGCAGCAGATTGTGACCAACCTCGTGGGCAACGCCATCAAATTTACCGAGCACGGCAATATCGACGTACTGGTGGAGCAGCGGGCCATCAGTAATTCCCGGGTACAGATCGAAATTCAGATCCACGATACCGGCATCGGCATCCCCGAGCGCGACCAGTCCCGGCTATTCCAGGCCTTCCGTCAGGCCGATGCCAGTATTTCACGCCGCCACGGCGGCACCGGGCTCGGGCTGGTGATCACTCAGCGTCTGGTCAAAGAGATGGGCGGGGATATTTCGTTCCACAGCCAGCCGAACCGCGGCTCCACCTTCTGGTTCCATATCAGCCTCGATCTCAACCCGAACGCCATTCCGGATACGCTGAACACCGACGGGCTTGTCGGCAAACGTCTGGCCTATGTGGAAGCCAACGCGACGGCGGCGCAGTGTACCCTGGAGATGCTGGCCGCTACGCCGCTGGAGGTTATCTACAGCCCTACCTTCTCCTCGCTGGCGGAAGCGCAGTATGACATTCTGCTGGTCGGTATCCCGGTTTCAATGCGCGATTTGTCGCCGCATCGGGAAAAATTAGCCAAAGCCTGCGCGATGTCCGATAACGTACTGCTGGCCCTGCCGTGCCATGCCCAGGTCAGCGCCGAAGCCCTGAAGCGCGACGGCGTTGCCGCCTGCCTGTTAAAGCCGCTCACCACCACCCGTCTGCTACCGGCGCTGGTGGCTACCAGCCACGCGCTTGCCTCCGCGCCGCTGATGCAGATCGACAGTCATAAGTTGCCAATGACGGTAATGGCCGTCGACGACAACCCGGCTAACCTGAAGCTGATTGGCGCCCTGCTGGATGATCTTGTGCAGCAGGTGATCCTCTGCGACAGCGGCCAGCAGGCGGTGGACAAGGCCAAGCAGCTGCAGATGGATCTGATCCTGATGGATATTCAGATGCCGGATATGGACGGCATCCGCGCCTGTGAGCTTATCCATCACCTGTCTCATCATCAGCAAACCCCGGTTATTGCGGTCACCGCGCACGCCCTGGAGGGCCAGCGTGAGAAATTACTGAGCGCCGGCATGAACGACTATCTGGCGAAGCCAATCGAAGAAGAGAAACTGCACGCACTGCTGTTGCGCTATCAGCCCGGCCTGCACAGCGTCGTTCCGGCGTCGCTACCGCCCGCAGAGCCGATCGTCGATCATAATCAAACGCTCGACTGGCAGCTGGCGCTGCGCCAGGCGGCCATGAAGCCGGACCTGGCGCGGGAGATGCTGCAAATGCTGATCGCCTTTATGCCGGAGGTGCGTAACAAAGTTGAGGAGCAGCTGGTGGGCGAGCAGCCGGAAGGGCTGGTGGATCTGATCCATAAACTGCACGGCAGCTGCAGCTATAGCGGCGTGCCGCGGCTGAAAAAGCTGTGCCATACCCTGGAAAGTCAGCTGCGGGCAGGCACCGCCGCCGAGGATCTGGAGCCGGAGCTGCTTGAGCTGTTAGATGAGATGGATAATGTGGCCCGCGAAGCGTGCCGGATGGGGGTGTAAACCCCGGATAGCGGCGCTACGCGCCTCATCCGGCCTACGCCCTACAGTCCGGTAATCGGTTGGTAGCCCCGGTAAGCGTAAGCGCCACCGGGGATGGTTCCCGGATCGCGGTGCTACGCACCTTATCCGGACTACAAATACCACTGCGCCAGCCGGGTTACCGCCTGTCGCCCATCTGCAAAACCGCGGCTACGTTACGCGCCGTCATTCGCAGGTTGGCGGCGGCATTGGCCAACGCTTCATCAAGGGTACAGATGGTATACAACACGCTGAATACCGCATCCAGCCCGTGCTGATGCACGACGCCAACATCGGCGGTAAGACTGCCGGCAATCCCGATCACCGGGACGTTAAAACGCTTCGCCACCCTCGCCACCCCCACCGGCACTTTGCCGTGGATCGTCTGGCTATCGATACGCCCTTCGCCGGTGATCACTAAATCGGCATCCGCCACCCGCTCAGCCAGCTGTAGCGCATCGGTGACAATCTCAATGCCCGGACGCAACTGAGCACCACAGAACGCATACAGCGCCGCACCCATGCCGCCCGCCGCGCCGCCGCCCTCAAGGCTCAGCACGTCGATATCTAAATCGCGGGCGATAATCCGGGCATAGTGCCGCAGGCCGCTGTCGAGCCGGTCGATCCTCTGCGCCGTCGCCCCTTTTTGCGGGCCGAACACCGCGCTGGCGCCCTGCGGGCCGGTCAACGGGTTGGTGACGTCGCAGGCAACGTCAATCCGGCAATCTGCCAGCCGCGAATCGAGTTCGCTGAGATCGATTCGCGCCAGCGTCTCCAGCGCGCCGCCCCCGGAGGCAATTTGCTGGCCCTCGGCGGTCAGCAGTTTCGCCCCCAGCGCCTGCGCCATCCCGGCGCCGCCGTCATTGGTCGCACTGCCGCCAATACCAATAATGATCTGTCTTACCCCGGCGTCCAGCGCATGGCGGATAAGCTCCCCGGTACCCCAGGAAGTGGTCAGCAGCGGGTTACGCTGCGCCGGCGGGACGCTCTCCAGGCCGCTGGCCGCCGCCATTTCGATAAAGGCGCACTGGCGATCGCCGGACAGCCCGTAAAATGCCTCAACCGGCTCGCCCAGCGGCCCGGTGACCGTCAGCGGAACCAGAAGCCCGCCGGTCGCCGCCACCATGGCTTCCACCGTCCCTTCCCCACCATCGGCAACCGGCAGCTTGACGTACTCGGCGTCAGGATAAATCTCGCGAAAGCCTTGCTCTATCGCACTGGCCACATCCAGCGCGCTCAGGCTCTCCTTCCAGGAATCCGGTGCGATCACTATTTTCATCTGCTGTCCTTACTCTGAGCCAACCCCTGGCGCTGTCGCGCAATGCCGGCCCCCCGCAGAGGCCGGCGGACTTTTAGCGCACCATGCATGGACGCTTGTTGTCAAAGGTCCAGCCCGGGATCAGATACTGCATCGCCATCGCATCGTCGCGGGCGCCAAGACCATGTTTCTTATATAGCTCATTTGCCTGCATCACGCGGTCCATATCCAGCTCAACCCCCAGGCCCGGGGTACTCGGTACCTGCACCATGCCGCCTTTGATTTCAAAAGGTTGTTTGGTCAGACGCTGGTTGCCCTCCTGCCAGATCCAGTGGGTATCGATAGCGGTGATCTTGCCCGGCGCCGCTGCCGCGACGTGGGTGAACATCGCCAGCGACACGTCGAAGTGATTATTAGAGTGCGAACCCCAGGTCAGACCGAACTCATGGCACATCT
>OKFF01000216.1_pt1 | contig 9022 bp, 7 predicted proteins | sample 1611481 | NCBI WGS metagenome assembly OKFF01 (sample SAMN04436747, study PRJEB24849) | human gut metagenome | biome: human gut; feature: NICU; material: stool | host: Homo sapiens | place: USA: Saint Louis, MO | collected 2011-01-06
TCAGTGACAACTTGTCTGATAGCGACAGGAAAGAGCTTTGTGGCCTTGCTGAAGATAAGTTTTCGGGAGTGAGAATCGCTCGATAAGAATTTTTGCTACATCGTTACTGGTAAAGTTATCTTCATCAATGTAGATGATTGCAGAAAATATGTACGACTCAGTGTTGGTTACTCGAATATTCATATGACTAAAATAAGGCTGTTAACTTAGGATTGCTAAGTATACAACAATGACAGATACTTAGACAATCTAAGCATTCGAGGCCAATGAAGATGAATCAGTGTCTGAAAAAAATCCGATACCAGAACGACTTAAGGAAGCGAGATGCAGGGCAGGTTTATCACAGCGCTCACTGGGTCTCCTTGTTGGGTTTGATCCCGCTTCGGCTAGCAGTCGTATGAATCACTATGAGAAAGGGCGCCATGTCCCCGATATTGATACGCTTCGACGGATGGCGGCAGAGTTAAACGTGCCGTTAAACTACTTTTTTTGTGATGATCAGACCACAGCAGAACTTGCATTACTCATATCCCGGATGACAGACGAAGAGCGAAGAAATCTTATCGAAGCACTCAAAAGTTCTCCAGGCGGAAAGCATGCTGACAAAAAATGATGTTACACATAAAGCGGCTGAACTTTTGGAAGATAAAGAAAGTGTAGCCTTACACTGATGCAATGGATCAAACAGAGCATTACAGTGGGAGACGGCCTCTCAGATAATGAACTCAAAAGATGGAACCTTAAATATATGTTTATCAATTGATGTCTGAATTACAACCAGCATTCCGCCGACAATCGAGAAACTGTCGTCTAAATCTTCCATGTCAGAATTATGACGACTTCTTAAGAGGTGGTATTGGAAATTATTCCGAAACCTCAGCATGGTGCATTCACGAAAGAAGATGGCGAAAAGGTTATTGAGGAAGAAGGGAAACGAGTGAAGTAATAAGCAACGAAATGGATAATTCGATTGCGGAATACGTTATTTAGCTTTAACGCCAAACAAAAAAAAGCCCATGTATTTCATGGACTCTTTCTGAGAAGCCTCGATTATTCTGTCCAACTTTTTGGGGTCAGTACACAATGGGGCTACCTCGGCGCAAAATCATGCTGGGTTAGCCCCTTTAAACACCAGACAGTGGCTATCTCCAGATAAGAGATAGGCTTGAATATATGTATAACTCTAACGCCAATTTTGAGATGACCGGGATCCTGTTAGGGCAAGAAGTCCGTAAATGTAAAACGCCTCATAAGGAAATCGCTATTATCCTGCAGACGATGTAGCCAGGCATGAATGTCTCCCATGCCGCACGCCTGCACGGTATTCAGCCCAGCCTGCTGTTTAAGTGGAAGAAGCAAAATCAGGAAGGCTGCCTTACCGCCATTGCGCCCGGAGAAGAAGTCGTTCCTGCTTCTTAGATCATATCTACACTGAAGCAGTGTCCGGGAGTTTCAGTACCTTCTGGGCAAGAAGACGATGGAAGTCGAGATCCTGAAAGAAGCCGTGGAGTACGGTCAGTCGCGAAAATGGATAGCGTCCGCGTTCTTGTTGCCAAAGGACGGGGAATAGCCCGTGTCAGCCGCGCCATGGGTGTGTCGTGTGCGCAGCGAAACGTTCTGCCGACTGGTAGGACAGGCGCAGTAACCGGCGTAATGACGACGCAGACGCGGAATACTGTCGGCTTTCCTCAATATTATCAGTGATAAACCGAGTTATGGTTATCGACGCGAGTGGGGCATCCGGCGCAAGCAAAGTAAGACAGAGTGACAACCAGCAGTAAACGCCAAAAGGTTTTACAGGATAATGAGCGAGTATATGCATGACAAGCCAGAGCGACCGAAGCGTAGACATAAGGCCAAAATCTCGTTAGCAGAAAGCGAGATGCTCAGGTGTTCAGATGGCTTTGAATTCGTCTGCGACAAGAGTGAAAAACTGCGGGTCACGTTCGCGCTGGACTTCTGCGACCGTGGGGGCATAGACTGGGCAGCAATCATGGGAGGTTATGACAGTTCGACGGTGCGGGATGTGATTCTGAAAGCGCATCGGCGACATGTTGCCGGACACACCAGTGCAGTGGCTGACGGACAACGGTTCAGCGTATACCACGTATGAAACGCGGAGGTTCGTGAAAACGATGAAAGAAGACTATATAGCGTTCATGCCAAAACAGGATTGAGAACAGCACTGTGAAACCTTGCAGCAGCATTCAAGCATAACAATGAAAACCACCCGCACAGCGCGCTGGGATATCACTCTCAAAGGGAACAACTGTAGCAGTGCACATCGTTAATTTAAGATACAAAAGCTGTCCAGAAACGGCGGGTCAAGATCAGGACGAGTAGGAGTACGCCTTCGCGGAATAGCGTACGATGCCTGGTCTTATGCAACGGTAGGACGCGGCGCTGAGCGAGCGCGTCACGGCCTTAAGAACGCAGATGCAGAGTTTGAGCGAGCAGCGCAGCATCATAAAGCGCTAAAGCTGAAACGATCGCAGTGGTAGCAGACGTACAATGGACCGACACTGTGACAAACCGGTTAAAACAGGGCTTTCAGCTAAGTTGCGTCGAAAACCAGTGCCATTCACACGACTGCATGCTATGCAGTCGTGCTGAACACGTCCGGAGCGGTGTAGCTAAGGGCTGCTATGGTAAATGCGGCATTTTTTAATTATATGGAGTGTATTTTTATGAGAATTAAAAAGCCTCACCTTCGTCCGATAGTCATAACCTTGTCCGTTGGTGGTATTTTTTTGACTTCTATTTTTATGATAGTTGTCATTATGTTTTATCAACACGAAAATATAGAAAAAGATTTGCTTGATGCTAATTCATCGTACGCTATGAAAATGTCGGATGTAATGAGCAGTTATATTGAAATGGCTCAGGGCGAACTAGCATATGGTGCTAAGAAAATTGAATCAACGACTGATGTTGAATATCTTAAAAATGAGGCTGATAGGCTAAGATTGCAGTCCGGCATGTTTAATTCAGTTATTGTTGTTAGTAATGGCGCTGTTGTTCTGGCAACTTCTCCAGAATCACTTGATTTAGTTGGTGTTCACTTGAACTCAAGTGTCAGTAAATTGGCTATTGAGGGCAAAAAGGCATTTATATCGCAACCTTACAAATCAGTTGCTGGGAATTTGATTATTTTGTTGTCACATCCTATTTATGATAAGAGTGGTAATTACATAGGGTATATCGGCGGGTCTATATATCTAAAAAAACAGAGTTTATTTAGCGATGTTTTGAGTAGGCATTTTTTTAATGACGACACTGAAATTACCATCGTTAGTGATGATGGTAATGTGATCTTTAATAAAGATAACAGTGTTGTTGGTCGACCGATGGTTATGCCTGATGATTTGAAATCAAAGTTAGCTTCGTCTGAAAGAGGCGATGGTACCTTTTTTTCTTCGGGGCATAAGTATCTTCTTGGTTATGCTCATATGAAAAATACTGACTGGAATGTGTTTGTTTATAGTCATGCTGACAACGTGACCACTATTCTTATTAATTATGCTAAAAATGTGCTTGTGCTGCTAGTTGTAATAATAGTTGTGTTTTCAGTTGTTTCATATTTCATTGCATCCCAAATCTCAATTCCTTTAGAAAATCTTGCTATATCTACCAATGCTAAAGATATAGAGTCCTCGCTGACTTATATTAAAGGTATCAATGCTTGGTATGCCGAAGCTGACCGCCTTAAAAAGGCACTTTTAACGAATGTAAAGGTAATGATGAAAAGGGTTAACACTCTAAATGAAGTGGCAGTAAAAGATCCCCTAACCGGTGTAAATAATAGATTGGGGTTTTCGAATAAAACAAAGGATTACACGCAAGGCTCAGGGGCTTCAGTTATTGCTATTGATGTTGACTTTTTTAAAAAGATAAATGATTTCTTCGGGCATGGGGTCGGAGATGAGGTGCTTATTTCTTTGGCTCATGTTATTAATTCTTGCTGCCGTAGTGAAGATATTGTTTGCCGGTTTGGTGGTGAAGAGTTTGTTATTTTTCTGCCGAATACTTCAGTGGTAACAGCAGAGCGTATTGCGGAGCGTATCAGAAGTGTTATTGAAAGTACTGTTTTTACTAATGACTTGCGTGTCACCATATCTGCTGGTGTAGCAACGCAAACTGCTCCCCTTAGTGGGATCGACTTTTTGCTGAAAAATGCTGATGATGCTCTTTATCAAGCAAAGGGAGAGGGGCGTAATAAAGTGATTGTATATAGTGCTATTTGAGTTTTGGGTAATGCTCCCAACTTACTGATTTAGTGTACGATGGTGCTTTTGAGGTTCTCACGTGGCTTACATTTGAATCGCCACGGATAATCTAAACACTTCCGAGCCATTGATAATACTGGTTTTCATATCCTGTCGGTGACATCTGATTGCTCGACCCATGTCGACGCTTACTGTTATAAAAAATTTCGATGTAATCAAAAATTTCGCTGCGGGCTTCTCCCGCCTTCCGTAGATCTTTTCTTTATGCGCTCTCGGTTCAGTAACTGAAAAAGCTTTCTGCAACCGCGTTATCGTGACAGTTACCGCGACGGCTCATACACCCTTCCATGATTGCCGTGGTTCCGCGTCGTCTGGCCTGCAAAGATGATTATCTGGTGATTGTGGATATGCCACTGGAAGTACCATGCTTTACGAAAAGCATGGCCTGGAATCGCGATCCGGCGCATCAATGGATCCGGGCGTTGTGCGTTGAGGTCAGTCAGGATGATCCATTTAGACGGTATCAGAATACAGGGCGACTGTCGGTAAGATATAAAATTACTTATTTTCCTGATACCGGATAGATGTAAGCAACACCCCAAACCAGATTCATTACTTGCAAAACGGAGGTAGTCCATAGATGTAAAAAGTGGGCTCAGAAATGCCCATATTTCGGCAGACTTCCCCGACGCGAGTGCCGGTTTCGGCCTTTTTCAGCGCAAACGCAATCTGTTCTTCAGTATAGCTTGTCTTTTTCATGGCGAAATACGTGAAATCGCTATTTAGCTATTTTTTATGAAGAATGATGATCCGAGATACTTGAAAACCGTTGTTGCCCTGTGAAAGCATCCCATTTTGAAAAAATCTTGAATTCAAAATGTTGAAGACAAAATCGGATGGAAAAAGTTAACTTATCTGGTATTGTCAGTAAAACCGGCAAAGGATTCAACTTACCAGGGGTGGTTTGTTGAATATGGAGCAGTAGCAGCCCCTTTGCCGGTTTGTCATCCTTTCATGCCTGCATCACTTTCCTTCCTGCTACCTGAATACATCCACATACGATCTGCAAAAAAGAAGCCCACGTTTCGTTATGGGAGTGAACTACTTTTTTCACGAAAAGGGTCTCTTTGGGTGCACAATCCGTGACACTGTCACTTTTAGATGTAAGCGATCTAATATCATTTGATATAGTCACAATAGTAAATGTCAATAGCGATAAAATAACAGCAATTGATTATAAAATTTATGTTTATTAAATAAAACAAGGTTTCAATATGTCGCTATAAAAACAATAAAAATGTATGGATTCAGAAATAATGAGAAATATGCTCATATTTCCATCGCTTCAAGAGGTATGCAACATCCTAGTTACAGTTCGAATAATACCCTTTATTCCATGTGTTAATATTATGTTAATATCCAAAATGGAGGTAACCGGCTTCTAAATCAGTCTAAAAGTTACTTTTCGAGTGGTTTTCGCTCAGGTTGCGCTACGCGAAATCTGAAGAAAATCGGAGGGGTGAGTACGTCAGATTTCACGTAGCGCGCAGCAAAGAAAAAGAAAATATTCGGATGATTTCTATCCGGTTAAAGGGTCAGTATTAAAATCGCTGGATGAAGAACATCAGGGATGAAGCCATTTACGCCGCAAAAGTAACTTTTATCTTTTGGTTGGGGGAACGAGCAGGGGAGTGGAATCGTCCATGATATCGGGTCCTGTTTTCCTTAGAACGAATACCTTACAGAAGCATTTGGTGGTTAACTGCTGGCCTTATCGGGAAGATGGGGAAGGGGTCCAGCCGGTGCAACCCATGAAGCCCACCCATCCTTTCCATATCGTTCATTATAGTAACTTTCTTTGATCACCTTACGCGCCAAATATGAAGCAGTATCCATACCAAATACCTCAATAGGAAAAAGTTCAGTACCCCCGATATCCGTCAGGCAGAAATCCGGAAATACATCATTATTAGAAGCATCATATCTCAGGGGTTTTATAAATGATCGCTCATGCTTATGAAGATAATTTAGCATGGTCAGTTCATAGCTCGAGTCTGCCGGGATCCAGTTATCATCAACATTCATCAAAGCAATCTGAAGTGTTTTAAGATAGTATGTATCATTCCCCTTAAATTTACCCAGCTCGCCTATAGCAATACAGATGACGTTGCCTCCTGAACGCCAATTTGCTATTTCAGAGCTGAATCTCTTCTCCAGAGATGCCCAGTTATCAGTATTCATCAGCACGATCGGAACACCAGAAAAGAACTTGACAGGAAGTCGTTTTGATGTATTCGAATGTTTTTCAGGATTATATTTCGATAGAACATTGAGACAAATCAAACGCTCCTTTTTCTTCAGAGCATCTGATGTCATTTTTATATTTTTCATGACCTGAGGTGTTGAAGGGTATGCACCTACAATTAAATGCATGGACAGTGGATGTGATGCGACTTTAATTTTTTCTGCCGAGTGGGATATAAGGTTGAATACCTTACCAGGATTACGTTTCCCGGCCATTTTCGGATACCAACGATTCAGACCGCTATCATCCCACAAGAACTGCAAAAGACCCAGCAATGACATGCTATTCTGTGAGACGCCACCAGGTGTATTCCTGTTATCCGCCGGTACTATCGAGGTAGATTCCGAGTCAGATGAGGCTAATGCCACGGCTAGCCTTATGCCGTAACCACCATCTTTAAGGTCTTTGACGACACCTTGTGTATAGCATTTTAACCCTGAATTGTCTTTATCCAGCGTAAAGAAAATACAGTCGGGAGAATGTTGACTACCCGTATTTGGGTACCGTGCCAGGAAATAAGTATCACCGCCTGAGTGATATTTTACGGCAAGTGATTTCTGTCCTTTTCCTTTACAGGAGCAGCTAACCTTAGCTTCTACAGAAGCATGCGCCCGGGACAAAACTGCGTACCAGCTCTTTTTAAATTCGTCTTTTGTCTGGAAGTCTCTTGAATACCTTTTACTGTCATTTCCGAAAGATATAATCACATCATTAACAGTCGACATACCCCCCCCTTTACTGGACTGAGATGCGTTGTCATTCACCTCTGGCAAAAATTTTCATATACATTGACACAATAGCATGTAGTTAATAAAGTAACATATACTTTGAAAGTAACTTTTCAAAATCGTTGTGATTTCACCCTCAAATCACATTTTATGATTATCACCCAGAGACAACCAATGATAAACATCCGGATGAACAAGTTAGCCATTTTCCCGCTGGCTGTTTTTCTTTTAACAACACCGCTGACTTCAATTGCCAAAACTTTCTCGGCAAAAGTTGTCAGAGTAATTGATGGTGATACTGTACAGGCTTATGACGGTGCAATAAATACAAGAATACGGCTCTATGGAATTGATGCCCCTGAAAGTAAGCAAGCCTTCGGCCAGAAGGCTAAGCAGACAATGATCCAGTTGGTCGCAAACCAGATTGTAAATATTCAGGACCATGGGCAGGACGCCTATGGACGTATGCTTGGTACAATCTATCTTAAAAGCCAGGATATTAATGCCGTCATGGTTGCAGAAGGAATGGCTTGGGCTTATCGCTATCAGGATCGATTAACTGTACCTGAATATGGGACTCTTGAGCAGAACGCTCGCAATGCAGGTAAAGGTCTGTGGTCGGACCCGAACTCGATTGAACCACGTCAATGGCGCAAAGCGAATAAATAAATAAGGAATGACATTTCGGTCTTCACAATTTCGAACTAAATTGTATTGATTATTTTCCTGGTGACATTTACAATTACAAAACCTCTTTACATTGAATTCAACGATTAATTCATAACCAAAGAGACAGAATTTCTGAGGTGTTTTTTTAAAAGATTGAGAATTTACCAACCGGGAAGTATCCTGTCTAAGGAAGATAGAATCAGCATGAGAGCGATTCCTTTTTAAGACATTTCTCGATTGAAATAATTTAACTTGCAAAGCCACTTGCTGAAATTTTTTAATTAATTTAATGTTGTTATGTAACTGCATAACACTGTGCTTAAAGAGGTAACTATGAGCGAGACATTACAGGTTCTCAATAACATCCGTACACTTCGCGCCCAGGCACGAGAGCTGCCATTAGAAGTGCTCGAAGAAGTATTAGAAAAGTTCACTGTAGTAGTCACTGAACGCAGTGAAGAAGAAAAGGCGGCTGAAGCAGCTAATCGAGAGCGTTTAGAAAAACTCTCTCAGTACCCGGAAATGATGATCGCTGATGGTATAGATCCGAATGAACTGATGGACGCGGCCGTTAACATTAAAGTACGAAAAAAACGGGAACCTCGTCCGGCGAAATATGCTTACATAGACGAAGCTGGTGAGCAAAAAACTTGGACAGGTCAGGGTCGAACCCCGGCACCAATTAAAGCTCAGCTGGATGCAGGAAAAACTCTCGAAGATTTCCTGATCTAAAAAAATTTTCGTAGCTATATAAAACCACCTTTATAAGGTGGTTTTTTTCTTATTGACACGCATTATCGTGGTTCGTCTGACCGTAGATAAAAAGATCACAAGGATTTCTTCACTTAGAACTTAGTCCGCAGCAGAGAAGGTCGGGTGATCGAGGAAAATTTAAAGTAACGCTTCTCTCGAGCAGTGCCGTTTTTGTTGTATACCTGTAAAGACCGGTTTTATCGCTGTACAGAGCCAGTGGTTTGATAAATAATCTTTTTAAGGCGCATTAGAAAGCAATGCTGGTTGGCGTTGATTCATAATCGGAGCGGCTTTGTTGAATAAATCGAACTTTTGCTGAGTTGAAGGATCAGATCACGCAT
>OKFF01000220.1_pt1 | contig 8962 bp, 6 predicted proteins | sample 1611481 | NCBI WGS metagenome assembly OKFF01 (sample SAMN04436747, study PRJEB24849) | human gut metagenome | biome: human gut; feature: NICU; material: stool | host: Homo sapiens | place: USA: Saint Louis, MO | collected 2011-01-06
GCAGAAGACGGCATACGAGATCGGTCTCGGCATTCCTGCTGAACCGCTCTTCCGACTCAAATACTCGCCAGGCGTCGACCTGCTGGCCGCGGATAAGGCTTCGACCGCGCTCTTCTGCAGCTGCGGACCGGCCAGCGCCAGACGCGCACCCGCTTCGGTATCGCTGTACTGCTTGAAGTTATCCATAAACAGCTGAGCCAGGCTCTCGGCCTTCTCCTGCCATTTATCCGCTGAACTCCAGCCATTACGCGGATCCAGCACCGCGCTGTCTACCCCTGGAATGCTCTGCGGGATCGCAAGACCGAACACCGGGATGGTCTCCTCGCGCAGCGGGCCGGTAGTGCCGTTGAGGATCGCGCTAATGATGCTGCGGGTATCGCGCAGCGACAGGCGTTTGCCCTCGCCGTTCCAGCCGGTGTTGACCAGCCAGGCTTCGGCACCGGATTCCGCCATCTTCGCTGCCAGTACGCTGGCGTACTGGGTCGGGTGAAGCAGCAGGAACGCCGCGCCATAGCAGGCGGAGAAGGTCGGCGTCGGCTGGGTAATGCCACGCTCGGTGCCCGCCAGCTTCGAGGTGAAACCCGACAGGAAATGGTACTGCATCTGCTCGGTGGTCAGACGGGAGACCGGCGGCAGGACGCCAAACGCATCGGCGGCAAGGAAAATCACCTTCGACGGATGGCCCGCGCGGGACACCGGCTTGACGATATTGTCGATATGCGACAGCGGATAGGAGACGCGGGTGTTTTCGGTTTTGCTGCCGTCGGCATAATCCACGCTGCCGTCAGCGCGCACTACCACGTTTTCCAGCAGCGCATTGCGGCGGATGGCGCCATAAATCTCCGGCTCCGCCTGCGGATCGAGATTGATGGTCTTAGCGTAGCAGCCGCCTTCGAAGTTAAACACGCCGTCATCGTCCCAGCCGTGCTCATCATCGCCGATCAGCTGACGATGCGGATCGGTCGACAGGGTGGTTTTCCCGGTCCCGGAGAGGCCGAAGAACAGCGCCACGTCCCCTGCTTCGCCACGGTTGGCCGAGCAGTGCATCGACGCGATGCCTTTCTGCGGCAGCAGGTAGTTCATGACCGAGAACAGCCCCTTCTTCATTTCGCCGCCGTACCAGGTACCGCCGATGAGCTGAATACGCTCGCTGAGATTAAAGGCGACAAAGTTCTCGGAGTTCATCCCCTGCGCCTGCCAGTTGGCATTGGTGCAGCCCGCGCCGTTGAGCACCACGAAGTCTGGCGTAAAGCTGGCCAGCTCGTCGGCGCTTGGCACGATGAACATGTTTTTGACAAAGTGGGCCTGCCACGCCACCTCGGTGACGAAGCGTACGCCAAGACGGGTGTCCGGGCTGGCGCCGCACCAGGCGTCGATGACGTACAGTTTTTTGCCGCTCAGCTGGCCCGCGACCAGGCTTTTCAGGCTGCGCCACACGTCTGGCGATAACGGCTTATTGTCATTACGGCCGAGGCCGGAGTCTGCCCACCAGACGGTGTCGCGAGTCTGTTCGTCGCGGACGATGTATTTATCGCGCGGCGAACGGCCGGTGAAGATCCCGGTATCAACAGCCACAGCGCCAGAGTCGGTCATCACGCCGCGGGCCGCGCTGGTCAGCTCAGGAGAGGTTTCATGTGCAATAAGCAAATCGTAATCAGGGTTGTAAAAGAATTCGCCGCTTGCATTAATCCCCAGCTCCTGCAGAGCCATTTTTACTGATTCAATTTGTTGTGACATGGAACTCCTGACAAACTATTTAAGGTAAGAGGCCTGGGTTATTCATTGCTTTCGTCATCGTCGCCGGCTATTTAATAAGATAAGTCCTGGACAATGAAATAAAGCAATAAATAACCGTGAGTCGCGATTTCATATCGTGCTCATGTAGGGTCGCCGATATGCATTCATAAATCTCAACTTTCCAAAAAATGTTAACACCTGTCGATAATTATGTTAATTGCATAGTTTCTATGCGCTATGCTAAAATTGCATAGCCTTTATTGCGTTTTTGAGGACTGGATCGGTGTTGGCAAATCTGGAAGTAAAATGGCTGTATGATGTGATTGCCCTCGAGGAGTCGCGCAGCTTTACCCTGGCGGCCAAAGCCCGCAACATCTCTCAGTCCTCGTTCAGCCGACGCATCCAGTCGCTGGAGGCTTCCCTCGGATTCAGCATCTTCGATCGTAGCGCCAACCCTCTGCAGCTGACCAACCGCGGGAAAATTTTTGTCGGCTATGCGCGAAATATGCTCGATGACATGGATTTTCAGATCAGCCGTATTAAAGGCTTAAATAACACTACCCAGAAAATAAGGATCGACGCCGCCCCTTCGCTGTCGGTGTTATTACTGCCCGAGATCATCGCCGGTTACACCGACCGTAAAAATAAGACTTTTCATGTTGAATCGATTAACGTCAACGACGCCGTATTTAACCTGAAAGAGGGAAAAAGCGATTTTATCCTCTCCTTCTATAATGAAGAATTGATGAACTATCCGTTTATTAATCATAAAATTTTTGATTCTTATCTGCACCTGGTCTCCCCCTGCGACGAACATGGCCGCCCGCTGTTTCATTTACATCGCGGCGTGCTGCCGCTGATGAAATACGCCAACGACAGCTATATGGGGCGCCAGGTGAACCAGGTGATCGACCGCACGCCGGAGATCACCTTCTCTCTCACCTTTGTCTCTTCCATGAGTGAGCTGCTCAAGCGCATGATCCTCAATGGCGACGGCGTGGGCTGGCTGCCGCAGTACTCCATTCAGCGCGAGCTGGACGAAGGCCGGCTGACGATCCTCGATGAGAGCCTGTCGCTGCCGATCGGCGCCTGGCTCTACCGCTCCGGCTCGCGGCTTAACCAGGCCGCCGAACGTTTCTGGCAGCACATTAAAACCCGTAACGAACCGCGGGAATAACCCCCTCAGCCGCTGATCCCCAGATATGCCTTACGCACCTCCGGGTCGTTGAGCAGCGTCTGGCCGCTACCGCTCAGGCGGATCTGGCCGTTCACCATCACGTAGGCGCGGTCCGACAGGTTGAGGGCATGGCGGGCATTCTGCTCCACCAGAAACAGCGTCATCCCCTGGGCCGTCAGCTCGCGCAGGATCTGAAAAATCTGCTTCACCACCAGCGGCGCCAGCCCCAGGCTCGGCTCATCCAGCAGCAGCAGGCGCGGTCGGCTCATCAGCGCCCGGGCGATGGCCAGCATCTGCTGCTCGCCGCCGGAGAGGGTCATCGCCCGCTGTCCCCGCCGCTCTTCCAGCCGGGGGAACAGCTGGTACATTCGCGCCTTGTCCTCGGCCTGATAGCGGTTGCCAATGGCAATGGTCCCCATTAGCAGATTCTCCTCGACGGTCATATCGGGAAAGATGCGCCGCCCTTCCGGGGCCTGGGCGATGCCGTTGCTGGTGATAAAGTGGGTCGATTTCCGGCTGATCGCCTCCCCGCGATAGAAAATCTCCCCGCCGGCAATGCGCGGCTGGCCGAAGACCGACATCAGCAGCGTTGATTTACCGGCGCCGTTGGCGCCGATCAGCGCCACCGTCTCCCCCTCGTTGACGGTGAGGGAGACCTGCTTCAGGGCCTGGATCGGCCCGTAGAAGACATCCACCTCATTAAAGGCAAGCAAAGGCTGGCTCATCGGCGCGTCTCCTCTTCCTCAGCGCCTAGATAGGCGGCAATCACGCTGGCGTTGGCCTGGATCGCCTGCGGCGCGCCGCGGGCGCTGCCGTCCCCGTGATCGAGGACGATGATATGATCCGAAATCTCCATCACCATCCCCATATCATGCTCGATCAGTAGCACCGTGATGCCGTGCTGCTGGCGCAGAAAGCGAATAATCCGGCTCAGCGCCTGGGTTTCCACCGGGTTGAGACCGGCGGCCGGCTCGTCCAGACAGATCATCTCCGGACGGGTGCACATGGCGCGGGCGATCTCCAGCCGCCGCTGCTGTCCGTAGGAGAGGGTCCCCGCCAGACGGTTGGCGCAGTCCACCATCTCCACCACCTCCAGCCAGTAAAAAGCGCGATCCAGCGCCTGACTCTCCGCCTGCCGATACCCACGGGTATTGAGGATCCCGGCCAGCAGATGGCGGTTGACCTGGGTATGCTGGGCCACCAGCAGGTTCTCGATCACCGACATCTCGCGGAATAAACGTATATTCTGGAAGGTGCGCGCCAGGCCAGCGCGGTTCACCAGATGGGTGCCACCGAACATCTTGTAATAGATCCGCCTCCCCAGCTGCGCCGGGTGGAGAAAATCGTCCGGGTGAAGCTTCTGCCCCAGCACCTGAATGACATCGGTGACCTTTTCCCGCGCCCGCAGCACGATACTGCCCCCCGTCGCCCGATAAAAACCGGTCAGGCAGTTAAACACCGTGGTCTTGCCCGCGCCGTTGGGGCCTATCAGGGCGGTGATCGACCCCCGCTCCACCTCCAGATTGACATCATTCAGCGCTTTGATGCCGCCGAAATGCATCATCAGATGCTCAACGCGTAAGATGCTGTCGGTCATGGCGCGACTCCTTTTCGCAACGCAACCCCGCTGCGGCTGGTGCGCACCAGGCCGCGCGGCCGCCAGATCATCATCATCACCATCAGCACGCCGAACAGCAGCACCCGATATTCGTCAAAGCCGCGCAGCAGCTCCGGGGTGACCGTCAGAACAAACGCCGCCAGTACCACTCCCAGGGTGGAGCCCATTCCCCCGAGCACCACAATCGCCAGGATCAGCGCCGACTCAAAAAAGGTGAACGACGTCGGGTTAACAAACCCCTGATAGCTGGCGAAGAACACCCCGGCGATGCCGGCCGTCGACGCGCCGAGCATAAACGCCGAGAGCTTCACCAGCACGTGATTGAGCCCCATCGCCCGACAGGCGATCTCATCCTCGCGCAGCGCCTCCCAGGCGCGGCCGATGGGCATCCGCGTCAGGCGATGCTTCACCAGCAGCACCAGCATCACCACCAGACACAGCACGGCGTAGAGAAAGATGAATTTCAGGTTGGGGTTGTAGCTGACGTGGAAAAACTCATGGATGGGGATGCCGCCATCTTTCGCCCGGCGGGTAAACTCGAGGCCAAACAGCGTGGGGGATGGCACCGGTACGCCGTTAGGGCCGCCGGTGAAGCTCACCCAGTTGTTGAGCACCAGGCGGATAATTTCGCCAAAGCCGAGGGTGACGATGGCCAGATAGTCGCCATGCATACGCAGCACCGGAAAGCCCAGCAACGCCCCGGCGAGAGCCGCCATCACCGCCCCCAGCGGCAGCATCGCCCAGAAGCCAAGTCCCAGGTACTGGTAGCCCAGCGCCAGGCCGTAGGCGCCGATGGCGTAAAACGCCACATAGCCCAGATCGAGCAGGCCCGCGAGGCCCACCACAATATTCAACCCCAGGCCAAGCAGAACGTAGATCAGCCCAAGAATGGCCACGGTCAGCAGATATTTTGTGGCGAGAAACGGAAAGACAATGGCCAGCCCCACCAGCAGCGGTATTATCCAGCGCAGCCGCGAGCGGTAGCCCGGCGGCCGGACGTACACCCCGTCATCCGCCCCCTCAAAGCGGGCAATAAAGGCTTTTCCCCTGTGGCTCTGCAGCAGCAGACTGAGCGCCAGCCTGCCGGCCATCACCACCGCCACCAGAATCGCCACCCGCGCAGGCGCGAGGGTAAAACCATACCCTTTGAGCACCACGCCGACGATCGGGCCAAAGACAATTAACGCGCAAAGGCCGGCCAGTACGCTGTCGATCAGCGCGTTTTGGATAGCCCGCGCAGGCTGGCGCGTAATTTCACCCATAAAGCCTCCTTAGACCTTGGGCACCAGCGGACGTCCCAGCACCCCCTGCGGGCGAAAAATCAGGATCGCCACCAGCAGCGCAAAGGAAAAGACGTCTTTGTAATCCGAATTCACCAGCCCGGCGAACTGGGCTTCGGCCACCCCAAGCAGCAGACCACCCAGCATCGCGCCAGGCAGCGAGCCGATCCCGCCCAGCACCGCGGCGGTGAAGGCTTTGATGCCGATAATAAATCCGATATAGAAGTCGAAGGTGCCGTAGTTCATGGTCACCAGCACGCCGGCCAGACCGGCCATCGCCGCGCCGATGACAAACACCAGGGAGATCACCCGGTCGGTATTGATGCCAAGGATCGCCGCCATGCGCCGGTCCTGCTGGGTGGCGCGGCAGATGCGCCCCAGCCGGGTATACTGAATAATCCAGGTCAGGATAAGCATCCCCACCAGCGCCGCGACGAAAATAAACACCTTGGTCCAGGTGATCTGCACCACCCCATCGCCCACCGTCATGCGCAACGCGCCGCTAAGCAGCGTCGGGATCCCCTGCTGGTTCGGCCCCTGGCTCAGCTGGACATAGTTCTGCAGGATCAGCGACATCCCGATAGCCGAGATCAGCGGCGCCAGCCGCGTCGAGTTGCGCAGCGGCCGGTAGGCGATGCGCTCGATCGCCCAGCCGTATACGCCGGTGACCACGATGGTGAACACCAGGGTGGCGAAAATCAGCAGCGGAAAGGAGTGGATCCCGAAGAAAGAGAGCAGCGCCAGGCCGATGGCGCACAGGTAGGCGGAGACCATATACACCTCGCCGTGGGCGAAGTTGATCATGCCGATGATCCCATACACCATGGTGTAGCCGATGGCGATTAAGCCGTACACCGCGCCCAGCGTCAGCCCATTGATCAGTTGTTGCAGAAAAAACGCCGTCATAGCCCCTCCAGCCGCCAGGCAGACGGCCGCCGGGTTCCGTTCCCGGTCAACCGCCGTTATGTGACAATTCGCAAGTCAAAAGGACAGAGCGTCCTCAGGTCGTGGCCGATCAGAGCTGGTGATATTTGCCCTTGTCGTCCCACTGATAGACCACGTAGTCGGACACCTTGAGGTCGCCTTTGCCATCCCAGGCTTTCTTGCCCATCACCGTCTCGACGTCGTGGCTCTTCAGCCAGTCGCTGGCTTTGGCGTTATCGGTACCGACGGCGTTCCAGGCCGCGGCGATAGCCTGAATGGAGGCGTAGGCGTAGAGGGTATAACCTTCCGGCTCAAAGCCGCTGGCGCGGAACTTCTCGATCACCGCTTTGCCGTCCGGGAGGGTGCGCGGATCCTGACCAAAGGTCATCAGCACGCCGTTGGTGAACTGCGGCCCGCCGGCGGCCGTGACCAGCTCCTCGGTGACGATACAGTCGCCGGAGAAGAATTTGGCCTGCACCCCCTGCTCGCGCATCTGGCGCACCAGCGGGCCCGCTTCCGGATGGCAGCCGCCAAAGTAGACCACGTCCGGCTTGAGGGCGCCGATCTTGGTCACCAGGGCGTTAAAGTCTTTTTCACCGCGGGAAAGGCCTTCGTACAACACTTCTTTGGTACCCCGCTTCGCCAGCGCCGCGCGGGTGGCATCGGCCAGCCCCTGACCATAGGTGTCTTTATCGTGGATCACGGCGATTTTCTTCGCCTTCAGCACGTCCAGCATATAGTTGGCGGCGATCGCCCCCTGCTGATCGTCACGACCACACATGCGGAAGAGATCTTTCATGCCGCGCTCGGTGATCTGCGGGTTGGTCGAGCCGGGGGTAATGGTCAGGATCCCGGCTTCGTCATATACCTCGGAGGCCGGCATCGTTGAGGAAGAGCAAAAGTGCCCCACCACGGCGGAGACTTTCGCTTCATCCACCAGCCGGTTGGCCACCGCCACCGCCTGCTTCGGTTCGCACGCGTCATCCCCCTGCACCAGCACAATCTTTTCGCCTTTGATGCCGCCGGCGGCATTGATATCGGCCACCGCCTGCGAGGCTCCCTTCCAGTACTGGGCGCCGTAGGTGGCGTTGGGGCCGGTAAAGGGCCCGGCGACGCCGATCTTCACGTCTGCCTGGGCGTAAAAGGCCATGCTCATACAACCTGCTATCACAACATGAAGCGTCATTGTTTTCAGTTTCAAAGACATTCGGATATTCCTCAGCGATGTAAAGCCTGGCGTCATGGAATGACGCAGAAAATATCACTTACCGTGTGGTGCCGACGTTGGCGCAGCGCCAGGACGGCCAGGGTGGAAGAAGCAAAAATCCCGCCAGGAAGGAGTGGAACACCGGAGAACAGTCGCCCCGGTCGGTACGCACGCGACGGCAACCCGTGCCGCATCCGGCAAGGGCGCATTCCCTTTCAGGTCAGGAGATCGGTTGCCATCACGTGGCGAGCCGGACAACGCGGTATCCGTACCGGCCCGTGAGCTAAACATAGATGCAGTTAGCGGTCGCTGCGCGCCAGCGTGGTGCAAAAATGCGAATATGATCAACAGTGGTGATTATTTTGTTGCGGTAATGTGAAGATGATAACAGGAGAGCCCGTTAAAGGCTCTCCTGTGAGCCGGTCGCCTCTCAGAGTTGACTGGTGAACGTTCGGGAGATCACATCCTGCTGCTGTTCGCGGGTCAGCGCGTTAAAGCGGACCGCATAGCCGGAGACGCGGATCGTCAGATTCGGATACTGCTCCGGGTGTTCTATCGCATCGAGCAGCTTTTCCCGGTTCAGCACATTGACGTTGAGATGCTGTCCCCCCTCCACCGTCTCCTCGTGGTGGAAGTAGCCGTCCAGCAGGCCCACCAGGTTGTTTTCCTGCGCTGACGGGGCTTTGCCGAGCGCCGCCGGCACGATGGAGAAGGTATACGAGATGCCATCTTTGGCGTAGGTAAACGGCAGTTTCGCCACCGAGGTCAGCGACGCCACCGCCCCTTTCCGGTCGCGGCCATGCATCGGATTGGCCCCCGGAGCGAACGGCGTCCCCGCCCGACGTCCGTCCGGGGTGTTGCCGGTTTTCTGGCCGTATACCACGTTGGAGGTGATGGTCAGGATCGACTGGGTCGGCACCGCCTGACGCCAGGTGGGGAGCGCCTGAATTTTGCGCATAAAGCGGACCAACCAAACGGCTGCCATCGGTTGGCAAAGGATAGGTGACAGCAGACGCTGT
>OKFF01000231.1_pt1 | contig 8553 bp, 8 predicted proteins | sample 1611481 | NCBI WGS metagenome assembly OKFF01 (sample SAMN04436747, study PRJEB24849) | human gut metagenome | biome: human gut; feature: NICU; material: stool | host: Homo sapiens | place: USA: Saint Louis, MO | collected 2011-01-06
TTTATCAACTGTAAAATTATCGCTAAAGATAAAACCTCATTTAGCGTTAATTTTTAACATCGTAAGCAACTTGATATTGCAAGGTTTTATTCGGCAATATAAGATTAATCCGACCTTTGCCCGGCGTCGAAGAGGTCTCATATTTTACCGGCAGTTTCAGATGACCTTGCTTAGGATCGACACATTCGATGGTGGCTTGATCCATGTTCTCTCCCTGATACAGACAGACCAGCGTTTGCGGGCTGTTGGTATGGGGGTTATTCAGCGTCAGCGTCAACACCACGCGCGTGTTGTTCTGAATATCATTGATCACCGGGGGGCGGGTTTGGTTGCCGAGCACATATGAAAAATGTGAAATAACCAGCAAAGAGGCGAGTAGCGTCAGGTATTTCACTACACTGCTGGCGGGCATGCTGAAAAAGCGACGCGCCGCCGCCGACTTTTTTTCACGCGCCGGTTCTTTGGATGACTCCACCGTTGCCACAGGCGCAGCAACCAGCGTCGATTTATGCGCAGAACCTTAATCATGGCATTCACCCACCTTAAAATCGCCGGACTTACCGCCGCTTTTCGCCAGCAGGCGCACCGGGCCAATCACCATATCCTTCTGCACCGCTTTGCACATATCGTAAATGGTCAGCGCGGCAACCGAGGCGGCGGTCAATGCTTCCATCTCAACGCCGGTTTTCCCGGTGAGTCGGCAGAGCGATTCAATGCGCACCCGGTTATGTTCCGGCTGCGCCTGCAGATTGACTTCCACTTTGCTGAGCATCAGCGGATGACACAGCGGGATCAGCTCCCAGGTGCGTTTGGCCGCCTGGATCCCGGCGATACGCGCGGTGGCAAACACGTCGCCTTTATGGTGGCTGCCGTCGATAATCATCGCCAGGGTCGTCGCCTGCATTTCGACATAAGCCTCGGCGCGCGCTTCGCGCACCGTTTCCGCTTTGCCGGAGACATCGACCATATGGGCTTCACCCGCGGCGTTAATATGGGTCAGTTGTGACATAGATTATTTCTTCAGGTGTGGAATGAAGTTACAGGGACGGGTGCGGGCATCAAGCTGCGGGGCGATGATGTTGTCCCACGCCGTACGGCAGGCTTTGGTTGAGCCCGGCATGGCGAAAATCAGCGTGCGGTTGGCGACGCCGGCCACGGCCCGGGACTGCAGCGTCGAGGTGCCGATCTCTTCGAACGACAGCATGCGGAACACTTCGCCAAAGCCTTCGACCTCACGATCAAACAGCGGCAGCAGCGCTTCCGGCGCCTGATCGCCGTCGGTAAAACCGGTGCCGCCGGTGATCAGCACCACCTGCACGTTATCGCTGGCTATCCACGCCGATACCTGAGCGCGGATGGCGTAGCGATTCTCTTTGACGATCGCCTTCTCGACGACTTGGTGCCCCGCCTCCTGCGCCGCCTCGCGCAGCCAGTGACCGGAAGTGTCGTCCTCTTCGCCGCGACGGCTGGAAACGGTAAGAATAGCAATACGGGTCGGAATAAACTCAGCGCTAGCCTGGCTCATCTGAATGCTCCTTTCGAAAACGATTAACCGCCAATATAGGACAGGTTCTGCGTAATACCGGTGTTGCCCTGATGCAGGAAATGGGTCTGCTTTTTATGGGTTAAGGCTTCGGCGATCCGCGCCTCCAGCGCGGCCTGCTGCTGGTCTTCGGCCATCAGGTCGCGCAGGTCGACGCCGCCTTCGCCAAACAGGCACAGGTGCAGTTTGCCAACGGACGAGACGCGCAGCCGATTGCAGGTGGCGCAGAAGTCTTTTTCATACGGCATGATGAGACCGATCTCGCCGGCGTAGTCCGGGTGACAAAAGACCTGCGCCGGGCCATCGCTGCGCTGGCGGATCTGATGGATCCAGCCGCGGCGCAGCAGTTCATCGCGCAGCACCATGCCGGAGAGATGGTGACGGCGGAACAGGTCGCTGCCTTCACCGGTTTCCATCAGCTCAATAAAGCGCAGCTGGATACGACGGGGTTGGATCCACGCGAGGAAGGTATCGAGCTGGTGATGGTTAACATCACGCATCAGCACGGTATTCACCTTTACCTTGTCAAAGCCGGCGGCGAAGGCGGCGTCAATGCCGTCCATCACCTGGTGGAACTTATCCTGGCCGGTGATGGCATGGAACTGGCGGGCGTCGAGGCTATCAACGCTGACGTTAATCGCCGTCAGGCCGGCATCGCGCCAGCGTTCGACATCGCGCGCCAGGCGGTAACCGTTGGTAGTGACCGCAATCTGACGGATCGCCGGGTTTTCACGCACGGCGGCAATGATCTCGGTGAAGTCGCGGCGCAGGGAGGGTTCCCCACCGGTGAGGCGAACTTTTTCGGTGCCCAGCGCAGAGAAAGCGCGCGTAACCCGGCGTACTTCGTCTACGCTGAGAAAGCCATTGTTATTGACGGCGCCGGGCTTGTAACCGTTCGGCAGGCAGTAGGTGCAACGGAAGTTGCACACATCGGTAATCGACAGACGCAGGTAATAAAACTTACGCGCGAATGCATCGGTAAGCTGTGAGGCCATATACACCTTTCCAAATACGGGAGACGCGGTCATTTCTTTCCACGCCCTGGCGACAACCGGCGGCGTCGCGGCCAAATCGCCATATCTTTTGACACAGGCGAAGAGGCTAGAGTGTTAACAGGTTATGTCGATAGTAGCGCGTTACAGGCAGTTTCGCCATTGGCGATTTCGCTATATAATCTTATATATATCGCTATCTTCGTGCATTTTCGCTACAGAATAGCCATAAATCATTTTTTTGCCTTGATGTCGGTCAGTTTGTCGGGCTCCTCCCATCGTCTTTTAGGGGTAGATCGGGTAGTGTGTGGCCGTTTATGTGAAATAAGGAATTTCTATGCGCAATCGTACATTCGCTGACCTCGATCGGGTGGTAGCGCTCGGCGGCGGGCATGGTTTGGGCCGGGTGATGTCCTCCCTCTCCTCGCTCGGCTCACGGCTGACCGGCATTGTCACCACCACCGATAACGGGGGTTCCACCGGGCGGATCCGTCGTTCGGAAGGTGGCATTGCCTGGGGCGATATGCGCAATTGCATCAATCAGTTAATTGCCGAGCCGAGCGTAGCGTCGGCGATGTTTGAGTATCGTTTTGGCGGTAACGGCGAGCTTTCCGGGCATAACCTCGGAAATTTGATGTTAAAGGCGCTGGATCACCTGAGCGTGCGGCCGTTAGAGGCGATCAATTTGATCAGAAACCTGCTGAAAGTGGACGCTTTCCTGATCCCGATGTCAGAACAACCGGTGGATTTGATGGCGCTCGATCATGAAGGCCATGAAGTTTATGGCGAAGTGAATATTGATCAGCTTGATAATGTGCCGCAGGAGCTGATGCTCACCCCGCCGGTACCGGCCACCCGCGAGGCGGTGGAGGCTATTGCCGAAGCCGATTTGATCCTCATTGGGCCGGGCAGTTTTTACACCAGCCTGCTGCCGATCCTGTTGCTCGACGAGATGGCCCAGGCGTTGCGCCGCACCCCGGCGCCGATGGTTTTTATCGATAACCTCGGCAAAGAGCATAGCCCGGCCGCGAGGCTGTCGCTGGCGGAGCGCATCGCGATTATGGAGCGCTATGTAGGCAAACGGGTGGTGGATGCGGTGATCGCCGGTCCAAAAGCCGATATCAGCGGCATCGACGACCGGTTGGTGATCCAGACGCCGCTGGAGGCCAGCGACGTTCCCTATCGTCATGACCGGGCGCTGCTTCGCGGGGCGCTGGAGAAAGCGATCCAGCTGCCGGGCTGATCCTGCGCGCCGGAGGCGGCCCTCTTCGGCGCACCTTAAAATCTTAAGGTTGTCTTAAAATAGGGCTGGCACTATACCCTCATCTTTTTCTGTGGGTGTGCATTATGTCGTTATTGCCTCTGCGTCGGCCGGTGGTCAGCCGCACGACTTATCTGATTCTCTTTGCTTGCTATATCGGTATCTGTCTCAACCTGGCTTTTTATCGCCAGGTTTTCCCGTTACTGCCGGTAAATAGCCTGCATAACTGGCTGGTATTCCTCAGTATGCCGATCGTGGCCATTAGCGTGATGAATATCCTCACCACTCTCGCCTCGTTCCTGAAGCTGGACCGGCTGGTGATTAGCCTGTTCATTCTGCTCAGCGCCTCGGCGCAATACTTCATCTGGAACTTTGGCGTGGTGATCGACCGCAGCATGATCACCAATATCCTCGACACCACTCCGGCGGAAAGCTTTGCTCTACTCTCCGGCGAAATGATTGCCGTCCTCGGCCTTTCCGGGGTTTTGGCGGTATTCGTCGCCTGGTGGGTGAAAATCCGTAAGCCCGCCACGCGGTGGCGCGGCGCGGCGATGCGCCTGCTCAATATCGCCGTTTCGGCGCTGCTGATTATTCTGGTGGCCGCGCTGTTCTACAAAGATTACGCCTCGGTGTTCCGTAACAACAAAGAGCTGGTGAAATCCCTGAGCCCTTCCAACAGCATTGTGGCCGTGAACTCCTGGTATGCTCATCATCGGATGGACAACCTGCCGCTGGTGAAGATTGGCGAAGATGCCACGCAGAAAGCGGTGATGCATAACGCTCCCCGTAAGAACCTGACGATCGTCGTGCTCGGCGAGACTTCGCGAGCGGATAACTTCTCACTGGGCGGCTATTCGCGCGACACCAACCCGCTGATGCGGCAGGACGGCGTGATCTATTTTCCGCATACCACTTCCTGCGGCACGGCAACCGCAGTTTCCGTGCCGTGCATGTTCTCCAATATGCCGCGCGCGCATTATGACGAAGAGCTGGCGCACCATCAGGAAGGCGTCCTGGATATTCTACAGCGCGCAGGGATCCGGGTGCTGTGGAACGATAATGACGGCGGCTGCAAAGGCGCCTGCGACCGGGTACCACACCAGAACGTCACCGACCTGAAGCTCACCGGGCAGTGCATCGATGGCGAGTGCTACGATGACGTCCTGTTCCATAATCTCGACAGCTATATCGATAACCTGCAACAGGATGGCATTATTGTGCTGCATACCATCGGCAGCCACGGTCCGACGTACTACAATCGCTATCCAGCGGCGTTTCGCAACTTCACGCCGACCTGCGACACCAATGAGATCCAGGGCTGTACCCGGGAGCAGTTGACCAATACCTATGACAACACCATCCTTTATGTCGACTATGTCGTTGATAAAGCGATAAAAATACTGCAATCTAAACAGGATAAATTTACCACTAGTCTGGTTTATTTGTCCGACCACGGCGAATCGCTGGGAGAAGATGGCGTCTATTTGCATGGTCTGCCGTATTCCATCGCGCCGGATACGCAGAAACATGTGCCGATGGCGCTGTGGCTCTCCGCCGACTACCAGCAGCGCTACGGCATTTCCGCGCACTGTCTGCAGCAGCGGGCGCAAAAAGAGAATTACTCGCAGGATAATCTGTTCTCCACCCTGCTCGGCCTGCTCGGCGTCAGCACCCGCGAGTACCAGGCGGCAGATGATATCTTAACGCCATGTAGAGAGGCTGGTTGATGAAAATCTTAGTCATTGAAGACGATGCGCTGCTGTTGCAGGGGTTAATTCTGGCGATGCAAAGTGAAGGATACGTGTGCGACGGCGTCTCCACCGCGCACGAAGCCGCGCTATCGCTGGCCAGCAATCATTACAGCCTGATCGTGCTGGATCTCGGCCTGCCGGATGAAGACGGGCTGCATTTTCTCTCCCGCATACGGCGGGAGAAAATGACCCAGCCGGTGCTGATCCTCACCGCCCGCGATACGCTTGAGGATCGCATTAGCGGTCTCGATACCGGGGCGGATGACTACCTGGTAAAACCCTTTGCCCTGGAGGAACTCAATGCGCGCATTCGCGCCCTGCTCCGCCGGCATAACAACCAGGGCGATAATGAAATCAGCGTCGGCAATCTGCGCCTTAACGTCACTCGCCGCCTGGTGTGGCTGGGTGAAACGGCGCTGGATCTTACGCCGAAAGAGTATGCCCTGCTGTCGCGGCTGATGATGAAAGCCGGTAGCCCGGTGCATCGCGAGATCCTCTACAACGACATTTACAGCTGGGACAACGAGCCGGCGACCAATACCCTGGAAGTGCATATTCACAACCTACGCGAAAAGATTGGCAAATCGCGAATCCGCACCGTCCGGGGCTTTGGCTATATGCTGGCTAACAACATCGACACGGAATAGACCATGGCTCTGTTTGCAACTGAAACCTGGACCATGCGCCACCGGCTGCTGCTGACCATCGGCGCCATCCTGGTGGTCTGCCAGCTGATAAGCGTCTTCTGGCTATGGCATGAGAGCAAAGAGCAGATCCAGCTGCTGGTGGCCAGCGCCATCGAAGGGCACAACAACCAGAAACATGTGGAGCATGAGGTACGGGAAGCGGTTGCCAGCCTGCTGGTGCCGAGCCTGCTGATCGTTGGCCTGGCGCTGTATATCAGCATGCTGGCGGTGCGCAAGATCACCCGCCCGCTTTCACGACTGCAAAGCGAACTGGAGAACCGCACGCCGGACAACCTCACCCCTATCGTACTCAACGAATCGGTGCCCGAAGTCACGGCGGTGACCACCGCCCTGAATCAGTTGGTTTCCCGCCTCAATCTGACCCTCGACCGCGAGCGGCTGTTTACCGCCGACGTGGCGCATGAGCTACGCACCCCGCTGGCCGGGCTGCGGCTGCACCTTGAGCTGCTGGCGAAAGTGCATGGCATGGGCGTCGACCCGCTGATCCAGCGTCTCGATCAGATGACCACCAGCATTTCCCAGCTGCTGCAGCTGGCGCGCGTCGGCCAGTCCTTCTCCGCCGGCAGCTACCAGCAGGTGCTGTTGCTGGATGACGTGGTAAAACCCCTGCAGGACGAACTGGAGGCTATGCTGGCGCAGCGTCAGCAGCGGCTGCTGCTGACGGATATCGAAAACGAGGCCGTCGTCTCTGGCGATGCGACGTTAATCCGCGTGATCCTGCGCAATCTGGTGGAGAATGCTCACCGCTACAGCCCTGAAGGGTCGACGATCCGCGTGTCGGTGAAAGCGGGCCTGATGCCGGTGATGGCGGTGGAAGATGAAGGGCCGGGGATCGATGAGGCGAAAAGCGGCGAACTCAGTAAAGCCTTCGTGCGCATGGACAGTCGCTACGGCGGCATTGGCCTCGGACTGAGCATCGTCACGCGCATCGCTCAGCTGCATGACGCCCAGTTTTTTTTGCATAACCGACAGCCAGGGCCAGGGGGCCGCGCGTGGGTGCTATTCCCGCAGCGAGGGGGTCAGAACGTCAGCACCCATTGATGGAAGAAGGCAACAATAATGACCAGGGCGGTGGCGACCGCCAGATATTCACGGAAGTTAATTTTTTGCATGGGCGCTATCCTCATCAGGTTGAAGATAGTGTCGCCTGGCGAGATTAAGCAAACATTAAGAAGGCCGCAACGCGGCCTTTTTTCTTCTCAAATGTTTGTTATCTGGCAAGCAGGACGATAAGAGAAGCGCGCCTTCACTATACCCCGCACGTGCACTCCGCCAGTCTGCGCCCAGAATCAGGAGGCGGCGATAAACAGCTCGCGCAGCTGATGCAGCTGGTCGCGTATTTGCGCCGCCTCCTCAAACTCGAGGTTCTGCGCGTGCTGCATCATCTGCCCTTCCAGCTCGTGGATTTTCTGCTGCAGCGCTTTTGGCGTCATATCCACAGCGCTAAGCCCGGCAGGCTCAACGGCCTTCGCTTTACCGCGCCCTTTGGCTTTGGTTTTCGCCAGGCCCTGGCCCAGCTGCAGGATATCCACCACTTTCTTATTGAGCCCCTGCGGCACGATGCCGTGCTCTTCGTTGTAGCGCTGCTGTTTCTCCCGTCGACGCTCGGTCTCGCCAATGGCTTTGGCCATGGAGGGGGTGATCTTATCGCCGTAGAGGATGGCCTTGCCGTTGACGTTGCGCGCCGCTCGGCCGATGGTCTGGATCAGCGAGCGTTCAGAACGCAGGAAGCCCTCTTTATCCGCATCCAGGATCGCCACCAACGACACCTCAGGCATATCCAGCCCCTCACGCAGCAGGTTGATCCCCACCAGCACGTCAAACTCGCCAAGACGCAGGTCGCGGATGATTTCCATGCGCTCGACGGTGTCGATATCCGAGTGCAGATAGCGCACGCGCTCGCCGTGCTCCTCAAGGTACTCGGTTAAGTCCTCCGCCATCCGCTTGGTGAGAGTGGTGACCAGCACGCGCTCGTTGATGGCCGTGCGCAGGCGGATCTCTGACAGCAGATCGTCGACCTGAGTCGCCACCGGGCGCACTTCGATGATTGGGTCAAGCAGACCGGTCGGCCGCACCACCTGATCCACAACCTCGCCGCCGGATTTATCCAGCTCATAGGCGCCCGGGGTCGCCGACACATAGATGGTTTGCGGCGCCAGCGCTTCGAATTCTTCAAACTTCATCGGCCGGTTATCCAGCGCCGACGGCAGGCGGAAACCGTATTCCACCAGCGTCTCTTTGCGCGCCCGGTCGCCCCGGTACATACCGCCGATCTGCGGCACCGTGACGTGGGATTCGT
>OKFF01000232.1_pt1 | contig 8545 bp, 8 predicted proteins | sample 1611481 | NCBI WGS metagenome assembly OKFF01 (sample SAMN04436747, study PRJEB24849) | human gut metagenome | biome: human gut; feature: NICU; material: stool | host: Homo sapiens | place: USA: Saint Louis, MO | collected 2011-01-06
GCCGCTGGTTTCCCTGACCGGGAAAGGTAAAGAGAATTTTCATGCTTCCTCCCTGTTCCACGGCGCAGCGGTCAGGCGCGCGCCGCGGGACGTTTTCAGCAGCGCGCGCCCGTCGCGCAGCCATTCATTAAGGGCGAAGGCGCCGTACGGCGTTTCGACCTGGGTATCAGCGCGGAATGGGAGTTGGGCCACCCGGGTCTGCCATTCCAGCAGCGCCTCGCGGTCCAGCGGCTGTGGCGCGCGGATCAGCAGATCCAGATCGCTGGCCGCATGCAGCACCGGGATCTCGGTTGCCAGCGCGTAGCCGGTACTGCCGGTGACGCCCCAGCCCCAGGGCCAGCGGTGTAAGGTGAGGGCGATAGCCCCCTGGACCGGCGGCTGCGAGACAAAAGGCGAATGGAGTAAGACCTCACGATCAACAAGCATCTCCGGGGTGACGCTGCGCACGATATTGCGCGCCTGTACCCAGCCGGCGGCGCGCTGCTCGCGCTTCATGCCCCGCACCCCAACCGGGACGCGGGCCTGGTCGTCAACGTCGCGCCTCACCACCACCGGCAGCGCGGCTCGCCACTGCTGAGCCACCCACGGCTCGGCAATGTCTTCCAGGGCGCTGGCGTGGTTTAACCAAACTAAATCGTGGGGACGCGGCGTTGCTGACATGGTTTACAGTCCTGAAGTCAAAGAGATAAACAGCGGTAGCGACAGGATACACAGAACCGAGCTCAACAGCAGCACGGCTTCAGCATCCGTAGACTGGACGCCGAAGCGGTTGCCGAAGACCACGCCGAAGAAGCCGGCGGCCAGGGCTATCATCAGGATCGCGGTAATGGCAATGGAACCGTGCAACCCAAGTAACATCACCAGACCCCAGGCAATAAACGGCTGCACCAGCAGTTTCACGATGGTTGATGTAGCGATCAGCGCATTGAGCTGCAGTTTACGCGCCGACAGGATCACCCCGGTGAGGAACAGCGCGGCGGCGGTGGCAGCCAGGCCCAGCGGTTTGATCGACGCCAGCAGCAGGTCCGGCATTTTAATGCCGATCGCGGAAAGCACCACCCCAAGCAGCGGGCCCCAGACGATCGGTTTTTTCACCGAACGCCACATCAGCACCGGCAGCATCGCCAGCGTAGAACCGCTGTTTTCTCCCGCGGCGCGGGCTTTTTCACGTTCCAGAATCAGCAGGCAGAACGGGGTCATCAGCACCGAGCCGCAGGCGATAGAGACCGCTACCGACAGTGAGGTTGACGCGCCTTCACCCAGCACGCTGCCGAGGATCGGCAGACCTAACGCGGCATAGTTTGGCAGGGCGACGGTGAGGGTCAGCACCGCGGCATCCTGCGGCGTGCGTTTGAACACGCTGGTGGCGAGGAAGTAGATCGCGGCATAGGTGATCCACATCGCGCCGGTCAACACCAGCACCAGCGGCGACTGGGCGACGATCCCGGCCCACGGCGTTTGTACCGTCGCGCTAAACAGCGTGGCGGGTAAGGCAAAATCCATTACAAAAATATTAAGCAGCGAGACGTTTTTGTTATCTACCATCCCGGCCTTACCGGCCCAGAAGCCCAGCAGCATGATAACGAAAATCGGGGCAAGAGCATGAATAATCACATAAGTCATAAATCACCTGTAAATAAGATAGAGTACTGGCGCGATTGTTATTTTTTCTAAAAGCCGTCCCTACCCGGCGCGGTTATTACGCGCTCCGGGGGACGGCTTCCGGCAGGTTTTCTTCTACTACTTACGTACGAACGTCTTACCAGCTGGCGCGCATGCGATCGCGAACCAGTTGCGAGCTGCGGCGGTTTTCCGCGCCCAGGCGGCACTTCAGTGAGGCATCGGTGCGCGCATCAGCGATGGCGTCGCGCAGCGTGTTGCTGACCAACGACAGATCGTGATCGTCAGGGGCATCCGGATTATTAATATCCAGCAGGGCGGAGAGCAGGCCGAGCGTCGCATAGTTGCTGACGTCGTAGGCCATTGGCGGAATGGTAGCCGCCAGTTTCTCCAGCGCCTCTACGGTACGCAGCGTAATGCGCGCCGCCGACGCTTTACCCATCGCGTGGACCAGCACGCCGCTATCGTTAAAGGCGATCAGGCGGTTGGCCTGGTAGCCGTGGGCCAGAAACGCCCCGGACATCGCTTTGCCGACGATCAGGCCAATTACCGGGTGGCCGGCCAAACGGGCTTTGGCATAAGCGCCAGCCGCCCCGGCCAGCGCCTGGTGAATGCCGAAAGCTTCTTCGCGGCGGCCATAGGCCTGGCTTGGCACATCGATCACGGCGACGATCGGCCGTTTGACTGGCTGGTCGGCGTCGGCGGCAATGGTTTCATTAACCACTTTCGCCAGCGTCCAGCCTTCCAGCAGGCCAACTTCGCCGCCGGCGGCGCGCGGGTAGTGGTTGTTAGCATCCGGGACCACGGCGATAAAACGCACGTTTTCGCCATTAATCTGGCCGTCTGCCACCTGGACGGAAGGGCACAGGCCGCTCATCAGCGGCGCGTCGGGCGCCAGTTTGTTCAGCCACAGCGCGGCGCGGTTTGGGAACTGACTCATTATTTATCCTCCCGGGCAAAAAGCTGTTTAATCTGCGCGGTATCCGCCTGCTGGCGGGTGTCGAACTGGCTCAAGCGACGCAGATAATCGTCATAGTTGTCGCTGCGGTGCTGTACCGGTACGCCTTTGGCGATCGCCTCATTCATTGCGGTTTTAACGGCGTTAACGCCATCGTTAACCAGCGCGTCGACCAGTCCGCTGGCGGCGCGAATTTCGCCGCCGGTCATGCTCCAGATAAACGGCCGGTTGCGGGAGTCGTACTCTTCAATGCCGGCTTCCTGCTCGATAACCTGCGGGCCGTTGAGGCCGAGACGGGCTTCACGAGTGACAATGAGATAGCTGCACAGCGCGGCGGCGATAGACATACCGCCAAAGCAGCCGACGGTGCCGGCGATGATGCCGACTACCGGCGTGTAGCGGCGCAGATCGACAATCGCCGCGTGAATATCAGCGATGGCGGCCAGACCGAGGTTGGCCTCCTGCAGACGTACGCCGCCGGTTTCGAGGCACAGCACCGCCTGCGTCGGGATACCGTTGCGGTTATCTTCCGCCGCCAGCTCCAGCGCGGCGGCCATTTTGGCGCCGGACACTTCGCCCATACTGCCTCCCTGGAAGGTGCCCTCGATGGCAATCACCACCGCAGGCTGGCCGTTGATCGTGCCTTTGGCGACCACCATACCGTCGTCGGACTGCGGGACGATGCCCTGGGCGCCGAGCCACGGCGACATAATACCGTCAAACGGATCCAGCAGTTCGCGGTAGCTGCCGTCGTCCAGCAGAGCGTGGGCGCGTTCGCGAGCGCGCAGTTCGATAAAGCTGCGATCGTTACGCATGAGCGGCCTCCTCAAAAACCTGTTCAATACGAATACGGGCGACGCCCGGCGTGGCGCCGAAGTCGTGGATAATCAACTGCCCGGCGGGCAGGCCGTTGATCAGGTTCAACCTGTCGAACAGCGCCTGCCAGCGCGCCTGGCTGTTATCCACTGAGGTGGTGATCTGTACGTTGAGCGTGGCGCTCTGTGCGGCGGTATAAAGTACTTCCATATCGCCTGAACCCACGACTCCTGCCAGCGCTCGGCCGCTGAGGGCGCGGCTGGCAGGAAATGACAATGTAATCTGTTCCATAACATCCTCTGAATGCGTTAGCCGGCAACTCTGTCGAGAAACAGGGTGGCGGCAAGGAGATCGGCGGCGCCTCCCGGCGAGGCGTTTAGCGCCAGCATGATTGCGTCCAGGCGGGCCAGGGCGGCGCGCCCGGCGAAACTGGCGCAACCGCCAGCCGCCAGCACCTCACAAGCGCCTTGCTGCATGGCCTGCAGCCCGGCCATACCGGCGCGCGACAGCACGCAGGTATCGCTCAGCGAGGTCATGATGGCCATCAGCGCATCAAGCTGCGCCTGCGGCTCACTGGCGCCTCGCGCCCGGCGGTGCTGCAGTTGCGGCAGCGCCAGGCGGGTGATATGCGGGAAACCACACTGCGCTTCCTCGCGGGCGCCTGGCACCTGCCAGCGGCGGCTGGCGCGAAGCCCTTTACTAAAGCTTTTCGGCGCGAAGCCGTCGGGCAGGCGGGCGAGGGCGGCGGCCGCGTCGGCGATCGCCTGTGACTGACCCTCTCCACCCAACATCGCCACCGCGCTGACCAGCAGGCCTAGCGCCCAGATAGCGCCGCGGTGGGTGTTAACCCCACCCGTCGCCAGCATCATCTGCGCTTCGCCTTCGCGGCCAAGGCGGCCGACGGTTTCGCGCAGGGCGATGTCCGCCGGGCGACGCCAGCTTTGCTCGGCCAGCGCGTGAAAGGTCGGCTGCAGGCTGCGGGCGGAGCGCTCCATCAGCGCCAGTTTCAGGTCCTGATGCGCGCCGTTGCCGCGGCTATCCACCAGAACCGGTTTCGGGCTCAGACGGGCTTCGTCAATCAGACAGGCGCTGGCGGTATGCGCCAGCCAGCTGACGCGGCTTTCTGCGTGCAGGGGGGAGAGATTTTTCATTACCAGCTCCGGAATTTTGCCGGTGGGTTGTACAGTCCGTCGGACCACTCCACCAGGTCGGCGACGCTGCCGGCGGCCAGCAGGGAGCGGGTGGCATCGCTGCGGCGAATCCCGAGATCTTCCGGGTAGACCACTTTTCCGCTCTGACGCAGCGCGGCGACGCGTTTGGCGTCCACACCAAGGCCGATATCGGTGATCCCGGCCACCGCGGCGACCATCGCCCGGCGCTCTTCAAGGCTCTCCGCACGGTACAGGTAGGCGATACCCTCTTCGGTCAGGACGTGGGTGACGTCATCACCATAAATCATTACCGGCGCCAGCGGCATGCCGGAGGTTTTCGCCACCTCAACTGCATCCAGCGTCTCAACGAAGGTTGGTTTCACGCCGGCCTGGAAGGTTTCGACCATCTGCACCACCAGCTTTTTCCCGCGCTGCATCGGGTCCGGCTCGGTGATCATATTGAGCCATGCCGGGGTGGCGTGGCGGCGACCGTGCGGGTCGTGGCCCATGTTCGGCGCGCCGCCGAAGCCGGAAAGACGGCCGCGGGTGACGGTCGAGGAGTTAGCCAGACCATCCACCTGCAGGGTTGAACCAATGAACATATCTACCGCGTACTGGCCCGCCAGCTGGCAGAAGGCGCGGTTAGAGCGCATCGAGCCATCCGGGCCGGTAAAGAAGATATCCGGGCGGGCGCGGATGTACTCTTCCATCCCCAGTTCGCCGCCGAAGCAGTGCACGCTCTCCACCCAGCCGCTCTCGATGGCCGGGATTAAGGTTGGATGCGGATTCAGGGTCCAGTGTTTACAGATTTTGCCTTTCAGGCCGAGCTGCTCGCCATAGGTCGGCAACAGCAACTCGATGGCGGCGGTATTAAAGCCGATACCGTGGTTAAGCGACTGCACCTGATGTTCCGCATAGATGCCCTTGATCGCCATCATCGCCATCAGTATGTGTTCTTGCTTAATCAGGCGCGGATCGCGGGTGAAGAGCGGTTCGATAAAGAACGGCTTGTCGGCAACCACCACGTAATCGATCCACGAGCCGGGAATATCGACGCGCGGCAGATCGCATTCGTCGTCCACCAGTTCGTTGACCTGGGCTATCACAATGCCGTCGTGGAAGGCGGCGGCTTCCACCAGCGCCGGGGTATCTTCGGTACTCGGTCCGGTATACAGGTTGCCTTTGCGGTCAGCTTTATAGCCGGCAATCAGCGCGACGTTTGGCGACAGATCGACGTACAGGCGCGAGTAGAGTTCGATATAGGTGTGGATGGCGCCGATTTCGAGCAGGCCATCTTCCAGTAGTTGCGAAATGCGCAGGCTCTGGGTGCCGGAGAAAGAGAAATCCAGCTTGCGGGCAATACCTTTTTCAAACAGGTCCAGATGCTCGCTGCGCCCCACGCTGGGCATAATCATATGCAGGTCGTGAATTTTTTGCGGATTAACTTCCGCCAGCATGCGCGAGAGGAAATCGGCCTGTTTCTGGTTGTTGCCTTCCAGCACAACCCGGTCGCCGGGGGCGAGCAGGTTTTCCAGTACGCTGACCAACTGGTCAGTCGGGATGACCTTACCTGGCATGTTCGCCTCGGTCAGCCGCCGCTGTTTTTCCGTTCGGCGACGGTTCCAGACCCGCCCCTTCGTTTGTTCGGCATTCATTAATAACCTCCTGATTCGACAAATCGTTTTGTTTGTCCTGGTGGAGATTAGTGTGCGACGCGAGGCTATGAGCATCAATTAAGCGCGGTGGCCGATCGTTAGCATCAGAGTAACGATTCCGCCGCAACGTTTGTGATGCGGATCAATAATACATAAGGCGTAGTGGTCTACGGAGAGAGTGTAGGGCAGGGAGCAGGCCGGCGAAGCGCCGGCCTGCGGAAGGACTACTGTTTACTGACATCGCTTAATAAGAAAGCGATACTCTGCCCGCCGCTGGTCTGCTCGAGGGCAATTTTGACGATAATCGTCAACGGCACCGAGAGCAGCATGCCAACCGGACCCAGCAACCATCCCCAGAAGATTAAGGACAGGAATACCACCAGCGTCGAGAGGCCCAGCCCGCGCCCCATGATACGAGGTTCGAGAATATTGCCGAATACCAGGTTGACGATCAGGTAGCCGGCCAGCACTACCAGCGCCTCGTACAGACCACCGAATACCAGCACCTGCAGGATCGGCGGAATGGCCGCCAGCACGGAACCGATATTGGGAATATAGTTCAGCGCGAAGGCCAGTAGCCCCCACATAAAGGCGAAGCGCACATCCAGCAGCACCAGCATGCCCCAGACCACCAGGCCGGTGATCAGGCTTATCGCAGTTTTCAGCACCAGATAATGCGATACGCTGTCGATGGCCCGCTGGATCGCGCCCATGCCTTCTACTGGTCTGGACATTAACTGCTGCAGCTTAGCGGGAAGCTGCGGCACCTCCAGCAGCATAAACACCACCGTCAGCAGCAGCAGAAAAATGGAGGACATGGCGTTCGACAGCTGAGTGAGCAGGCTGGTAACCAGGGTCATTACGGCGTTAGGGTCGATGTACTTATTGAGCTCGACCACCGAAACGGTGAATCCCATACGCTGCAGCCAGGGCGCGATGGTTTGCATCGGCTCATAGAGATAATTGCGATACTGCGGCAGGGTGCGCGCCAGCTCGTTGAGCGAGGTCCCCAGCGAGGCCAGCAGCACAATGGCTAACATAACAATCAGGCCAATCAGTAGCGAGATCGCCAGCACGCGCGGCACCCGGCAGCGGACCAGGAGCTGGACCAGAGGATTGATGATCACCGCCAGAAAAAGCGCCAGGATAAACGGGACGATTATGTCCGCCGCAAAGCGAATGCCGGTAAGGATGATCACCAGCATGCCCAACATGATGACCATCTTTAATCCGTTAAGTGTAATAATGGGTTTAGCCATAGGATCCCGACCTCAAACTTCCTTGCCTATTAACAGGTTGCGTTACATTAGCATAATGACGCTTTTTTGCAGAACAAACGCATTGAACAAAAACCGCGGCGTAAAGAATTGCAAAGTCTTTGAATTAAATGTAGCACTATGCTACAAATCTACCTGTGTTTAACTACTGAGGACAATTTTCATCCGCACCGGACGAGAAGCAACACCGCGGATAATTGTAATTTTATGGACAATCAGTTCAGGATGTATATTTTAAATCACCCCGCAGTATCCCTCACTTTTTCCCGTTTTGCCGGCGAACAGCACTGGCATTCGGCGCTATAGTCACCTTCTTTCTGCCTGAGCTGGCGCCAAGCGCACAGCGATATCTACGTCAGAAATTTTCCTGTTTACGTCTCGCGTAAACGGTAATGGATTATATTCTCAAGCAGGAGAAGGGATCATGTTTTATTGGATTTTATTAGCTTTAGCAATTATTGCTGAAATTACCGGCACCTTGTCTATGAAATGGGCAAGCGTGAGCGGCGGGCACACCGGCTTTATTTTAATGCTGGCCATGATTGCCCTGTCATATATTTTTCTTGCCTTTGCGGTTAAAAAGATTGCCCTCGGTGTGGCCTATGCGTTGTGGGAAGGGATCGGTATTTTACTGATTACCCTGTTCAGCGTGCTGCTGTTTGATGAGAGTCTGTCCCTGCTGAAAATAGCCGGTTTGACCACCCTGGTGATAGGGATCGTCTTAATTAAGTCCGGCACCCAGAAAAAAGCGTCTTCCAAGCAGGAGGTGGCCCATGCAGCAGTTTGAGTGGATCCACGCCGCCTGGCTGGCAATCGCCATTGTGCTGGAAATTATTGCCAACGTCTTTTTGAAGTTTTCCGACGGCTTCCGCCGCGAGATCTACGGCATCCTGTCCCTGGCGGCAGTATTGGGCGCGTTCAGCGCCCTGTCGCAGGCGGTTAAAGGGATCGATCTCTCGGTCGCCTATGCGCTGTGGGGCGGCTTCGGTATCGCGGCGACCATCGCCGCCGGCTGGGTGCTGTTTGGTCAGCGTCTGAATAACAAAGGCTGGGCGGGGGTTATCCTGC
>OKFF01000236.1_pt1 | contig 8469 bp, 7 predicted proteins | sample 1611481 | NCBI WGS metagenome assembly OKFF01 (sample SAMN04436747, study PRJEB24849) | human gut metagenome | biome: human gut; feature: NICU; material: stool | host: Homo sapiens | place: USA: Saint Louis, MO | collected 2011-01-06
CGCGCCGCTCGACAACAAAGCGTACGAGAAAGCGCTGCGCAAACTCCACGTTGAGCTGGTGAATCTGCAGCGCTGGGTGGTACACAAAGGACTGAAAGTGTGCATTGTCTTTGAAGGCCGGGACGGCGCCGGGAAAGGCGGCACCATTAAGGCCATCACCGAGCGCGTCAGCCCGCGTATCTTCCGGGTCGTCGCCTTACCCTCGCCCACCGAGCGCGAAAAAAGCCAGCTTTACTTTCAGCGCTATATCAAGCATCTCCCGGCGGCCGGCGAAATCGTGATTTTCGATCGCAGCTGGTATAACCGCGCCGGCGTCGAACGGGTGATGGGCTTTTGTACGCCGGAGGAGGTGCAGAAGTTCCTCGACGGCGCGCCGATGGTGGAGCGCGGCATGGTCGAATCGGGCATTATTCTGCTCAAGTACTGGCTGGAGGTCTCTCCGCAGGAGCAGGAGCGCCGTCTGCGGGATCGCATCGACGACGGGCGTAAAATCTGGAAGCTCTCGCCGATGGACATTAAGTCTTTCAACCGCTGGGATGAATATACCGCTGCCCGCGACGCCATGTTCGCCGCCACAGATACCGCCTGGGCGCCGTGGTTCGTCGCCCGCTCGGAGGATAAAAAGCGCGTGCGTCTAAATATCATCACCCATCTGCTGTCGCAGATCCCCTATGAAGCTTTACCGGTGGAGCCTGTGACGCTGCCGAAGCGCAAAATTGGCAAAATGAAACAGACTAATTTTCCTTTCCGCTTCATTCCAGAGAAGTTTTGATTATTCCCCGTCGCGCTGGTTAATGCCAGCGCCAGGTTTATTACCATAACCATGAATATTTCAGGCTGTTACTTCCCTCTGGAAGCTGTCTCGCAAAATAAATATTAAACTTACTGCTGGTATTTATTTTTTAGTGGGTAAAGTAAATAATCACAGAACCAACCGCAAGGAGCCTATGATGAAAAGTAATACGCTACGTAAAAGACCCACTGACGTACCCGTCCAGAAGGCGTCAGAACAGCCAGGTAAGGATTTACGAGAAGCGGATAAACAGCGACAGCACAAGGAATTCATTGCCGCAATGAATGAATTTATTGCAAAAGGAGGCACTCTTACTGATGATGAATTTTTCAGGGTGCTATGATGCTTGAACAATTCAATGTTTATCGAAATTGTTCTGCTCAGACAAATAAAACCCTGCCATATTATATGATCGTGCAGAATGATTATTATGCAGACCTGGCCACGAGAGTCATTATTCCTTTAATGCGACCACAACAGTTACCACGCTGGCATCAGCATGCCGTACCAAGGATAAATATAGAATTGACAGCTTTTTACTTTGTACGCCAATGAGCAGTAACTTAATTAATAAACGGATCCCGCCACAGGATTTCGTCTGCAATCTGAGTCATGCGCGCCAGGGCGTTATCGATTCAATCGATACACTTATCACGAACTGCTGACTGCCGGGAACCCGCTCCGACATCTCCGGAGCGGGTTTCGCGCAGTGAAGGCTTAGTTCATCCCTTCACGACTCTCTTTCATCGCTTCCAGGCGTTCGACATAGCGATACCAGCGCGGGTGGTGTTTCTTCGCCCAGCGGCGGCTCACCTTGCCTTCAATCATTCCCTTAATCGACCCCTTCACCCAGAACGCCATATACATATGGATAAGGATGGCGTGGATCAGAATGATGGCCGATGTTGCGTGAATCAGCAGGCTATAGCGAATCACCTGCATCGGGAAATATTCCGCAAAATATGGGCGCCAGATAATCACCCCGGTCACCAGCAGCACAAATATCATGCTCATGATGGTCCAGAACATCATCTTCTGCCCGGCGTTATACTTACCGACGCGCGCCACCTTATGCTCGTTGCCTTTCAGCACCTCGACGATGCCTTTCAGCCACGGAATATCCTGTTTATCAGGGATGTTATGGTGGACAAAGCGCACGAACATAAACATCAGCGCGACAAAAATCAGCACCCCAAAGAACGGGTGCAGAATACGCCCCATCTGCGGCGTGCCGAAGGTTTCCGTTAGCCACTGTAGCGTCGGAAAGAAGAACGATATTCCCGACAGCGCCACGAGGAAGAAACAGATAACCACCGTCCAGTGACAGGCGCGATCGATAAACGTTGTGCGCACAATCATCTTCGATTTACTCATCATGCTTCTCCTCGTCGTCGTCAACTTCCTTGTTCGGCCCGATACCGATGTAGTGGTAAATCAGCCCGGCGAAGGTGGCGATAAAGCCCGCCGCCGCCAGCGGTTTCAGCGCCCCCTTCCACAGACTGATACTGGTATCGATCTGCGGTTCCTTCGGCAGCTTGTGATACAACTCCGGCTGGTCGGCATGATGCAGGACGTACATCACGTGGGTTCCGCCGACGCCCGGCGGGTTGTAAATCCCGGCGTTGGCATAACCGCGTTTTTTAAGCTTAGCCACCCGCTCCTCGGCCACCTCCAGCATCTCTTTCTTCGTACCGAAGTGGATAGCACCGGTAGGACAGGTTTTCACGCAGGCCGGCTCCTGGCCGACGCTGACCCGATCCACGCACAGGGTGCATTTATAGACCCGGTTATCCTCTTTATTGAGGCGCGGGACGTTAAACGGACACCCTGCAATGCAGTAGCCGCAGCCGATGCAGTTTTCCTGCTGGAAATCGACGATGCCGTTGGCGTACTGAATAATCGCCCCGGCGGATGGGCAGGCTTTCAGGCAGCCCGGCTCTGCGCAGTGCATACAGCCATCCTTGCGGATAAGCCACTCCAGTTTGCCGTTCTGTTCGGTCTCGCTAAAGCGCATTACCGTCCAGGATTTGGCGCTGAGATCCGCCGGGTTGTCGTACACCCCGACGCAGTGCCCCACGTCATCGCGGATGTCATTCCACTCGGAACAGGCCACCTGGCAGGCTTTACAGCCCACGCAGGAGGAGACATCGATAAGCTTGGCGACTTCCGCTTTATAGTCCCGCGCGCGCGGCGCGGGGGTGATCGGGTTGGTCGCGGAGCGTTTAATAATGTCTTGGGTTTCCATCGCCATTGAATCGCTCCTTACGCTTTCTCGATGTTGACCAGGAACGCCTTGTATTCCGGCGTTTGCGAGTTGGAATCGCCAACGTTAGGCGTCAGGGTGTTGGCGATGTAGCCTTTGCGGGCCACGCCTTCAAAACCCCAGTGCAGCGGGATCCCGACGGTCTCCACCTGCTGGCCGTTGACGTTCAGCGTGCGCAGTCGGCGGGTCACCACGGCAACCGCGCGAATGAAGCCGCGCTTGCTGCTGACTTTCACCCAATCGCCGTTAGCGATACCTTTGCTTTTCGCCAGCCCTTCGCTGATTTCGACAAACTGTTCCGGCTGCGCGATGGAATTGAGCAACGCATGCTTGGTCCAGGTGTGGAAATGCTCGGTCAGACGATAGGTGGTCCCGACATACGGGAATTTATCCTTCTTACCTAAGCGAATGGCGTCCTCTTCATACAACCGCACCACCGGGCTGGAGACCACTTTCGGGTGCAGCGGGTTGGTGCCAAGCGGGGTTTCCATCGGCTCGTAGTGCTCCGGGAACGGCCCTTCCGCCAGTTTATCGAGCGCAAACAGGCGACCCAGCCCCTCCTGCTGCATGATAAACGGCCCGGTGTTGCTCCCTGGCGGCGCGGTATTGAAGTCCGGAATATCATTCCCGACCCACTTGCTGCCGTTCCACTGGATCAGCATCCGCTTCGCATCCCAGGGCTTGCCGTTGATATCGGCCGAAGCGCGGTTGTACAGCACCCGACGATTGAGCGGCCACGCCCAGGCCCATCCCAGCGTATTGCCCAGGCCCGAAGGATCGGCGTTATCACGATTCGCCATCTGGTTACCCTGCTCGGTCCAGCTGCCGGTATAGATCCAGCAAGACGACGCGGTGCTGCCGTCATCGCGCAGCAGCGCGAAGCTATTGAGCAGTTGGCCTTTTTTCGCCAGCAGAGTGCCATTTTGATCGTAGAGATCCGCCAGCGCGTAGCCGTTGTTCTCTTTTGCCACCTCTTCCGATTCCGGATGGTCCGGCTGCTTGTAGCGCCAGCTCATCTTCAGCAGGGGTTCCGCGCCCTTCCCGCCTTCGGTGCGGTACAGTTCGCGCAGGCGATGGTAAATCCCGGCAAGGATTTCGCCATCATTGCGCGCTTCACCTGGGGCATCCTGACCTTTCCAGTGCCACTGCAGCCAGCGGCCGGAGTTGGCGATCGAACCGTCCTCTTCGGCAAAGCAGGTCGACGGCAGACGGAAGACTTCGGTCTGAATCGCCGACGGGTCGACATCATTAGACTCGCCGTGGTTCTGCCAGAAGGTCGAGGTTTCGGTCACCAGCGGGTCGATAACCACCATATATTTCAGCTTGCTGAGGCTGCGAACCACTTTGTTTTTGTCCGGGAAGGAGGCAACCGGGTTAAAGCCCTGGCAGATATAGCCGGTGACGTTGCCGTTATCCATCATGTTGAAGTATTTGATAACGTCGTAAGCCTGGTCCCACTTCGGTAACCACTCAAAGCCCCAGTCGTTCTCTTTTTGCGCCGCCTCGCCGTAGAAGGATTTCATCAGGCTAACGAAGAATTTCGGGTAGTTGCTCCAGTAGTTCACCTGCTCGGGCAGGGTCGCCTTCGGCGTGTTGGCGCTGAGGTAGCTATGCAGATCGGTCTGTTTGTCCGATGGCAGCGTCAAATAGCCCGGCAGACTGGTCGACAGCAGGCCCAAATCGGTCAGCCCCTGAATATTAGAGTGGCCGCGCAGGGCGTTGACGCCGCCGCCGGCCATCCCCATATTGCCGAGCAGCAGCTGGATCATCGCCATGGTGCGGATGTTCTGCGCGCCGACGGTGTGCTGCGTCCAGCCCAGGGCATACAGGAAGGTGGTGGTGCGGTCCGCGGCGCTGGTTGAGGCCAGCACATCGCACACTTTAAGGAAGTCCGCTTTTGGCGTACCGCAGATGTTTTCGACCACCTCGGGCGTGTAACGGGAAACGTGCTGCTTCAGCAGGTTCCACACGCAGCGCGGGTGGGTGAGCGTTTCATCGCGTTTGGCGTAGCCGTTTTCATCGAACTGGTAGTTCCAGGACGATTTATCGTACTGGCGTTTTTCCGCATCGTAGCCGCTGAACAGCCCCTCTTCGAAGGCAAAATCATCCCGCACCAGCAGGCTGGCATTGGTGTAATGCTTAACGTACTCGGCATTGATCTTATTGTTTTCGATCAGGTACAGCAGCACGCCCGACAGGAAGGTAATGTCGGTACCGGAACGAATCGGCGCATAGATATCGGCCACCGACGCGGTGCGCGTAAAGCGCGGGTCGACGACGATCAGCGTGGCGTCGTTATTGTTTTTCGCCTCCATCGCCCAGCGGAAACCCACCGGATGGGCTTCGGCGGCGTTACCGCCCATCACCACCACGACGTTGGCGTTTTTGATATCCACCCAGTGGTTGGTCATCGCACCGCGACCAAATGTTGGAGCAAGACTTGCTACCGTTGGTCCGTGTCAGACGCGCGCCTGGTTGTCTACCGCCAGCATACCCAGCGATCGCACAAATTTTTGCGTTAGCATGCCGGTCTCATTGCTTGCCGCCGAGGCGCACAGCATGCCGGTGGAAAGCCAGCGGTTAACCGTCACGCCCTGTTCATTCTTTTCAATAAAGTTGGCGTCGCGGTCGGCTTTCATCAGTCGGGCGATGCGGTTAAAGGCTTCATCCCAGGAGATGCGCTGCCATTTATCCGAGCCCGGGGCGCGGTATTGCGGATAACGCAGACGGTTTTCGCTGTGGACATAGTCCAGCAGGCCTGCCCCTTTCGGGCACAGCGCGCCGCGGCTCACCGGATGGTCCGGGTCCCCTTCGATATGGTAGATCGCTTCTTTGGCGTTTTTCGCACCGTCGCCGAGGCTATACATTAATAGCCCGCAGCCCACGGAGCAGTAAGTGCAGGTGTTGCGGATCTCTTTCGCACGCAGCAATTTGAAATTGCGTGCCTGAGCCAGCGCCATTTTAGGGGCAAAGCCCAGGGCGGCGGCGGTAGTTCCGGCCATACCGCCTGCGCAGATCTTAAAGAACTTTCTGCGGCTGACGTCCATTGCATTCCTCCATGCAGGATGTTGATTCATCGCGCGGAGGAAACTAACAGCAAAATCCCGGGAAAATTTGCGTCAAATCAAGGAGGAAAACCTTCGCCCCCTTAATCGCCAGCCCTGGCCATTTTCGCTAATCCCTAAGGGTTAGCAACGGCGGAAAATTTCGCCCCTCACCGATAAAAAGATGATATATATGCCGGCTGCATTTGCGTAACCATCAGGAAAAGCATGGAGAAAAAGAGAGCCACGACCATCGGCTTCGCCGCCATTATCTTATGGAGCACGATGGTCGGATTGATTCGCGGCGTCAGCGAAGGACTGGGAGCGGTCGGCGGCGCGGCGATGATTTACAGCCTTAGCGGCCTGCTGCTGATCTTTACCATCGGCTTTCCCAACCTGCGCCAGATCCCGCGTCGCTATCTGCTGGCCGGCAGCGTGCTGTTTGTCAGCTATGAAATCTGCCTCGCGCTGTCGCTGGGCTATGCCGCCAGCCGCCAGCAGGCCATTGAGGTGGGGATGGTCAATTACCTGTGGCCCAGCCTGACGATTTTATTCGCCATTCTCTTTAACGGCCAGAAAAGCAGCTGGCTGGTGATCCCCGGCCTGATTTTCGCCCTGCTGGGCGTTGGTTGGGTGTTGGGCGGTGAGCATGGGCTACAGCCCGATGAGATTATCAGTAACGTCATTTCCAGCCCGCTTAGCTATCTGCTGGCCTTTGTCGGGGCGTTTATCTGGGCCGCCTACTGCACGGTGACGGCCAAATATGCCCGCGGTAAAAACGCCATTACGCTGTTCGTCCTGTTAACCGCCCTGACGCTATGGCTGAAATTTCTCGCCAGCGACCAGCCGCCGATGCTGTTTAGCTGGCCGGTGGTCATTAAGCTGATGACGGTCTCCGTGGCGCTGGGGCTGGCCTACGCGGCGTGGAACGTTGGCATCCTGCACGGCAACGTCAGCCTGCTGGCGGCGGCCTCCTACTTCACGCCGGTGCTCTCCTCTGCGCTGGCGGCGATCCTGCTGAGTGCGACCCTGTCGTGGTCCTTCTGGCAGGGGGCCGGGATGGTATGTCTCGGCTCCCTGCTCTGCTGGTACGCCACCCGCCGTTAGCCGAGATCGCCTCCGGCTACCGGCAGCGTCACGCCGGTGATATAGCTGGCCTCATCGCTGGCGAGAAACAGGATCGCATTCGCCTGTTCCGCCAGCGTGCCGTACCGGTGCAGCAGACTGCTCGCCACCGTCTGATCGACGACCTGCTGATACCACGCCTTTTCCTGCTCGCTCGGCTGCTCTTCGTTACGCGGCGTCAGGCGCGGCGGCGCCTCGGTCCCGCCCGGGGCCACGGCGTTAATCCGAATACCGCTGCCGCTGTACTCCATGGCAATCGAGCGGGTCAGCGCGTTAACGCCGCCTTTCGCCGCCGAGTACGGCACCCGATTCACTCCCGCCGTCGCCACCGACGAAATGTTGACGATGCTGCCTTTGCCCTGCTTCAGCATCCATGGCAGCGCCGCGCGGCAGCCCCACAGCGTGGGGAACAGCGAGCGGCGGATCTCTTTCTCAATCTGCTCCGGCTGATATTCGGCAAAGGGGCGCGCCCAGATGGTGCCCCCAACGTTGTTGATCAGCACGTCGATACGGCCAAAATGAGCGACCCCGGCGGCAAACGCCTGCTCGGTACTTTCCCACGCTTCCAGATCCGCCTCCAGCGCCAGCACCAGACAGCCGGATTGCGCCAGCGTCGCCGCCAGGTCATGGACTTATGACGAGCGATCGATGAGCAGCAGAGCCGCGCCTTCTGCAGCCGCCTGCTCCGCCGTCTGGCGGCCAATGCCCTGCGCCGCGCCGGTGATGACGACGACTTTATCGGTAAAACGCATTTTGTCTCCTTATGCCGCCGCGCTCTGACTGGCGATAAATTTCTCATACCAGAACCCCGCCGGGGTGATCCCGCGGTCGCGCAACGCCATAGCAACCGCGTTAACCATCGGCGGCGGGCCGCAGAGATAGATGTCCACGTCGCCGTTGTTCAGCATCGCGTCGTCGAGATGGTCGGTGACAAAGCCGCGCTGCGGGCAAGTGCTGTTTTCATCGGCCACCACCGGTAGCCAACGATACCCCGTCAGCTGTTGAATAAAGGTATCCAGCGCGTCGGTTTTCACCAGATCGCAGTCACGAGTAACACCGTACAGCAGCATCACCGGACGCTGGCTGCCCTGTGTCTGCAGGGTATGGAGCATGGAGAGCAGCGGCGCCAGGCCGGTACCGCCCGCCAGCATCAGCAGCCGACGTTCGCCGTGGAGCAGAAAGAAGCTTCCCATCGGGCCGCTGAGTGTAATACGATCGCCGCGCCGCGCCCGCTGCGTTAACCA
>OKFF01000239.1_pt1 | contig 8332 bp, 8 predicted proteins | sample 1611481 | NCBI WGS metagenome assembly OKFF01 (sample SAMN04436747, study PRJEB24849) | human gut metagenome | biome: human gut; feature: NICU; material: stool | host: Homo sapiens | place: USA: Saint Louis, MO | collected 2011-01-06
AGGGCACAATCCTGTTCCGCGAAAACAACCTCAATCAGCCGCAAACCCAGCAGGCGGTTAACTATAAGCGCAGCCGCTGGGGGCAGCCGCAGAGCTAGCCGCCAGCCGGCTCTGCTATAGCGCCTGCAGCCCTTGCTGCAGGCGGGCGTGCAGCTTCAGCATGTTCTCTGTAATGGCCTGCCAGACGTGGCTGGAAAAGTCCGCCGGCAGCGTCCGGCGAGCGCTTTCGATTGCCTGCGGCACATGCCCGGCAAACTCCTGGAGGATAGCCAGCATCTGCTCCCGGGGAAAGTTCACCGCTTTGGCCGTCGCCAGAAAATGACGCGGATAGATGGCGTTAATCTCTGTTTTACGCCCTTTTGTGGCATTGAGCCCCATCGACAGCTTCAGATCGCGCAGATGCAGTCCCGTGCCGCCCAGCACCGGAAACGCCGAAATAATGTCGTAGAACGGTGTTAAGCGGTAGCTGCCGCCGGGCAACAGGTAAATTGAGAAGTTTTTTGCGTGACCGTCCGTCGCCCCCGTCAGCCACTGGAAGACCATGAACTTCATAAAGTCATAGCGATCTTTCAGCGCTTCACTCGAGCCCAGCAGAAAGGTCATGATCGCGGCGATACCCGGCCCGCCGTCAGACTCATATTTCATCGCTGAAGGAAGACCAAAAGCCTGACACAGATCCTCCTGCGGCAGACGCAGCAGCACCCGTCCCTCCTGCGCCCAGCGCCGGTCGAAGCGGGTTACCGCCAGGGCGCGGATCCGCGGGGTGGTGATGATCTCCGCTTCCGGCACCGCCAGGCCCAGTTCTCTGGCCAGCGCCAGGCACAGATACTCATTATCCACGCTTTCACGCAGATCCAGCGTCGCATTGGGCTGCTTGATCTCGCCGATGGGCAGCTTAATGATATGCGTGGTCGGCGTGGCGCCCTGCGGAATACACCACTGCTCGCCCATCCGCAGCAGCGCCGTTTTCTCCTGGGCGCCGGCCACCGAGATACGGAAATCGTCCTGGCTGGTAATCATCCCGAGGGGGATATCCGACTGGTAAGCGGTCAGCAAAGCGGTGAGCTGCGCCTCGTCCAGCGTCTGCCAGCGTAATCCTTCCAGGTGCGCCTCTTCCCCCGGCGGCAGGAGGGTCACCGCCCCTACGCTATCCCGCCCGACTTCGGCCAGCAGATCGAACGGCTGCTTCGAGCGCGCCTGATAGCGCCTGACGATCCGGTCGCGGACCTGCGGGCTGTCGGGCAGCAGGTTATCAAAATAGTGATACACCGCGTCGGCAGTGATATTGCCATACTGCAGCGGCAGTGAGAGGGAGAGCGGTCTGGCGCGCAGGCTGCGCAGCCACTCTTCGTCATAGCGAAAACTGTGCGCCCCGTTAGCCTGGCGGGTTAAGGTTCCCACGCGCACATTGTTCATCCAGGTGGTAAGCGTCGCCATTACCAGTCAAGGTCCGTGTTGTTATCGGGAGCCGGCGCCGTCTCAGCAGCTTTGGCGTTCAGCGTCATCACCACCCCCAGCGACTGGAGGATCTTAAACAGCGTGGTTAAGGTGGTTTTGTCGGGGTGATTTTCAAAATTGGACAGCGTGGCCTGCTTAATGCCGATCCGCCTGGCCAGCGCATCCTGGGTCCAGTGGTTCTGCTGGCGCAGCAGCTTCAGGTAATTGGCCAGCTGCACGGGACTGTATATCTGCGGGGAATTCATCGCCTTGTTCCTTACCATCATTTATCCCCCTGTCGGGATAAACTTGGTTTTATACCCACCAGGGGATAATGTCAAGGATATCCCCTGGTGGGGATAGGAGAATAATTATCCTTGTGTGGGGATAAAACAGGAAGGATGATCGCCGGAGCCACCTGTACATGCCCGGTGGCGGCTGCGCCTTACCGGGCCTACGGGCTGTCTCTCACCGCTCCGTAACGATCCAGGCTGGGCAAGCGCAGCGCCGCCCGACAGCGAGCAGCCGGCTTAGCTGCCGCGGTAGGTCGACCACCCGCCCGGGGCGATGAGAAACGGCAGATGGAAATGGTCCTCTGCCGCCTCGCCGATAACAAAATCAATCTGCGCCCGGGTAAAGACGCTCTCGCGCCCGGCGCGGGCAAACCACGCCCCGGTTTCCGCTGTTAAGCAATAGCGCCCCGCCGGCAGCGGCGCGGCGCTAAAGGTGGCGATACGCCCCTGGGCGTTGGTCACCAGGTTCGCCAGCGTCTCGCCCTCCCGGCTCAGGCTGACCGTTACGCCTTCTGCCGGCGTACCGGTGGAAATATCCAGAATATGGGTGCTCAGGGTGCTCATTCGCCAATCACTCCTTCCAGTCTTAACATCGTAATCTCTCGCAGCTGGGCAAGCGCCTCGGCCACTTCTTCGTCGGCGGTATGCTGCAGCCGGCGCGTCAGCGCCTTCAACATCTCATCGCCGCTGCGCCCTTTGGCGCGGATTAAAAACACCCGGCCAAAGCGGGCTTCGTAGCGGGCATTGCCCTCCCGCAGGGCCTGCGCGAGCCGCTCATTCTCGCTGTCCACCGACGACTGCTCCTGGCGCGACAGCGCCGCATGCGCCTGGCTGCCGGTCGGCTTCTCACCGATCCGCGGATGGGCGCTGAGCGCCGCGTTCAGCTCATCCTCTCCCCAGTTAGCCATCGCCTTACGGGCGGCCTGCAGCAGCGCATGGCGGCTGGCGAAAGGTCGTAAGCTCACCAGCATCTCGCCCCAGGCCGGGATCGCCACGCAAGGGGCCAGCAGCCCCGCCGCCTCATCTTTGCTCAGGCTGTTAAACTGACTCAGCGCGATCATCCTGACTCCTTAACGATTTCGTCGCCGCCTGCTCCTGCGGCAGAATAAGGTTCAGCGCTATCGCTACCAGCCCACCGCTGGTGGCCGCCGAACCGAACAGATCGCCGACCATCGGCGGAAAATGGCTGAGAAACGCCGGCACCGACTCCACGCCAAGACCCGCGCCAAACGCCAGCCCCACGATCAGCACATCGCGACGGCTCAGCGGGGTCTGGGTAATAATCCGGATCCCGGCCGCCACCACGCAGCCAAACATCACCATCGTGGCGCCCCCCAGCACCGGCGCCGGGATCTGCCGCAGCAGTTCGCCCACCGGGGGAAACAGCCCGAGCAGGATCAGAATCACGCCAATGTAGCGTCCGACATAGCGGCTGGCCACCCCGGTCATCTGGATCACGCCGTTGTTCTGCGCGAAGGTGGTGTTCGGAAAAGCACAGAGCATGGCCGCCACCATACAGCTGACGCCATCCGCCAGGATACCGCCCTTCAGCCGGTTACGGAAAGCGCGATCGTCAACAGACTGTTGCGAAATCAGCGAGTTGGCCGTCAGATCGCCCACCGCCTCCAGAATACAGACCAGCGACACCAGGGCGACCGGCAGAAATATCGCGCTGTTAAACTGAAAGCCGAACGGAAACAGCGTCGGCAGGCGAAACAGGGTGTCGCCCAGGCTGTGAAGATGGAACTGACCGCTCAGCCCCGCTGCGATGCAGCCCACGGCAATGCCCACCACCACCGAGGAGAGCCGCAGCCAGCGGTTTTTGGCGCAGCTCAGCAGGACGATAACCCCGAGGGTGCCCGCCCCGAGCGCGATATTGCTCATGCTGGCGAAATCCTCGGCCTTTTCCCCACCGCACCAGTTGATGACGCTGACCTTGATCAGGCTGATGCCGATCAGCGCAATCACGCTGCCGGTAATGATGGGAGTAAAGATTTTCTTCAGCGGTTCGATAAAGCGGCTGACAATCACCGGCACCAGAGCGGCGACAAAGTTAACGCCAAACAGCATCGCCATCATATCCTGCGGCCCGCCGCCCTGGGCTTTTACCCACATCCCTCCGGCCACCGTCACGCCGAGGAAGGCAAAACTGGTGCCCTGCATGCAGATCATCCCGGCGCCGATGCCCCATACCCGATTGGACTGCAGAAAAGTGCCAATGCCCGAGGCCAGCAGCGACATACTGATGAGATACGGCAGCCAGTCGCCAAGCCCGAGGGTAGCGCCGATAATCAGCGGCGGCGTGATGATCCCCACCAGGCCCGCCAGCACATGCTGGAGAGCGCTGAAAAAGGCCGGAAGCGGTGGGATCCGCTGTTCAAGGCCGTAAAGCAGGCCACTGTGATGTTCGTCAGACATAGTGATATCCCGTAGTAAAGAGAAGTGCATGGGCTTGTGCACAAAGCAGGCCAGAGACGACAAAAGGGCAGCAATAAATTTATTATCACTCCAAAATCATCAACTTAGATTACGCTCGTGATGCATCACTCCTCTTCGCTGCTGAACCAGGCGCCTGAAACGATAGATTCTTAATGCAACATACAGAAACTTTTGATTCATAAAAAGGCAACCAATACCTCACATTGCACCGATGCGGTGCGTCATGAGCCATCGCTGTGCCTCAGGCAGGCGGTTTTCCTCCCTCCAGCGAACTGGTACGCAAATTGCTGTAGTCAGTCACAACATCGGGAGAAGGAGAAAAAAATGAAAGCAATCGTGATTGGCGCCGGCATCGGCGGTTTAAGCGCGGCAGTGGCGCTCAAACAGTCGGGGATCGACTGCGACGTCTATGAAGCGGTGAAAGAGATCAAACCGGTCGGCGCAGCGATTTCCGTGTGGCCCAACGGCGTGAAGTGCATGGCCCACCTCGGCATGGGCGACATCATGGAGACCTTCGGCGGGCCGCTGCGCCGGATGGCGTATCGTGATTTCCGCAGCGGCGAGAACATGACCCAGTTCAGTCTCGCCCCGCTGATCGAACGCACCGGCAGCCGCCCCTGCCCGGTCTCCCGGGCAGAACTGCAGCGGGAAATGCTGGATTACTGGGGACGGGACAGCGTGCAGTTCGGCAAACGCGTCACCCGCTGTGAAGAAGACGCCGACGGCGTGACGGTATGGTTTACCGACGGCAGCAGCGCCAGCGGCGATCTGCTGATTGCCGCCGACGGCAGCCATTCCGCACTGCGTCCGTGGGTGCTGGGCTTTACCCCGCAGCGGCGCTACGCCGGCTACGTCAACTGGAACGGTCTGGTGGAGATAGATGAAGCGCTGGCCCCCGGCGATCAGTGGACCACCTTTGTCGGCGAAGGCAAGCGCGTCTCGCTGATGCCGGTCTCCGCCGGCCGGTTCTACTTTTTCTTTGATGTGCCGCTGCCGGCGGGTCTGGCGGAAGATCGTGACACCCTGCGCGCTGACCTCAGCCGCTACTTTGCCGGCTGGGCGCCGCCGGTGCAGAAGCTGATCGCCGCCCTCGACCCGCAGACCACCAACCGCATTGAAATCCATGATATCGAACCTTTCAGCCGCCTGGTGCGCGGCCGCGTCGCGCTGCTCGGCGATGCCGGACACAGCACCACCCCGGATATTGGCCAGGGAGGCTGCGCGGCGATGGAAGATGCAGTGGTGCTGGGCGCCGTTTTCCGCCAGACCCGAGATATTGCGGCCGCCCTGCGCGAGTATGAAGCCCAGCGCTGCGACCGGGTTCGTGACCTGGTGCTGAAGGCGCGCAAGCGGTGCGATATTACCCACGGGAAGGATATGCAGCTCACCGAAGCCTGGTACCAGGAGCTGCGTGAGGAGACCGGGGAGCGCATTATCAACGGCATGTGCGACACCATCCTCAGCGGGCCGCTGGGCTGACCGTCGCCATGGATTCGATCACCGCACTCAGCGTCTGAATGGCCATTTGCGCGGGCCGCGAAAGCTGACGCGAGGGCGCAGTACACAGCGCCAGGGTCAGCGGTCGCAACAGCGTACTGCGCAGCGGGACAAAGACCAGCTGTCCACGCTGGACCTCGTCCAGCACGTCGAGCAGGCTAAGGAGCGTCACGCCGCTGCCGCGTAGCACCAACGACTTGATAAGCCGGATATCATTGCAGCTGATGGTATTCTCCGGCGCAAAGTCATGGTGGCGATAGAGGAGCGCCACCCGCTCATGGACGATCAGCGGCGCGCCGGGCACGATATGCCGCTCCAGGCTGAGCTCGCCCAAAGACAGCGCCTTCGCCCCCGCCAGGGGATGGTCCGGACGCATCACAATCCCCACCTCCAGTTCGGCAAAGGCCAGCACGCTGAGTCCAGCCTGCCCCTGCGGATCGAGGATCAGGCCGACGTCCAGGTCCGCCTGACGCACTTTCTGGCTGACGGTGTGGCTGTCAGCCACCTGCAGATCCAGCTCCAGCCACGGCCAGCTGGCGATGATCTCCGCCAGCGCGGCGGCGAAACCCCCTTCCGCCAGCGCCTGCACCATGCCAACGCTAACGCTTCCGCGCTTCATCCCCTGCAGCTCATCGAATTTCTGCCGCGTCTGGCGAAACTCCTTTTGCCAGCGCAGCAGGTTGTCATACAGCAACTCACCGGCGGTGGTCATCCGCAGTCCCTCCGGCAGGCGCTCGAACAGCGGGGTGCCGAAGGCCTCCTCGGCCTGCAGGATCTGGCGGTTAATCGCCGAGGCGGAAATATGCAGCTGCTCGGCGGCCCGGCGCAGGCTGCCGCAGCGGGCCACGGCGATGAAATAGTGCGCGAAACGGGAAAATGGACTCATGGCGCCCCTGTACTCTTTTTTGCAACAGCAGAGTGAATTAATGGTGATGGATGTGAACACCCTAATATGACAACAATAATCTCACAACAATAAAACAATCACCGATGTGAGCAGGAAGAGAAATCATGAAGACAACCACCCCCACGCCCCCCGCCCATAGCACCTTTGATCCAGAGGACTGGCTGCGGCTGGCCCGCTGCTGGCACCCGGTGGCCCGCGCCTGCGATATTGCCGGCGCCCCGGTGAAAGCCACCCTGCTGGACGAACAGCTGGTTATCTATCGTATTAAAGGCCAGGTGGTAGTCGCCCGCGACGTCTGCCCGCACCGCGGGGTGCCGCTGACCCTGGGGTTTCATGAAGAAGAAGGCATCGTCTGCCCCTATCATGGCCTGCGCTTTGGCGAGGATGGCCGCTGCAACCGTATCCCCTCCAGTCCGGGGCAACCCATTCCGGCCAAACTGCATCTCACCAGCTTCGCCGTGGAGGAGCGCTACGGGCTGATCTGGACCTGCCTGGCCTGCGATCCGGACAATCCGCCGCCGTTACCGACCATGCCGCACTGGGACGACGCCGGCTTTCAGCAAATCAACTGCCCGGCCTTCGAGGTAAAGGGATTTGCCGGCCGCCAGGTCGAAGGCTTTCTCGATGTCGCCCACTTCGCGTGGATCCACACCGATACCTTCGCCGATCCGGACAACCAGCAGGTGCCGGACTACACCCCGCAGGAGACGCCGTTCGGCTTTGTTGCCGACTACTGGAGCTCGGTGGGCAATTACCCGGCCAGCTCTGATTTCCGCGCGCCGGAAGGGTTCCAGTGGCTGCGTCACTTTGAAATGCATCTGCCGTTCACCGCTACGCTGACCATCCATTTTCCCGCCGACGCCAGGCTGGTGATCATGAACGCCGCCTCGCCGGTGTCGTCCCGGGTGACGCGGATGTTTGCCCCTATTGCCCGCAACTTCGATCTGCACGTGCCGGTGGAAGACGTACATGCGTTCAACCTGCGGGTATTTGAAGAGGACCGCCTGATGGTCGAGACCCAGCGTCCGGAACGGTTGCCGCTGGATCTGACCCTGGAGGCGCATATTCCGGCGGACCGCAGCTCTATCGCCTACCGGCGCGGGCTGAAGAAGATGGGCTTTGGCGATTTCTTTCTGGTATGAGTGGAGGTCATATGCGCGACATACTCCCGGTGGTGGTCGATGGCCTGTGGCGCCAGGGCGCGAAAAATCTGGCCGTTCGTCTGGTGAGCGCCGAGGGGCAACCGCTGCCGGCGTGGACGCCCGGCGCCCATATCGATCTCCATCTTCCCTGCGGGCTGATCCGTCAGTACTCCCTGACCGGCAGCCCGGCCGAACGGGATCGCTATCTGCTCTGCATCGCCCGCGAGTCGCAGTCTCGCGGTGGCTCCCGTTATATTCATGACACCCTGCGCCCGGGACAGCCATTGATAATCTCTGCCCCGCGCAACCACTTTCCGCTGCACGAGGGCGGCCATGTGGTGCTTCTCGCCGCCGGGATCGGCATTACGCCGCTGCTGGCGATGGCCCACGCCCGGGCGGCGTCCGGCGCCAGCTTTACGCTGCACTATTACGTTAGCCGTGCGCAGGAGGCCGCCTTCGCCACCGAGATCGCCCGCCAGCTAACGGGTGGAATCTGCCAGATCCACTGCTCAGACGAGGGGCAGAGTCCGCGCCAGCGGCTGGCGCAGGATCTGGGGGCTCCGGACGCCGACACCCGGGTCTACTTCTGCGGTCCCCCAGTATTTATGGCCCGCGTT